>OFGR01000615.1_pt1 | contig 34816 bp, 25 predicted proteins | sample 1521811 | NCBI WGS metagenome assembly OFGR01 (sample SAMEA3504098, study PRJEB24116) | mouse gut metagenome | biome: mouse gut; feature: mouse-associated habitat; material: faeces | place: Denmark | collected 2011
GGCCCTGCCGCTGGCGGTAATGATTACTATTCCGGAGCCCTGGGCCAACAACGGACTTATGAGCCAGAAGAAAAAAGATTTCTACCAGTATTATGCCACCATGATGGAGCCCTGGGACGGCCCGGCGTCTATTGTATTCAGCGACGGAGATCTTATGGGCGCGGTACTGGACCGGAACGGACTGCGGCCCTCCCGGTATTATATTACCGAGGATGACAACCTGATTCTTTCCTCGGAAGTGGGAGTGCTGGATATGGATCCCACCAGAATTGTGGCAAAGGAACGTCTCCGTCCGGGAAAAATGCTTCTGGTGGACACGGTACAGGGCAGAGTTATTGACGATGATGAATTAAAGGAAAAATATGCGGGCCGGCGGCCCTACGGAGAATGGCTGGACCGGAATTTAATCAGTCTGGAGGATTTGAAAATTCCCAATCAGCGTGTGCCGGAATATGAGAAAAAAGAACGCCAGCAGATGCAGAAAACCTTTGGTTATACCTATGAATCTCTGAAAGAAGCCATTCTTCCCATGGCCAGAAACGGCGTGGAAGGCACAGCGGCCATGGGAATTGATACCCCCCTGGCAGCGCTGGCGGGGGATCACCAGCCGCTGTTCAATTATTTCAAACAGAAATTTGCCCAGGTGACCAATCCGCCCATTGATTCTATCCGGGAAGAGGTGGTGACCAGTACCACCGTATATATCGGGGAAGACGGGAACCTGCTGGAGGAAAAACCCATCAACTGCCAGGTGCTGAAAGTTGACAATCCCATTCTCACCAATACGGACCTGATGAAAATTAAGGCCATGAAGGTGGAAGGCTTCAAAGTAGTGGAAATACCCATTATTTATTACAAGAATACCAGTCTGGAAAAAGCCATTGACCGGCTCTTTGTGGAAGCAGACCGGGCTTACCGGGACGGAGCCAATATTCTGATACTGTCAGACCGCGGGGTAGACGAGAATCATGTGCCCATTCCTTCTCTGCTGGCGGTGTCTGCACTGCAGCAGCATCTGATTAAGACGAAAAAGCGTACTGCGCTGGCAATGATTCTGGAGTCCGGGGAACCAAGGGAGGTACATCACTTTGCCACACTGCTGGGATATGGAGCCTGTGCCATCAACCCATATCTGGCACAGGATACGGTAAAGCAGCTGATTGACGACCACATGCTGGACAAGGATTACTATGCGGCCATTGCAGATTACAACCATGCCATTATCCACGGGATTGTAAAGATTGCAGCAAAAATGGGAATTTCCACCATTCAGTCCTATCAGGGGGCCAAAATTTTTGAGGCAATCGGCATCAGCTCCGATGTGATTGAAAAATATTTTACCAATACGGTAAGCCGGATCGGCGGCATTACGTTAAAAGATATTGAGCAGGATGTGGACGCTCTTCATTCCAGTGCCTATGACCCTCTGGGGCTGGAAACAGACCTGACGCTGGAAAGCCGGGGCCGCCATAAAATGCGAAGCGGCGCAGACAGCCATCTGTATAATCCTCTGACAATTCATCTGCTGCAGGAATCCACAAAGCGGGGGGATTACCAGATGTTCAAACAGTACACGGAAGCGGCGGACAGAGAGGAAAAGAAAGCCAATATCCGGGGAATGCTGGATTTTCATTATCCGAAAAAAGAAATACCGTTAGAGGAAGTGGAAAGTGTGGATTCCATTGTGACACGGTTTAAGACAGGAGCCATGTCCTACGGTTCCATTTCTCAGGAAGCCCATGAGACACTGGCAATTGCCATGAACCGCCTGCATGGAAAATCCAACAGCGGTGAGGGCGGAGAGAGTCCGGAACGTCTGGTGACAGGTTCTGACGGAAAAAACCGCTGTTCCGCCATCAAACAGGTGGCTTCCGGACGGTTTGGCGTCACCAGCCGCTACCTGGTCAGCGCAAAAGAAATTCAGATTAAAATGGCACAGGGGGCAAAACCGGGAGAGGGTGGCCATCTGCCGGGACAGAAGGTTTATCCCTGGATTGCACGGACCAGACTGTCCACACCGGGAGTATCGCTGATTTCCCCGCCGCCTCATCACGATATTTACTCCATTGAGGATCTGGAGCAGCTGATTTACGATTTGAAAAACTCCAACAAAGATGCCAGGATTTCTGTGAAATTAGTTTCGGAAGCAGGTGTGGGAACCGTGGCGGCAGGCGTTGCCAAAGCAGGAGCCCAGGTGGTGCTGATTTCCGGCTACGACGGAGGAACCGGGGCGGCTCCCGGCAGTTCCATTCACAATGCAGGGCTTCCCTGGGAGCTGGGGCTTTCCGAGACCCATCAGACTCTGATTTTGAACGGTCTGCGCAACAAGGTGCGGATTGAGACAGACGGAAAGCTGATGACAGGCCGGGATGTGGCCATAGCGGCCATGCTGGGTGCAGAAGAATTCGGCTTTGCCACAGCGCCTCTGGTAACCATGGGCTGTGTGATGATGCGGGTCTGCAATCTGGATACCTGTCCGGCAGGAATAGCCACTCAGAATCCAAAATTACGGAAACGTTTTTCAGGCAGGCCGGAATATGTGGTTAATTTCATGCGGTTTATAGCAGAGGAACTGCGGGAATACATGGCAAAACTGGGGATCCGCACCCTGGACGAGCTGGTGGGCAGAAGCGATTTGCTGAAAATGCGGGAGGATCTGACTGGACGGGAAAAAGAGCTGGATTTATCCCGTATTCTGAATAATCCCTTTGCCGGGCCAAAATCGAAGGTTATTTTTGATCCGAAACAGGTCTATGATTTTGAACTGGAAAAGACCAAAGACGAAAAAGTGCTGATGAAACAGCTGAAATCCGCACTGGAAAGCGGCCAGAAGCGCAGTATAGATCTGGAGGTCAGCAATACGGACCGTTCTTTCGGTACCATTTTCGGTTCGGAAATTACCAGACGGTTTGATGATACCCTGGAGGAAGACACCTTCCTGGTGAAATGTTCCGGGGCAGGCGGACAGAGCTTTGGAGCCTTTATTCCCAAAGGCCTGACGCTGGAACTGGTGGGCGACAGCAATGACTATTTCGGAAAAGGGCTGTCCGGCGGCAAGCTGGTGGTATATCCGCCCACCGGAGTGAAATTCAGGCAGGATGAAAATATTATTATCGGAAACGTGGCTCTTTACGGAGCCACCAGCGGCAAGGCCTTTATCAACGGTGTGGCAGGAGAACGGTTCTGCGTCCGCAATTCAGGGGCCATTGCAGTGGTGGAAGGCGTGGGAGACCACGGCTGTGAATACATGACCGGCGGCCGGGTAGTTGTTCTTGGAAAAACCGGGAAAAACTTTGCGGCAGGCATGAGCGGCGGCATTGCCTATGTGCTGGATGAAGAAAATGATCTGTATACCAGAATCAACAAAGAAATGGTATTTTCTGAGGAACTTACGTCCAAATATGACGTGATGGAACTGAAAGATATGATAAAGGAACATGTGGCCCTGACCAATTCCCGGAAAGGAAAGGAAATTCTGGACAATTTCAGCAGTTATCTGCCCGGATTCAAAAAAATCATTCCATATGACTATAACCGGATGATGATGTCCATTGTACAGATGGAAGAAAAGGGCTTAAGTTCGGAACAGGCACAGATTGAGGCATTTTACGCCAATATGAAACAATAAGGAGGGACGCGGAAGATGGGAAAACCAACAGGATTTATGGAATATGAAAGACAGACAGCAAAGGCGGCTTCACCCAAAGAGCGTACCGGGAACTTTCTGGAGTTTCACACGCCTCTGACCAGAGAAGAACAGCAGCGGCAGGGCGCCCGGTGTATGGCCTGCGGCGTACCCTTCTGTCAGTCCGGCATGGAGCTGATGGGAATGACGTCCGGCTGCCCTCTGCACAATCTGGTACCGGAATGGAATGATCTGGTCTATACGGGTAACTGGGAGCAGGCTTATAACCGTCTGGTGAAAACCAATAATTTTCCGGAATTTACGTCCAGAGTATGTCCGGCTCTCTGTGAAGCGGCCTGTACCTGCGGTCATTACGGTGACCCCGTGACGGTGAAGGAAAATGAATATGGAATCACTGAAAATGCATACGAGCAGGGATTTGCCGGAGCAAAACCGCCGAAGGTGCGCACAGGCAAGAAAGTGGCCATTGTGGGCTCCGGCCCGGCAGGCCTTGCGGCGGCTGACCAGCTCAACAAACGGGGCCATCAGGTTACCGTATACGAACGGGATGACCGTGTGGGAGGCCTTCTGATGTACGGAATTCCCAACATGAAGCTGGAAAAGCATGTGATTGACCGGAAAATCCGCATTATGGAAGAAGAAGGGATTGAATTTGTTACCGGGGTCAATGTGGGAAAGGACGTTAAGGCGGCAAAACTGCTGAAGGAGTACGACCGGGTGATTCTGGCCTGCGGCGCCAGAACTCCCCGTGATATCAAAGTGCCCGGCCGGGACGCCAAAGGTATCTTTTTTGCGGTGGATTTCCTGACATCAACCACAAAAAGCCTTCTGGATTCCGATTTGAAAGACAACCGGTACATTTCCGCCAAAGGCAGGAAAGTTGTGATTATCGGCGGCGGGGATACGGGAAATGACTGTGTGGGTACGTCCATCCGTCATGGAGCAGTTTCTGTGATACAGCTTGAAATGATGCCAAAGGCGCCAAAGCAGAGGGCGGAAAATAATCCCTGGCCCCAGTGGCCGAAAGTCTGTAAGACAGATTACGGTCAGGAAGAAGCCATTGCTCTGTTCGGCCAGGATCCCCGTATTTATCAGACCACAGTGAAAGAATTTTTAAAAGATAAAAGCGGGAAGCTCTGCGGCCTGACCACAGTGAAGCTGGAGCGTAAAAAAGACGAGAAAACAGGGCAGATGGTGATGACAGAGGTGCCGGGCTCCGAGATGAAACTGGATGCGGATCTGGTACTGATTGCGGCAGGATTCCTGGGAACGGAAAAATATGTGGCAGACGCCTTTGGGGTTGCTTTAAATCAGAGGACAAACGTGGAAACGCTCAAAGAAACGTATGAAACCAGTGTAAAACACGTGTTTACCGCCGGGGATATGCATCGTGGACAGTCTCTGGTAGTATGGGCTATCCGGGAAGGCCGGGAAGCTGCCAGAGCAGTAGACGAGAGCCTCATGGGATATACCAATCTCGGAACATAGAAAAAATTTATCCCGCAGGGCCCTGAGTGTTCCTGCGGGAATGAAATTCAGTTTTCCGGCATATCATCGGACATGGAAGAATATGCTTCAAAAATCCGAACCTGCTGCTCAGACAGTGATTCGATGGTCCGGGACAGGGCCTGGAAATCGGAAATCAGGTCTGAAGAACAGAGTTCTGCCTTCTCGTAAATGTTCTGCAGTTCTTCGGTGCGGCCGGAGCGGACAGCGGAAATCATTTCTGTTCCGTAAGAATGAAATATTTTGTGTTTCTGGTCGAGTCCGTTCCAGAGCCCGGTGACGGCCGGGTTTACCGGCCTGAATGCATAATAAAAATGACCAAGGCCGCATTTGGTGCAGTCTGTCTGCAGGATTCTGAGTTTTCCGGTACAGGCGATACTCTCCAGTGTTTTCAGCCAGTCCTGATGGGCTTTGACTGCATTGTTCAGGCAGTTCAGGATAATCTGGTTGTCCAGCATGTAAAAGGCATCTTTTGCCATATTTCCCATGATTTTTGTAGATTCATCCAGCTGCTTTTCAATTGTTTTGGAGGGTTCTACAAGTTCTGCGATGGACTGGCTGGCGCCGGTAAGAGAACCGGTGTCGTCCTGCAGGCTCTGACACTGTTCATTTACATGCTGCATCTGATTATCCAGTTCGTTCATGGAGCTGCTGATTTCTTCACTGACAGCGGCCAGAGCAGAAACGGAATCGGCGATGCTGTCCATGCCGGCCCGGTTCTTTCCGGTGATTTCCCAGACATTCCGGATAGAATCGTTGATATGCTCCAGTTCAGCTACGGTGGTATCCACACTGTCGGAACTTTTGTGGGAGGCAATCTGAATATCATTTACGAATACGCCCATGCGTCCGGTCAGCGATTTGGTCTCATCTGCAAGTTTCCGTATTTCATCAGCCACAACGGCAAAACCTCTGCCGGCTTCTCCGGCGCGGGCGGCTTCTATGGAAGCGTTTAAGGCCAGAAGATTGGTCTGGGCAGAAATAGAGCTGATGGCTGCAATAGCTTCATTCATGTTCTGAATAATATTGAGAAGCCCATGAATATCCGCTTTCATTCCGGTGGCTGTGGTGGTGGCAGAGGCGGATAATTCAGTTATGGAAGTAAGTTCACTTTCACAGTTTCGGATACCTTCCATTATTTTGCCGGATTCGTCAGAGACCTCGATAATCGTGGAAGTCAGATTATCGTGGGCCTTTGATACTTCTGTGGCAATTCCGGCAGTCAGTTCCGCTGACTGGCTGATGGCGCCCGAAGAAGATGAGATGGAAGTGTTGATCTGTTCCAGGGCTTCAACGTTTGATTCCAGTGTTAAATCCATGGAACTCATCTGTATCACTGCATCCATGGTTTTTGTCACAGCCTGTTCAAATTCTTTTCTTCCGTTTACCAGTCTCTGATGGATATGGTTGAGTTCTCCGTTTGCAGGCTCATAGGGCATATCAATAAGGCGGGAGACAGATGCAATAGCAGCATACAGAGACTTTTTTCCTGATTTCATAATTTCCTCCATTCTGTGCCCTTTACGGCAAAAACAGACAGTCAGTGAAAAATCGGCAGATTCCTTCACCCTGTTTTTTCATGCACAGTTATAATGTACAGGGTGTCTGGTTGTCTTTACTGTCCTGTTCTTTTTTCAGACATTCATCACAAATGTAATTTATTTTCAAATCGTAGGAGAGCATAGTTACATCCACCTGTTTTTTCAGCAGTTCCGTCAGGTCTTTCAGCACAACATCTGATAATTTTCCGCATTTTCTGCACAGTAAATGGTCATGACGGAGGATTCTGTCATAGCGGTCCGGGTATCCTTCAATGGAAATTTTCCGAATCAGCCCCTGTCTGTACAGAGCAGATAAATTATTGTAGACGGTAGCCTGTGCTACCGTCCGGTTTTTATCTTTTAAACGAAGATAAATCTGTTCTGCTGTTAAATGGCATTCAGAACTGTTAATTATTTCTAAAATATACGCAGCGTTTTTTGTCATAAGCTCCTCACTGAAAGAAAAAGAATTTCGCAGAGCGAAATTCTGCGTTTTAAACATGCTGGCTTATGAAATGCTTCTTTTTTGCCGGAGCATGTATGTTTCCTGAATAAAATTGTTTTTTGTCTTACAGGAGAATACTTTCACGCGTTAGCGTAACAAGGTCTTTCCTGACTATAAGATAAAATAAACTATTAAAATTAGAATTATTCCAATTCTAATTTTAATAGTTTTCCAGGATTTGTCAATAGCAAAATAGCAGTTTGGGGATTTACGGATGGTACACAGCAAATATTCCCATATTGGGAGGATCATAAGTAAACACCATAAAACACAGCAGCAGAACCAGTACAGCACAGTACAGAAGGAGGCGGCAGGGGCTGAGTCTGCAGTTTTGGGTGAATTTATAAGCGCTGAAAAACCCAAGGATAACACCCAGCAGAAAAGAGAGGAGGTCCAGAACAAATACATTTTTACCCAGAATGAAGGTGTAGCTGTAGAAAAAGGCCGGGATAAACAGTGTTCCTGCCAGAATTCCAAAAGAAAGAGAGGAAGCAATACAGGGATAAGTTTTTCTCAGACTCAGAATCATGATGGCGGAAAAGAACAGCATGGGGAAAAACAACAGTTTCAGATGCTCCCAGACCGATTCATTTACAGGGGTAAACAGACCCGCCAGAGAATTTCGTCCGGTCCATTCATACAGAAAGTGGGAAAGGGTTCCGATGATCAGAACAAAAAAGGTGCCGGCCAGGAACCAGCATTTTAATTGTTTCATTATGCATTCACCTCAGAGTCAGTATATGTGGACAGCCGGATTTTATGCGTATTTCATCTGAGGAGGCTTTGTGCCGCCGGATACACCTGATAAAGTGAATTTCCTTACTTGACGAAGGCAGAGTTTTTGTTCATAATAAGAACAGAAATAAAATCTACGGGCATGGGAGAATACGTTATGAAAGAATCGCAGTCACTTCAGGGGCAGGCATATGATTATCTGATTGAAATGATAAAAGACGGGGAGCTGGAGGCCGGAAAAATTTATTCGTTAAATCAAATGGCTCAGAAAGCCGGAGTTTCCAGAACTCCTTTTCGTGATGCAGTGCTGCGACTGGAACAGGAACGTTACCTGGATATGCTGCCCAGCAAAGGATTTATTCTGCACAGTATGACAAAAGAAGACATCCATGAGACCTATCAGATCAGGAATGCCATTGAGTCCTATTGTTTCAAACAGCTGTCTCTGCATCTGGACACGTCCAGAGGACAGGAATATTTTCTGAAAATGAACAGTAAAGTGGTCAGTCAGAAAGAAATTTTTCATTCCACCGGGTCCGGTGAGGAATTTGGAAGAAAGGACTATGAATTTCATCGAAGTGTGGTTCAGTATCTGGGAAATGAGTCCATGCTTGAAATTTACCGCAGTTTTATGTACCGGATTTTCTGGCTGAACGTAACTTCTTTTTCCAGAGAAGGCCGAATGGAGGATACCATTACCGAGCACAGGACCATACTGGAAACCATAAAAGAGGGGGATCTGGACAGGCTGGAGTGGCTGATTGAGCGGCATCTGACAATTGCCCAGAATATCAATCTGCAGTTCCTGGAGCAAAAGGAAGAACAGTCAGAACAGCATTTATCCGGCAGGGCTGAGGTTTCTTTTTAAACGTAAGGTAACCGGATGGAATGAAATAATATCAGATACATAAGGCAGGAGCCCTTTCCCAGGCAGTGGAAAGGGCTCCTTCTGACAAAAGAAGAAATCAGGTTGTTTTGAGAAACACGTCTGCTCTTATCCTATGGGAAAGCAGGCATTAATCAGGAATGTCATAATTAAAATGGCAGTTGCCGGCGGGTCAATATGGGAGTCGGTTCCGCTGTTGACCATATTGCCGGTGATATCGGCAAGGAGTCCGGACAGAGTGCCGAACAGGATGCTGACTGCAAGAGCAATATAGAGATTTTCTGTTGCTCCGTAGGACTGCACCACAGCGGCAGCGGCAATGATTACGATATGATGGCAGCCAAAAAAGTTATGTCCCATGGCAGCGAATGCCAGGCCAAAGGCGGCCATGCCGAAAATCAGCTGGGGATAGCAGCCGCCAAATCCTTCGACGGGTACTCCTGCGTAAACAGCGCCCACATAGACGCCGCCCACCACAAGGCTGTAAGCCATGCTGATCAGCAGAGTGGTGGAAAAGGCTTTTCCTTTGCTGATGAGTTCCGTTCCTGTTCTCAGTTTGCCGCCGAACAGGAGACGGACCAGGATGGCAGAGCAGAATACGGTAAGTCCGGGGGTATCGGTAACCAGACGGGGAGAAATGGTTCCGGCAAAGAGGTTTCCCGCTACCAGTTCTTTGAACAGAAAACCGATGACACCGAAAACACCGCCCACCAGCAGTACACCAGGCTCATTTAATCCGGACAGCGGCGTAATGGTATCGGCTCCGTTTTCTGTGAGACCCTTCTTTTTTGCAAAAGCAGAAGCGGCAACACCTCCGGCAAAGGCAACGTACGGACCAAAAAAGGGACCGAAGGCAACATAGTTCAGCAGAATATTGGATGCATCGCCTGCGCCGCACATGCTGGCCACGGAACCTGCGATGGCAAAAACGCCGGTGAGGACGAAAGATGCTAATCCGCCGATGGAAGCGGCAAAAACGCCGCCGCCGAAGGCAGCAATAAGACATAATATGTTTATCATAAGTAATGGCACCTCCTGTAATGGATAGTAATATGGTCAGGCATATACCTGTATATACATTAAAGAAACTATTGATTTTATGGTCTGTTTGCGTTATACTTTACGGCGAAATCAGAAGCGGCAGCTCTGATTTTCATGCAAGGCACCTTTTTGTAAATGATATTCGTCAAAATGGAGTTTACGAAAGGGTGCTCTTCTGTTTTGGATTTAATCTTCGATTTCAGCAATGCATACCACCTGGCTGGAATCCAGTCCTTTGATTCTGAGAGGTGCATTGAAGAATCTTGTGATTTTTGCGCCTTTTGGAATTTCTGATAAATGCATGTCTTCCACACCGGTGACAAATTTTCCGGTATAATACCCAAGCATATGGCGGTGGCAGTCCGGGGGAAGTTCGCCTTCCGGGCATTTGGAGGAAGCAGAGCCGATGGCAAGGAAGTCCATGCCCACACCTTTCAGGTTGGGGAATTCCTCTGTCAGGTAATCACCTGCATCCGGTGCGATGTAAGCGCCTTCGTTCTGGTAAAGGTTCTGGCTGGTATCTCGATACTGTTCCATTCCGGTACGGATCAGAGCAAAGGAAACTTCAGAAAGTGTGTCAGCAAAAGGCTCCAGGTCTGATTTGTGGATGCCCTCGGCAGGACCTTTGGGGATTTCCAGCAGGGCTACTTTCGTATGGCAGAAATACTCTATGGGCAGTTCATTGATGTTCAGCCCGTCTTTTACGAAATGGCGGGGTGCATCCATGTGGGTGCCGCAGTGGTTGGGCAGTTCTGAAGTGAAACTGCAGAACGGGCAGTCTTCTGACACATCAGTGCACTGCTTTACTTTGACAACAGGTTCTCCCGGCCATGCATATCCTTCCGGGTCCAGCGGGTGTGATAAAAAAAGAAACATAATAAATCCTCCTTATATATGATACAGTTCATATGGTTCCTGAAATTTTAAAGGGGGGGGGCAGCCTGCGGAAAACGGAAGTCTTGTCTTTGGCAGGCAGTGCCTTATTTTTGCATTAAAATTTCAGCAGCTTCTTTCAGTGTGGAAATTTCTCCCACATTTCCAGGGAAAATAACGTAAGGTGTCAGCGGAAATTTGCTTTCCGCCCCGGTCTGCCATACAGGAATGCCGGGTTTAATCTGGCCCAGTACACTGGCTTTTTGGACCGCAAGGGCTTTTGTGCCTATATCAGAAGAGGTAATGCCTCCTTTTGCGATGACAAAGGCGGGGACTGCGGATAAATTTCCCACCAGGGACTGTACAGCGTCCGAGATTTTTACAGACAGCCGCAGGTCGTCTTCCCTGTCTCCGGTGTCAGCGGTAATCAGTGCTCTTGTGGTATAAACGCAGACTGTGGTTCCGGCTTTCAGATATTCTTCTTCCAGAGCAAGGCAGCGGGCCACCTCTTTGTTAAAAGCCTCTTCGTCTCTGACCAGTGTTGCGTCCAGTTCCACAAATGCAATGTGGGAATTTTCCCTGAGCATTTCCAGCTGACGGGTGGTTTTTTCCGTATGGGAGCCCACAACGATAATACCTCCGTTGTCTGTTTCCTTTACCACCATTTGCTTTCTGGTGAGCAGGGGCTGCTCAGATACGCCGCCCATGACTCTGACAATAGCGGCAGCGGTGCGGAACAGGAAGGTTTTGCCTTTGGCCATGGCCCGGTACAGAGCGATACAGAATACTTTTATGTCAGCATAGTCAATGGCGTTTACAATGATTTTGTTAAAACCTGTGACTTCCATGAGCTGCTGTTCGATGAGGTCGAGGCGCATTTCCCGCAGGTCTTTCAGGGAGATGGCAGTTACCGTTTCTTTCCGGTAAGCGCCTTTTGTTTTTTCTTCCACATATTCTTTCAGGTCAGAAGCAGTGTAGCCAAAGGTTTTGTCTCTGGCAAATTCTGTTTCTGCTGCAGGAACCAGCCTGTCACCGTCTTTCACATAATGGACGTCGTCAATGGTGAAACGTCCTCCTTCTTTGAAGAACGGGCAGAGAATCTCGCCGTCCACAGGTTTTCCGGTGTTCTTTTCAAATGCCTCTTTCAGTATTGTGGTTTCCAGCGGATAATGGCCCCGGAGTGTGGAGTCGCTTCGGCTGATAAAAATGTATTCTTTTCCGGTTTCTCTGGAAACTTCATCTACAGCGGCTGCAATTTCCTTATGCACCTGTTCTGTCTGGGATGCTGTAAATCCTCTGGAATTTGTCAGTATGTAAAACAGCTTGTTTTCCTCCGCAAATCCCTGGGCAATGCTGTCTTTTGTCCAGCTGGTATATACGGAAATGTCGTGGACGGTCTGTACGCCGGTGGGGTCGTCGTCCAGTACCACAATTTTTCTGTTGTTTTGGGAAATCTCCTGCTCCAGGAGTGTGTCTGCCAGGGATTCGTCCAGGGGAGCGTAAGAATCCAGTACATCTGCATGCAATGACATGGGAAACCTCCTTTCTATTCTTCTGTTTTTTTCACCTGAACGTCAGCCAGTCCTTCAAAATACTGTACGATTCCGCCATGGTCATCGTTCATATGTCCGTGGATTTTCAGGGTCTGCAGGATTTCATACAGCTGAGCGGAGTAGGGGATGGGTACGTCCAGGGAATGAGCGGTGTTCACCACATTTTTGATGTCCTTGTGATTGATGGATATTTTGCCTCCGGGTACGAAATTCCGTTCCACAATCATGGGGATTTTGGCATCCAGCACAGCGCTTCCGGCCAGTCCGCCCCGAATGGCGTGATATACCTTTAAGGGATCCGCGCCGGCTTTTGTGGCCAGGACAAAGGCCTCGGATACAATGGCAATGGTGTTGTTGACAATAATCTGGTTGGCCAGCTTTGTGACAGAACCGCTGCCGCTGCCGCCAATGAGCACTGCTGAAGAACCCATGATATTGAAACAGGGCATCAGAGCGTCAAAGTCTTTCTGGTCGCCTCCTGCCATAAAAGCCAGTGTTCCGTTGATGGCGCCGGGTTCGCCGCCGGATACGGGGGCATCCACAAAACCCACCCCAATTTTGGCCAGTTCGTTATAACATTCCTGGGATTCTACAGGAGTGACGGAACTCATATCACAGACAATGGTTCCGCTGGTCATGGCAGAGGCCAGTCCGCTTTTTCCGAACAGAACTTCTTTGGAAATGTCTCCATTGGGAAGGATCAGGAAAATAATGCTGCACTGGGCGGCGATTTCCCCATAAGTACCGGCAGATGCACCGGCTGCTGTCACTTCTTCCACAGCCTCTTTGTTCAGGTCGTATACCAGCAGGTCAACCTTTTCTTTTAACAGGTTCAGGGCCATGGGTTTTCCCATAATGCCCAGACCGATAAAACCAACTTTACTCATAACTTCCTCCTTTTTTATTTTATAGGCTCATTATACGATATACCGGTATATCGGTCAAGAGTTTTTTGCATTTTGTACAGAAAAAACGAAAATTTTTTTTGATTTTATTGAAAAACTTATAAAAAGTGGTACAATTAAGGTAAGTATTTATGAAACACAGGATAGAAGTGAGAAAAGATGTGGAGCAAAGTTATGGAGAAAAAAGCGTCGTTTAATCTTGCGGGAAAAGAAGAATTTGAGTATATTATGGAAGTATTTGGCAGATGTACCGATGACTATCTGTTTTTGCTGGATCTGGACGAAGATGAGTACAGTATTTCCCAACGTGCGCTGGAAAAGTTTGATTTGCCTTCCGCACATTTTTCCAATGCAGGAAAAGTGTTGGAGCAGGTAATTTATCCGGAGGATTTTCCGGCTTTATCGGAAGATCTGGACCGTCTGAAATATATGGGCGGGACGGAACATGATATGGAATACCGATGGATGGACCGGGAGGGGCGCCTGGTCTGGATCAGCTGCCGCGGTGTGGTAATTCAGGATACCAGGGAAATGAGCCGGATGCTGGTGGGAAGAATTACGGAAATCGGAAGCAAGCGCAAGGCAGATGATGTGACGGGACTGTTTGCGGAACGTCAGTTTCAGCTGGATTATAAGAAAATCAGGAAGAAAGGAAGACGGGGAACGCTGCTTCGCATCGGCGTGGATAATTTTAAGGAAGTGAATGAGCGCTATGGGATAGAGGTGGGAGACGGTGTTCTGAAAATGATTGCCCAGTGTATGGAGCAGGTCAGCGGGACAGAACGCTGCTATAAAGTAAACGGAGACGAATTTCTGGTACTGCTTATGGAAGATGACGTGCAGGAGGCCCGGAAGAAATATCACCAGGTCCGGATTCTGATTGAAGAACAGCGCAGGGAGCAGGGATACCGGAACTTTTATACCATTTCTTCCGGTGTGGTGGGATTTTCCAGTGAAGAGCTGGATTTTGAGGATTTGAGCAATTATTCTGAATTTGCGCTGGGCATGGCCAAGAAAAACGGCAAGAACTGTTCTTATATTTTCCGGGAGGAAGATTATAAGGCTTATATGAAGAGTCTGGATATTCAGGAGAAGCTCCGTTATGCGGTGAATCACGGGTTCGAAGGATTTGAAGTGTTTTATCAGCCCATTATTTCCGTGAAGACAGAACAGATTGTGGGTGCGGAGGCATTGCTTCGGTTTTCCTGCGGAGAATACGGAATGCTTTCCCCGGGAATTTTCATTCCCATTCTGGAGGAGAGCGGCCTGATTATTCCGGTGGGAGAGTGGGTGTATCAGACTGCCATGCGTCAGGGGATGGAGTGGCAGGAAATGATACCGAATTTCCGCATCAATATCAATCTTTCTTTTATTCAGATCTGCAAGTCGGATGTGGTAAGCGGAATTATGGCGGCAATTCGGGAGCTGGGCATCAATCCGGGAACGGTACTGTTTGAATTTACCGAAAGCGGGATGATTTCCTATGATGATTCGGTGCAGCGGCTGCTGGATGTGCTGAATGAGAATCAGGTCAAGATTGCGCTGGATGATTTTGGGACGGGTTATTCTTCCCTTGCTTATCTGAAGAATCTCCGGGTGAATCTGCTGAAACTGGACCGGAGTTTTACCTCTAAGGCGGTCTCCAGTGATTTTGACTATAAGCTGATCGGGCATATTGTGGACATGGCCCACAGTATAGGGATGGGAGTCTGCTTTGAGGGGATTGAGACAGAAGAAGAACTGACAAAGCTGCGTATGCTGAGTCCCGATTATATTCAGGGTTTTTATTACGGAAAGCCGGTGGACCGGCAGAAGTTTTATGAGCAGAATCTCAGGAGTTTCAGTAATGCCTGAATTTCGTAAAGCTCATATTCATATATATCAGAAATGGAGGTATCATTTATGAAAATCATGAAAAAATTCGTGACATTTATCACGATTATTGCTGTGGTTTTTGCACCGGCGGTACCTGTGCAGGCTGAGGCCGGGGCGAAATCAGCCCCGAAACTGAATAAGACAAAAGTTACTCTGGATCTGGCCGGGAAAAAAACAAAGACATACCAGTTAAAGGTTAAAGGTGCAACAGGAAAAATCACTGTGAAAAATACCCATAAACACCATTGGGCGCCCTATTTTGAATATGAGCCGAAAAATATATTTGGTTTTGTCTGTTACTGTGGGAAAGTCTTTTCAACTGGGGAAGAATGGGAGCAGCACAGCCAGGAGGAGATAATGGCGCTGTTCGCCACCGGAGACCCGGATATCATATGTAATACTCCCCTGCAGCACAATGGGTTTGCTACAGGTAAGGCTGTGGCCGATTTGAGTGAATATTGTATTGTGTAAGAAGCCAGGTCCTTCATAAATGAGGAACCGGGCTTCCTTTTTTATTCTTCTACAGGAAAAACCTTGTCACGCTAATGCGTGAAAGTGTTTTCCTGTAGAAGAATAAAGCTCTTATTGCACTGCGGCGAATCTGAAGTATGTCGCAAAGCGACCCGCCGCAGGCGGAGAATCCTGCAAAGCAGCATTCTTTTTATAAAATATTCTGTCAGACCAGGGTTACAGATATTTTTTTACAATTTCCAGAAAATCCTCGTGATGTTCTGTTACAAACTGATGATAAGTCATGCTGCGGGAGGCAATTTCTGTTCCCAGTTCCACAAGAAATTCAGGAATTTCAGATTCCAGCATCAGGCCAAGTTCTGCGGCGAATGTTTCCTGGCCCTGGAATGGACAGCCCATTTCGTATATTGCAAAGGCCGGGCGCGGTCCATCCGGGGTCTGTCTGACGCCGCCGCGAAAGCCCAGGGAAGCAATCTGGTGGCCGGAGCAGGAGGAGGGGCAGCCGGAAATATGGATTTTGGGCAGTACCCCGTCGGGGAAATGTTCCTGCCGGACACGTTTCAGGCAGGCGGCCAGCAGAGCCTGGGAATCTCTGGCGCCAATCTGGCAGATGGAGGCGCCGATACAGGACACAGAAGTCTCGAATAAAGTTTCTGCGCTGTCTCTGGTCAGGGACAGCAGTTTTTCTCCTTCGGAGCCGGTCAGGTTGAGAATGTAAAGACTCTGATCCGGAGAAATCCGCAGCACCACGTCCTCCATGGGAAGGATGGCGTTGTACAGACTGCGGAAAAACTCAGGGTCCGGGCTGCCGCCCGGAGGATGGTAATGCAGGGCGTAGAGCCCCTCCTGTTTCTGGGGAATCATGCGGGGATGCCGGGGCCTGTGACCATCTCCCTGTTTGGTGTATGCAGGAACAGGAGGATGAATATCCAGACGTTCTTTGGAATATGCCTGAGACAGTTTCTCCTGAAATGCCTGAATATAACCTTCGCATCCCAGAGTATCCTGCATAAAGCGGGTGCGGGATTTTCCCCGGTTCTCATAGTTTCCGTAAGTGACAAAGGTATCCACCATTGCTTTGATACAGTAAAGAATTTCAGAAGGCTTCACATCAGAAGCCACCAGAGCCCCCATACGGGGTTCCCGGCCCAGCCCTCCGGCGCTGTATACATCAAAAGTATTCCGCTCTGTGGCTACAAAGCCCAGGTCCCGGAAGGTGGCATGGGTGATGTTTTCCTGAGAACTGGAAAAGCATACTTTTAATTTTCGGGGAAGTTTTACCGTGTGGATAAATCCCAGCAGATAGTCAGAAGCGGCCTTTGCATAGGGGAGAACATCAAAATATTCCCCTTTCTGTACGCCGGAAAGAGGTGAACACATGACGTTTCTGGGATAGTCGCCCCCTCCGCCCCTGGTGATAATGCCCTGATCAAAAGATTCTTCTATCAGGGCGCAGACCTGTGCTTCTGAGAGATTGTGAAACTGGAGACTCTGGCAGGTGGAAAAATGTACCAGTGAAATTTTATATTTTTCGATGCTTTCTGCGATAAACAGAAGCTGGTCTTTTTGGATTTCCCCGCCGGTCAGACGCAGACGAAGCATACTGGAGGCGCCGCCTCTCTGGGCATAACTTCCGAAACCTCCGGAAAATCGCTTGTATTGGGCGATATTTATGTCTTTTCGGTAAAATTTTTCTGTCATTTCGCGGAATTCCTTTAAATCTTCCCGGAATTCTTCAACATAATCTTTGGGCATAATGACCTCCTGTGATATATAGGATGACAATAATACAGATATGGAAACAGTGTTCCCATATCTGCAGAATTTAACCGGAAAGATGAAACAGAAAATTTTTACATGTTTTGCCGAAACTGAGGAGGTCATACCTGCTCCTGGGGCAGGGATTCTACAAGATGAATGAAATCCTGCATCTGAGAAGTAACAGGTCTGCACTGGTTATGACAGAGATAAAAGTATCGCTTCATGGATACATTTTCCAGAAGCAGGCAGCGAATATCGCCGTTTTCCACATATTCTGAAATACAGCGCCGGGACAGGACGCCGAGGCCCAGATTATGGCGTACCGCATCCACAATGCCGCAGCGGCTGCTGCATTCCCACCTGGTTACAAAGGGAATGTGATGGGTCAGCATGATATTTTCAAAAATGGCGCGGGTGCCGCTGCCTTTTTCCCGCATGATGAAATTCTGATGCCGCAGGTCTTCAATGGTTATGGAATTTCTGCCCGCAAAGGGATGCCTGTTTCCGCAGATTACACACAGAGAATCTTCAATCACAGGCTCTGTCATAATTTCCTGCCGGACAATGATTCCCTCCACCAGGGCAATGTCCAGTTCATTATTAATCATCCGGTGTTCGATGATTTTGGTATTGTCCACAAAGACGGTTACGTCAATGTCAGGATGCTGGCGGTTCAGTTCTTCCACCAGTGTGCCCATCATGGTATTGCCGATGGTGAGGGTGGCGCCCACCCGCAGTGTGCGCAGGGAATTGGCATGTTTCATGGACTGTTCCAGATGTTCGTGGCTTGCAATAATTTCTCTGGCGCTGTCTAACAGAAGCATGCCTGCCGGGGTGATTTTCAGCTCCCTGGGGAACCGTTCGAACAGTCTGGTCTGATATTCGTTTTCCAGATCCGAAATAATCTGGCTTACAGTGGGCTGGGAAATGTACAGGCGTCTGGCAGCTTCACTCATCTTTTTATATTCTACCACCGCAATAAAGGTTTTCAGTTGTTTTAAAGTAGCCATGGTGACTCCTCCGTTTTTCTTTTTTATTCCTCCGATTATAACTGTCGAGTAAAATATCCTGTCATGTGTTGTCCCATGTGATCATATAAATAGCGATGAAGATAATATGTCTATAGGATAATGCCTATGGTACTGTTTGAATTTTACTATTTTACGCGGAATTTAACAAGTGCTATCATAAAAATATAGAAAATTTTGTCGATTTTCAATAGATTAAGGAGGTATGAAATGAAAGTATTAGTTCTTGGAGGCGTTGCTGCCGGAACCAAAGTGGCTGCAAAACTGATGCGGGAAGACCGTGGAAATGAAGTGGTTGTTCTCAACAAAGGGGCGAATATTTCCTATGCGGGCTGCGGGCTTCCCTATTATGTGGGCCATGTAATTGAGGAACGGGAGCAGTTGATTGTGAATACACCGGAGAAGTATTCCAAACTGACAGGCGTTACCGTCCTGACAGAGACGGAAGCAGTGAAGGTTGATCCGGAAGGGAAGAAAGTTGTGGCAAAGGATCTGAAGACCGGAGAGGAACAGATTCATGATTACGACAAACTGATTATTTCCGTTGGAGCAAGCCCTGTGAAACCTCCCATTGAAGGCTGCGATCTGGAGAATGTGTTCTTTGTAAGGACTCCGGAAGATGCCATCCGCATTCGTGACGTGGTGGACGCAGGAAACATAAAACGTGCCGTAGTGGTAGGAGCAGGCTACATTGGTCTGGAAATTGCAGAAAACTTAAAACTGCAGGGAGTTCGTCCTTTCGTACTGGATATGGCAGAACATGTACTTCCCGGATTTGACGCTGAGATGGCGGAATATGTGGAAGGCAAGCTCCAGGAAAGCGGAATTCCGGTGGTGACGGGAGTGGCAGTAACCGGAATTGAGGGAGACGGAAAAGTTGAAAAGGTAATTACCAGTAAGAAAGCATATAAGGCGGATCTGGTGGTACTCAGTGCCGGAATCCGGCCAAACACAGCATTTCTGGATGGAATCGGACTGGAAATGTTCAAAGGAACCATTATGACAAATGAGAACGGGGAGACAAACCTTCCTGATATCTATGCGGCAGGAGACTGTGCAATGGTGCACAACGCGCTCACCGGAAAAGCTGCATGGTCTCCTATGGGATCTACAGCCAACATCAGCGGACGTCTGATTGCTCAGAACATCATGGGTGCAAATCTTGGATACCGGGGTGTGCTGGGAACAGCCGTATGTAAGCTGCCAGGAATGAATGTGGGAAGAACCGGACTGACAGAAGCACAGGCTGAAGCAGAAGGATTCCATCCGGTCAGCGTCATTACCGTTGTGGATGACAAAGCTCATTATTTCCCCGGAGCAGGCACCTTTGTGATAAAAATGATTGCAGACAGGGATTCCCTGAAACTTCTGGGTGTGCAGGTAATCGGCGCAGGAGCAGTAGATAAAGTAGTGGATATCGCAGTGACAGGCATCATGCTGAAAGGAACCCTTACCGACCTGGCAGATATGGATCTGGCTTATGCACCGCCGTTTTCCACAGCAATCCATCCATTTGAGCATACACTGAATGTTCTGATGAACAAAATCAATGGTAAATTTGAGACATTTACCCCGGCAGAGTATGCAGCAGGAGCAGCAGAGGGCTATAAAGTAGTAGACGCATGCCTTGCGCCTTCCATTGAAGGAGCGCCTTATGTGGAACTGACCACGGTGGAAGGACCTGTGGACGGTCTGGATCCGGAAGAAAAGATACTGTTGGTATGTAATAAAGGAAAGAGAGCTTATCTGCTCCAGAACCGCCTGAAATTCTATGGCTATAAGAATACGAAGGTACTGGAAGGCGGTATTACATTCAGCGATGTGGAAGTATAAAAACAGACAGCTGTAAACTCAGACACCTGTAATTTCAGAAAATTGCATCTGAATTTCTGAACATTTAATGGGTTTTCGGTTATCTGAAGCATAAAAAATATGAAAAGGAGATTGAGAGACATGGGATGCACAATTAAACCGGAAGAAATCAAAAGAGTAAAAGGACTCGGATTTCTGAACAACAAAGGAACAGATTTATTTAATGGCCGCGTGATTACCGTGAATGGTAAAATCACAGCAGAACAGACGAAAGTGATCGCAGAAGCAGCGGAGAAGTTTGGAAACGGCGATGTGGAATTCACCACACGTCTTACCGTTGAGGTTCGTGGAATCCATTTTGACAATATTGAACCGTTCCGTGAGTATATTGCAAAGGCAGGCCTTGAGACCGGCGGTACCGGCTCTCTGGTACGCCCGGTAGTATCCTGCAAAGGAACCACCTGCCAGTACGGACTGTATGATACCTTTGATTTATCTCAGAAAATTCATGAGCGTTTCTACAAAGGCTATCACACTGTTAAACTGCCGCATAAATTTAAAATTGCCACAGGCGGCTGCCCCAACAACTGTGTAAAGCCTGACCTGAATGATTTGGGTATTATAGGCCAGTTAATTCCAAACGTGGACGAAGACCTCTGTAATGGCTGCAAGAAATGTCAGGTGGAAACTGCCTGTCCTATGAATGCTGCAAAGCTGGAAGACGGCGAACTTGCCATTGATAAAGACAGCTGCAATAACTGCGGACGTTGTATTGAACAGTGCCCGTTTGATGTAATCGAAGACGGAACACCGGGATATAAGATTTACATAGGCGGAAGATGGGGCAAGAAAGTTGCTCACGGACAGCCTTTATCCAAAATTTTCACCACAGAAGAAGAACTTCTGGATACAGTGGAAAAAGCGATTCTGTTCTTCCGTGAACAGGGCAAGACCGGAGAGCGTTTTGCAGATACGATTGCAAGAATCGGATTTGAAGAAGTGGAAAAACAGCTTCTGGCAAATGATATTTTAGAAAGAAAACAGGAAATACTGGATGCACAGCTTCATCTGGTAGGAGGAGCAACCTGTTAATTTGGGAGGAGTTAGAGAGATGGGTTCAAAGAAAAAATATGGCGCCATTGCATTGTGCCTGGTGATTGGATATCTGGCGACAAAATCTACAGATTTACAGTCTTCCGTATTCGGGCGCGTGGTCATGGGCGGACCAATGGTTGCATTATTAGTTTCCATGATTATCTGTAATATTATCCCTTCTGTGGATAAGGATTTCAAAGAGGGAACCACTTACTGCAGCAAGCAGTTCCTGAACTGGGGTATTATCATGACCGGTGGAACACTGAGCTTTGCTGACATTATGGGAACCGGTGTAAGGGCGCTGCCTTTAATCCTGTTCAACATCTGCCTGTCCTTTGCAGTTGCAATGCTGATAGGTAAGAAAATCGGAGTTACAAAGAATACTTCTGTTCTGGTAGGCGGCGGAACCTGTATCTGCGGCGGAACCGCAATTGCCACATTAAGCCGTATTATCAAGGCAACAGACGCGGAAATTGCATTTGGTATGGCAGCGATTTTCCTGTTTGATACGATTTCAGCGTTCTCCTATCCGTATATTGCACCGGCAATTGGATTTACAGAGAATCAGTTTGCATTCGTGGCAGGAACAGCTATCAATGATACCTCTTCTGTGGCCGGCGCTCAGGCTACTTATCAGGCCATGATTGCCAATCCGGAATTCAGCGGCGCTTTGAATGTAAAACTGGTGCGTACCACCATGCTGATTTTTGTGGCTATTGTCTGGACTGTTCTGATGGCAAGAGATGCGAAAAAGAACGGCGAAGCAGGAAGCAACGACAGTATTCTGGCAGTAGTAAAGAAAACATTCCCCATGTTCATTCTCTGGTTCGTGGTAATGGCAGGACTGAATACTTATGGCGTATTCAGCGATGTGGGAAGCGATCTGCTGAAAGTGGTAAGCAAATTCCTGTTTGCTTCTGCACTGGCGGGGGTAGGATTTAAGATTAAGTTCAAAGATGTATTTTCCAAGGGTCTTAAGCCTATTGCACTGGGTGGAGTTACCTGGGCATGTGTGGCTGCATCCTCCTATATCTTTGCATTTATTTTTGCGGGATATATCGGATAAAGGTACCAGGGGAATAATTTATCTTCCTATATAACGAAAAATATGTTATGCTGATAAGGCATAAGCGGGGCTGCCGGATGTGCAGCCCCTTTTTTATCTTACAGGAAAATACGTTTTCCTGTAAGATAAAAAACAATTATGCACGTTCGTGCGAATAGAAGAAAATGAATGCAACAAGGAGATGAAGAAAACCATGCAGTTTGGTTTTTTGGGGATAAATTACAGGAATGCCCGGCTTGATGTGCGGGACAGGACCTCGTTTACAGATGCCATGAAGCTGGAATTTTTCCAGAAGGGGGAAAAGGTTGGAGTGGAACAGTGTATGGTGCTTTCCACCTGCAACAGGAGCGAGGTCTATTATTTGTATGAAACAGAACAGCAGCAAAGACAGATGCAGGAAATTTATGAAGGGATGTTTCCGGATGTGGAATTGAAGGAATATCTGCTCAGGCTGTCCGGGAAGGAAGCCATGGGCTATCTGTTTCGGATTGCCGCAGGCATGGAGTCGCTTGTGCTGGGAGAAGACCAGATTCTGGGACAGGTGAAGGATGCCCTGGACTATTCCAGAACCATGGGTTACAGCGGAAAAGAACTGAATAAAGTGGTGCGGGACGCCATTACCTGTGCAAAGCAGATTAAAACAGAATGGAAAGTCAGCGAAAAGCCCCTGTCTGTCAGCTATATCGGCGTACGGAAGCTGCAGGAGGATTACGGCATTGACGGAAAAAGGATTCTGGTCATCGGCAGCGGGAAAACAGCTTCACTTGCTCTGAAATACATATACGAATATCAGGGAATCCAGGTCACTGCCTGCAGCAGGACTTATTCTCATGCGAAAAAACTCCGGGAGGAATTTCCCCTGCTTGAGGTGATTCCCTATGAATCATGGCGTCAGGCCATCGGACAGTGCGAAATTGTGGTCAGCGCCACATCTTCTCCTCATCTGATTGTGCGGAGAGAAGATTTTTCTCCCACCGGGCCGTTGGCGTTTCTGGATCTGGCCGCTCCCAGGGATATTGACACATCCTTTGGGGAGGAGCCTCAGGTGACGTTAATCAATCTGGATACTTTGCAGGAAATTGCAGACCGGAATCAGAAAGAGCGGGAGCACCTGCTAAAAGAAAGCGGAAAACTGGCAGAGAGCAGGCTGCAGGAGACGGTGGACTGGTTTTTCCAGAGCCGTATGGACGCTACCATAGAATCTCTGCAGCAGCGGTGCAGTGAAATTGTGACAGACGGATACGATTACCTGAACCGGAAAATGGACCTTACTCCAAGAGAGCAGAAACTTCTGAAAAAAGTATTGAATGCTTCGCTGCAGCGGCTTCTGCGGGAGCCGATTCGGGAGTTGAAAAAACTGGATTCCGAAGAAAAGCAGGAAGAATATAAAAAGCTGGTGGGACAGCTTTTTCAGATTTAAAAGAATGGGAGAAAAAACATGAAATATATAATTGGTACGAGAGGTTCCAGGCTGGCTCTTACCCAGGCGGAATATGTATGCAAAAAACTGAGAGAATCTTACCCGCAGGAGGAATTTGAAATCCAGGTGGTTAAGACCAGAGGCGATTTGATCCTTGACAAACCCCTCCATGAGATTGGGGACAGAGGGGTATTTGTAAGGGAGATTGAGGAAAAACTGCTTTCCGGAGAAATCCACCTTGGAGTACACAGCATGAAAGATATGCCGGCCAGGCCTGCGTCCGGTCTGGCATTTACCAGAGCATGGAAACGGGAGGATCCCAGAGATGTGCTGATTCTGCGCGAAAAAAGCTCACTGGAGGAGCTGCCCCAGGGAGCAGTGATTGGAACGGGCAGCAAACGAAGGGAATTCCAGTTAAAACGTCTGCGGCCGGATTTGAACATTGTGGGCATCCGGGGAAATGTGGACACCCGGCTCCGAAAAATGGAAGAAGAAAAACTGGACGGGATTGTTCTGGCAGCCGCCGGGCTGCACCGGTTGTCCATGCAGGATAAAATCACACAGTATCTGGAACCGGAGGAGATGATACCGGCTCCTGCCCAGGGAATTCTTGCTCTGGAAATTCGGGAAGGGGAAGAAAAGCTGAAGGCCATGCTGGACGCCCTCAGCCATGAAGAGACTGCAGCGGCAGCGTTGGGAGAACGCAGTTTTCTTCAGGAAATGGGGGCCAGCTGCCACCTTCCGGTAGGAGCTGTTCTGAGAAAAGAAGGGGAAGAAATGTTCTGTTTAAGGGCCATGTTTGGGAATGAAAGCGGAAGCCGGCAGGCTTACGCGTCCGTATCCGGCAGGGAACCGGAGGAACTGGCCCGTGAGGCAGCCAGAGAAATACGCAGCCAGCTTGCAGGAACAGTGGTTCTGGTGGGAGCCGGTCCTGGGGATCCGGGACTGATTACGGTAAAAGGCCTGCAGGAAATCCGGGAAGCCGACTGTATAGTCTATGACAGGCTGGCCGCTCCGGAACTGCTGGAAGAAGCGAAAGCCGGCTGTGAAAAGATTTATGTGGGAAAAGCCAGCAGCAACCACACCATGAAACAGGGGGAGATTAACCGGCTTCTGGTACAGAAAAGCATGGAATATGAGAAAACTGTCCGTTTGAAAGGCGGAGATGTGTATGTATTCGGCCGGGGCGGGGAAGAAGGAATGTTTCTGAGAGCCCATGGAGTGCCTTTTCAGGTGGTGCCTGGAATCAGTTCCTGTATTGCAGGGCCGGCTTACGGCGGAATTCCCATCACCCACCGGGGAAAAGCGCTGGGCTTCCATGTGGTGACTGCCCATGACAGGAATGATGAGCTGGCAGACATCAATTTTCAGGCAATGGCAGACAGTAAGGAAACCTGTGTGTTCCTGATGGGACTGAGCAAGGTGGGAGAAATTGCCGGGAAATTAAAAGAAGCCGGAATGGCAGGCAGCACCCAGATTGCCGTAATTTCCCAGGCCACCACTCCGGAGCAGAGAACATGCGTTTCGGATTTGGATCATATTGCAGAAAAAGTAATCCGGGAAGGTTTGATTTCCCCTGCGCTGATTGTGGTGGGAGAAGTGGTTTCTCTGCGGGAAGAACTGAATTTTCTGGAGAACCGTCCCCTGTCCGGAAAACGGTATCTGGTGCCGAAAATCGGAGAAAAACCCACCCGGCTGAAAAAACTGCTGGAAAACCAGGGAGCTTCTGTGGATGAGGTACAGGTGGGGGTAATTGAACATGTGAAGCCGGCCTTTGTTTTACAGAACCTTAAAGAGGGAGACTGGCTGCTGTTCACCAGCAAAAACGGTGTGGAAGCATTTTTTCAAAATTTCCGGCAGCAGAGGCTGGATGTAAGAAGTCTTGCAGGCTGTAAAGTGGCCGCTATCGGCAAAAAGACAGCGGAGCTGCTGGGCTCTTACGGAATCTGTCCGGATCTGATACCGGAAGAATTTAACAGCGATGCTCTTGAGGAAACGCTGCGGAATCATCTGACCGGAACGGAATGTATCTGGTATCTGAAAGGGGGCAATGCAGGCAGTCATCTGAAAGAGGCCCTGGCAGACTGCTGCAGGTTTGAAGAAGTGGTGGTATATGAAAACCGTTCCACAGCACCGGAACCGGGGCTGCTGCAGTCCGTGGAGAAATATGACGGTGTGGCTTTTACCTGCGCTTCTTCCGCAAAACGGTTTATGGAAGCGCTGGGCACAGACCGGAATCTGTGCAGAGTGTACAGTATTGGTCCAAAGACCACAGCTTTCCTGAAATCGAAAGGTGTGGAACAGGTGTGGGAGGCCGGGCAGTCCACCTATGAAGGGCTGACAGAATGCATTTGCAGACCGTGACAGGCCGGTGAACCATGAAGCGCATATACATACAGAGAATGAAAGCTACAGAGAGGACAGGAATATGAGAAAAGCAGTGTTTTTTGATATTGACGGAACCATCTGGGATCAGAAACAGCGTATACCGGACAGCACAAGAGAGGCCTTCCGGCTCATGAAAGAGCAGGGCCACTACCTGTTTATCAGCAGCGGAAGAACCAGGATTTTTATACCTGACGAACCCTTAAAGCCTCTGGGATTTGACGGAATCCTGGCAGGATGCGGTACCTATGGAGAGTTCCAGGGAGAAGAGAAATTTTATTACAGAATCCCGCCGGAAAATATTCAGCATATCAATGAATTTCTGCGGCAGATGGAGGCGGCTTATGTGCTGGAGGGGCGCCATCTGATTTATCTGGATATGGAGCGGTTTCCGGAGGATTCTCCTTTTCCCAGGGGGCTGCAGGGAACGCTGGGCGAAAAGCTGGTGCGGGTTACCGGAAATGAAAGCAGCCTGGAGGTGAGCAAATTCTGCGTAAATTATTTAAAGGAGCGGGAGCGTCAGAAAGAGCTGGAACAGGAAATCGGCAAAGACTATACGATTATCCACCGGGGCGGAGATTTTATGGAAATTGTGCCCAAAGGCTACAGTAAAGCTACAGGAATCCGGGAAATCTGTAAGATTCTGGGAGTTGCCCATGAAGATACCTATTCTTTCGGAGACAGCACCAATGATCTGGATATGCTGGAATATACCGCCCATTCCATTGCCATGGGAGACGGAATGCAGCAGGCAAAAGATGCGGCGGAATATGTAACCGCAGCCCTTTGGGAAGACGGAATCTACCAGGGCTGCAAACATTATGGGCTGATATAGGATACAGCCCATAATGTTTTGAAAGAAATCCATTATTCGTTTTTGTATATTATACTGTTACCGTGAACACTTCTGATTTTGTTTTAATCTTTCTTTCACAGGAGACATTCTTCCTGTATTTTTCCCATATACCATGAAATATGATACTTTTGAACTAAAATTATACAAATAGGGTCATCCAATTACCGTGAATATATACAAAATCAGAACCTGAAATTAGGACAAATTGATGGAATTATAAAAAACACTTGATGTTTCTGAATCAGGTGCTATAATATACTCAAGAATTGGATTATCCAATAAATAATAAAATAACATAAAATCAGTAATAAAAGAAAAATAAAGTATAAATAAGGGATAAATTCATATATTGGATTACCCAATATAAAGAAAGGAGGAAGTGTTTTGTTATTATTGGAATTTGTACTTGCGATGCTGCCGATTATCTGGCTGATCGCAGCCATCAGCGGCCTGAAAATGGCCGGACACAGAGCATGTGTTATTGCACTTTTTATCACAGCGGCTCTGGCAGGCGGATACTGGGGGTTGAGTATCCTGTGCATTTCAACAGCGGCTCTGGAAGGTATTTTGAATGCATTGTGGCCTGTCTGCCTGGTGATTGTGGCGGCTCTGTTTACCTACAATCTGACATTGAAAACCGGGGCCATGGAACTTGTTAAGAAAATGCTGGCGGGGGTTTCCGGAGACAAACGAGTTCTGGCGCTGATTATCGGGTGGGGATTTGGAAATTTCATGGAAGGCATGGCCGGATTTGGAACAGCAGTTGCCATTCCCGCCTCCATGCTGGCGGCCATCGGGCTTGACCCCATGAGTGCAGTTCTGGGCTGTCTGGTGGTGAATTCCACGCCTACCGCTTTTGGTTCAGTGGGAGTTCCCACAGTGACGCTGGCAGCAGTGACAGGTACGGACCTGATTTCACTGGCGGGAAGCATTGTAAACATACAGTTTCTTCTGACTTTTATCTCTCCGTTTCTGATGGTCTGCATTTGCGGAAAAGGAATAAAAGCATTAAAGGGCATGATTCCCACCACACTGACCGCAGCAATATCCTTTACAGTGCCCTGGTTTCTGACCGCACATTTTGTGGGCCCGGAGCTGCCTGACATTATTGGATCTATCTGCTCCATGGGATGTATCATTGCAGCCGCAAAGATTTTTAACAGAGAGCCGGAGGAAGAATACGCCATTCAGGTTTCTGAAACAGCGGGAGAGAAAGATTCTGTGGGAGTGGCGCAGGGACTGAAGGCCTGGAGTTCCTTTCTTCTGATTTTCCTGTTCCTGATGGTGACGTCGCCCCTGTGTCCGCCCATACATCATGCCATTGCAGGCGTTAAGAGTACAGTCGCGGTGTATGCGGGAGAAGGAGGAACTGCTCTTACCTTCAACTGGATTAATACGCCGGGAGTCATGATATTCCTTGCGGCTGTCATGGGAGGAGCCATACAGGGAGCCGGCCCGAAAGACATGGCGGAGGTTTTTCTTCATACTCTGAAAAAATACTGGAAAACCATACTGACGATCTGCGCTGTGATGGCTACTGCAAAAATCATGAGTTACAGCGGAATGATTTCTGATATAGCGAAGTTTTTAGTGGCTGTAACCGGATCCTTTTATCCGCTGGCAGCGCCGCTGATTGGAGCGCTGGGTGCATTTGTAACAGGCTCCGGAACTTCCACCTGTGTGTTGTTCGGAGGACTGCAGAGTGAGACAGCGGCAGCCCTTGACCTGAATCCCACCTGGATGGCAGCGGCAAACGTGATGGGCGCCGGCATCGGGAAGATGATTTGTCCCCAGGGAATTGCCATTGGAGTGGGAGCCATCGGACAGGCAGGATCCGAAAGCAGGATTTTGAGTAAAGTATTTCGATATTTTCTTTTGTATGCGGTTCTGGCGGGCATGATCTGTTATGCCGGGTCTTTGCTGGGATTTTAATGAGAAAGTAAACTGGTTTCTGAATACAGCAGGAAAAATAAAATTTTCAAGGAGGTAACAACATGTACAATCAACTGACACCTGAAATCGTGGAACAGATGAAAGCAGTCACTGATTATGTCTTCCAGGGAGAAGATATCAATCCGGATTATGCCAGAGATGAAATGCCCATATATGGGACGCATATGCCGGATGTGGCAGTTCAGCCCCGTTCCACAGAAGAAGTAGCGGGAATTATGAAAATCTGTTATGAGAACAACATCCCTGTAACACCCAGAGGAGCAGGCACCGGCCTTGCGGGAGGAGCAGTGCCTCTGTACGGAGGGGTACTTATGGATATCTCCAAAATGAATAAGATTAAATCTTATGATATGGAAAACTTTGTGGTGGAAATTGAAGCAGGGGTGCTTTTGAACGACCTTGCGGAAGACTGTCAGGGAAAAGGGATGCTGTATCCCCCGGATCCCGGAGAAAAATTCGCATGTGTGGGCGGAAATGTGGCTACCAATGCAGGCGGTATGCGTGCGGTAAAATACGGAGCAACCCGTGATTATGTGCGGGCCATGACGGTTGTACTTCCCACAGGTGAGATCACCCGCCTGGGAGCCACTGTATCCAAGACATCATCCGGCTATTCTCTGCTGAATCTGATGATTGGTTCTGAGGGAACCCTGGGTATTATCACAGAACTGACTTTGAAAATTATACCTGCGCCCAGGGTGGCAGCTTCCCTGATTATCCCCTTTGAAGATCTGCATTCTGCGCTGGCAACGGTTCCAAAATTTAAAATGGCTCATATGGACCCGCAGGCCATTGAGTTTATGGAGCGGGAAATCGTGCTGGCTTCCGAGCGATACATTGGAAAATCTGTATTTCCTCAGGAACTGGACGGAACAGAAATCGGCGCGTACCTTCTGGTAACACTGGATGGAAATTCAGAGGAAGAGGTGGATGCTCTGGTGGAACAGGCAGCGGAGCTGGTACTGGAAGAGGGAGCCATTGACGTACTGGTGGCAGATACTCCCTCAAAAATGAAGGACGCATGGGCCGCACGTTCTTCTTTCCTGGAAGCAATTATGGAAGAGACGAAGCTGCTGGATGAATGCGACGTGGTAGTCCCGGTAAATAAAATTGCCGATTACCTGGAATTTGTCAATAAAACAGGAGAAGAATGCGGACTGACCATTAAATCGTTCGGCCATGCAGGAGACGGAAACCTTCATATCTATCAGTGCTCCAACGATCTGGAGGAGGAAGAATTCAAGAGCCGTGTGGATAAATTCTTTGACATTATATATAAGGAAGCAACAGACTGCGGCGGACTTGTTTCCGGCGAACACGGCATTGGTTCCGGCAAGGTGAAATATCTTGTGGACTCCGTGGGAGAAACCAATATGGCAATTATGGAAGGAATCAAGCGTGTATTCGATCCGAAGATGATTCTGAATCCGGGAAAAGTATGTTATAAATTGTAAAATGAGGAGGAAGCATTATGAATATTTGTGTTTGCATGAAACAGGTACCTGATACGAACGAAATCAGGGTAGATCCTGAAACTCACACCCTGATCCGCAAAGGTGTTCCCAGTATTGTGAATCCCTTTGATACCTATGCCCAGGAAGTGGGCGTGAGGCTGAAAGAACAGATGGGCGGAAAACTGATTGTGATATCCATGGGGCCGGAACAGGCGAAAGAGGCCATTAAATCCTGTCTTGCAGTGGGGGCAGACGACGGATATCTGATTTCCAGCAGAAATTTCGGCGGTTCTGACACCCTTGCCACCAGTTATATCCTTTCTGAGGCAATTAAGGCAATAGAAGAAAAAGAGGGGCTGAAATTTGATTTAATCCTCTGCGGAAAGCAGGCAACAGATGGAGATACTGCTCAGGTGGGGCCTGAAATTGCGGAACATCTGAATCTGCCTCAGATTACATATGCACTGGATATTCTGGAAAAAGACGGAGAAATCCAGGTAAAACGGGAATATGACGCAGGTTATGACATGATATCCACCAGGCTTCCGGCAGTGGTAACGGTTGTGAAACTGCCCTATGAACCCCGTTATCCCACCATCAAAAGCAAAATGGCTGCCAAGAAAAAAGAAATTCAGGTGCTGACGGAAGAAGATATTCCATCCATCAGACTGGAACTGTGCGGATTAAAGGGCTCTCCCACAAGAGTGAAAAAGACCTATACGCCGGTCAGGGAAAAATCAGGCGTAAAGCTGGCAGGCATGGAAGCGGCAGATGCGGCAAATGAAGTGGTAAAATTGCTGGAAGAAGCAAAACTTTTATAAGGAGGGGCCGGATATGAGCAATCTGAATGATTATAAAAATATATGGGTGTTCATCGAGACAGAATGCGGAAAAGCAAAAAATGTGGGATATGAACTTTTGAATGTGGCAAAACCGCTGGCAGACCAGAAAGGATGCCCGCTGGTGGCGGTAGTCATTGGCAAAGATATTGAAGGCGTGGCAAAAGACGCCATCTGCTATGGCGCAGATTCTGCCATTATCGTAGACGGGCTGGAATATGAATATTACACCACAGATGCCTTTACAAAGGCAATGGTTACTCTGGTGGAAAAATATAAACCGGAAACACTGATGATTGGCGCCACCAACAATGGCCGGGATATGGGGCCTAGGGTATCCTGCCGCCTGCAGACAGGTCTGACTGCAGACTGTACCGGTATTGACGTTGATGAAGAAACCGGAAATATAGCCTGGACACGTCCCACATTCGGAGGTAATCTGATGGCGACGATTATGTGTCCGGAGCACCGTCCTCAGATGGGAACGGTAAGGCCCGGCGTGTTTAAAAAGGGCGCTTATGAGGAAGGGCGTACCGGTGAAATTGTAAAGGAAGAGATTCATGTGGCTCCGGAAGAAATCCGTACTACTCTGGTAGAGCGTGTCAGCGAGATTGCAGAAGCTGTCAATCTGGAGGAAGCTGAGATTATCGTATCCGGCGGCCGGGGCGTGGGTTCCGCAGAGAATTTCAGGCTGCTGGAGGAGCTGGCGGCAGAGCTGGGGGCAACCCTTGGGTGCAGCAGAGCGGTGGTAGACGCAGGCTGGATGCCGCATGCACACCAGGTAGGACAGTCTGGTAAGACGGTGGCTCCCAAACTCTATTTTGCAGTGGGCATTTCCGGGGCAATCCAGCATCTGGCAGGAATTTCCGGTTCCGACACTGTAATTGCAGTAAACAAAGATGAAGACGCACCGATTTTTGATGTGGCAGATTATGGAATTGTCGGAAATCTGAATGAAGTTGTGCCGGCCCTGACTGCGGCATTTAAAGCACGGAAAGCATAAATCACGGAACATACAAACAATGTTTTGTGCACACGAAGCAGAAGAAATCAGAAAAATGTGGAGGAAAGGTTATGGATTTTAAAAGTGATGAATTACACCAGGATATTCTGGATATGGTACATGAGTTTGCAGTAAATGAAGTAAAGCCTCTGGCGGCAGAAATTGATAAAACAGAAGAATTTCCCATGGAAAATGTAAAGAAAATGGCGGAGATGGGGCTTCTGGGCATTCCTTTTCCGGAAGAGTACGGCGGAGCAGGCATGGACACTCTGGCCTATATCCAGACCGTGGAAGAACTGAGCAAATACTGCGGCACCACGGGAGTTATCGTGTCTGCCCATACTTCGCTCTGCTGTACCCCCATTTATCAGTTCGGAACCGAGGAGCAGAAGCAGAAATATCTGCCGAAATTATGTTCCGGTGAATGGATTGGCGCATTCGCACTGACAGAAGCAAACGCAGGAACAGACGCTTCCGGACAGAAAACGGTTGCTGTGGACAAAGGCGACCACTGGGTGCTGAACGGCTCTAAGATTTTCATTACAAATGCAGGAGTGGCGGATGTGTTTTTTGTGCTGGCCATGACAGACAAATCCCAGGGCACCAAAGGAATTTCCGCATTTATCGTTGAAAAGGGATTTCCGGGATTTTCCATTGGAAAACTGGAAGACAAAATGGGGATCCGCGCGTCTTCCACCTGCGAACTGATTTTCGAGGACTGTATTGTTCCAAAGGAAAATCTGGTGGGAGAACCGGGCAAAGGCTTTAAATATGCCATGATGACTCTGGACGGCGGACGTGTGGGCATTGCGGCTCAGGCTCTTGGTATTGCAGAAGGCGCCATTGAAGAAACTGTAAAATATGTGCAGGAACGTACACAGTTTGGCCGGCGTATTTCCCAGTTCCAGAATACCCAGTTTGAGCTGGCACAGATGCAGGCAAACACCGAAGCGGCAAAACTTCTTGTATATCAGGCGGCATGTGCCAAAGATGACCATGAGCCGTTTTCTCATAAGGCAGCTATGGCAAAACTGGTGGCTTCCAGAAATGCTTCTGATGTAACGCGCCGCTGTCTGCAGCTTTACGGTGGATATGGATATACAAAAGATTATCCCATTGAGCGTATGATGCGTGACGCAAAAATTACAGAGATTTACGAAGGTACATCCGAAGTGCAGATGATGGTAATTGCCGGATGGATGGGCGTAAAATAGAGGTGAATTTTATGGATATGAGACTTCCATTTTCCAGAGAAGGTATGATGCTTCATCTGGATGATAACCTGGATTATGAGATTCTGGAATCCTCCATTGAATCCATGCCAGAGACAGATAAAACAGAGGATGAAATTGTTCTGGACGCCATGGCTCATCCCATCGGTTCTCCGAAGCTCTCCGAGCTTTCCAGAGGAAAGCAGAAGGCAGTCATCATCTGTTCTGACCATACCAGGCCGGTGCCGAGCAGACATATCATACCCTTTATGCTGAAGGAAATCAGAGAAGGGAACCCTCAGGCGGACATTACCTTACTGATTGCAACAGGGTTCCACCGGGCTACCACCAGGGAAGAACTGGTGGGCAAGTTTGGGGAAGAAATTGTGGACCAGGAGAAAATTGTCATTCATGACAGTCAGAACATGGACGATATGGTAAATCTGGGCACGCTTCCGTCCGGTGCACCTCTGCTGATTAATAAAATAGCGGCAGAAGCCGATCTGCTGGTGAGCGAAGGCTTTATTGAAACACACTTTTTTGCAGGATTTTCCGGCGGGCGCAAAAGCGTTCTGCCCGGTGTATCCAGTGCGGTTACAGTTCTTGGAAACCACTGTTCCGCATTTATAGATTCTCCGTACAGCCGCACAGGCGTACTGGAAAATAATCCTGTTCACAGGGATATGATTGCTGCCAGCAGGATGGCAGACCAGAAGTACATTGTCAACGTCATTATTGACGCAGACAAAAATATTGTACATGCGGTGGCCGGTGATGCAATTGAGGCACATGCAGCCGGCTGCCGGTTCCTCCGTCAGTATTGTCAGGTAACCCCTGAAAAGGCCGCAGATATTGCCATTTCCACAAACGGCGGTTATCCTCTGGACCAGAATATGTATCAGTCTGTAAAAGGAATGACAGCCGCAGAGGCAGCTTCCGGAGAAGACGGCATTATCATCATGGTATCCAGCTGCGGAGACGGTCATGGGGGCGAAGGATTTTATCAGGCATTGAAAAACTGTGAAAGTCCTGGAAGCCTGATGGAAGAAATTCTGAAAGTTCCGCAGGATCAGACAAAACCGGATCAGTGGGAATATCAGATTCAGAGCCGGATTTTAATGCGTCACAGAGTGATTTATGTGATGTGTGAACAATACCGGGCCATGGCAGAGGAAATGGGCTTTGAGACAGCTGCTGATGTGAATGAGGCGTTGGCAAAGGCCCTGGAAGAAAAAGGGAAAGACGCCCATATTACAGTGATTCCGGATGGAGTATCTGTAATGGTTCATATGTAACGTGTCAGAGGTGATAATTTGCCGGAAGGCAGATTATCTGTACTTATACATACAACATATTTCACTTTGGACCCGGCAGGTCGGCAACAGGCCAACCTGCC
>OFGR01000619.1_pt1 | contig 34552 bp, 34 predicted proteins | sample 1521811 | NCBI WGS metagenome assembly OFGR01 (sample SAMEA3504098, study PRJEB24116) | mouse gut metagenome | biome: mouse gut; feature: mouse-associated habitat; material: faeces | place: Denmark | collected 2011
TCTTTACTGCTGTCTGACGTCCTTTTTTTACTAACTGGTTAAATGTTGGCATTCTTTTCACCTCCTACGATAATAATAAGTTGCAATTCATCTGTATGAATAAATGCATGGAGACACAATGCATCTCCATGCACGCTAGATTAGTTTATTACGATTTTACGCCGTTGTCAAGGGCTTTATTGCGTTTTCCACCTGTTTTTACAGCGTTTTTAACCTTTCTGTTTCTCGAAGAAATTATCAACGCTCTTCTTGATCTCTTCAGGTTTCATCGTCTTAAGGAGATACCCTGCCGGTTTCAGCGGAACAATCTTTTGAATACTCTCCTTATCTCCTCTTCCCGTCAGGAAAATAACCGGAATATCAGCAGTTTCTTCCTCCGCGCGGATCATGTCAAGCACCTGCCTTCCGTCGCATACCGGCATCTCATAGTCAAGAAGCACAAGATCCGGACGGTTAAGGGTGATGCTCCTGATCGCCGCCATCCCAGACTGGGCAAGGCCGACTTCGTAATCTTTCTCCAGGAGCTGCTTGATCGCCTGGCGCATGAGGCCGGAATCATCTACCACAAGCACTTTCTTCTTCAGCATATCCTCATTTTCCTGCATGGTTTTCTCAAGATATTTTTCAATCTCAGACATCGCGTTCTCGACCTTGATGTTCGTTCCCACTCCTTTTTCCAACAGATGCGGCGCGCTCACGCAAAAAGCAAAATATCCTGCTCCTGTATCAAACAGGAGGCTGAACTGCATTTTCTTCTTTTCAAGAACCTGCTGAAACTGCTCGTAGTTCAAAAGGTTCTCTGCCTTCACCTTACGCAGGTCGGCAGACGGGAAATATCTCTTAAGTTTCTCCACGAACTGTTTCGCCGTATATCTGGTTGCATTTATGATCATGGAATTGACCTTGTCAGTCTTCACATCTATCATTTTCCCAACAGTATTGATGAGCAGCCTTTCCTCAAAAACAAGGACGATATCCCATTCTTTGTTTCCTTCGGTTTCATATACCAGCCGGTAATAAATTCCATTTCCGAATTTCTCCCCTCCGTACTGCTTGCTGATTATATGCGCCTTTAGCCGGAACATATCTTCAATCAGATGTACAATAGCCTCTCCCATGGATGCCTGCTCTTCCTCCGGCAAAAGCTCTCCCCATTTGCTCTCGCCCTCCCCGACAATTGCAAGATCCTCTGTAAGCGTATGCCCGATAAGCCATCCTGTACATACGCCAAGAAAATGATTGACAGCCGCCACGGAATATCCTGTCTGCTCCAGTTCCCATTCAAGCTGCGGCAGGGTAATATCGCGGAAATTATCATGAAGACGTTTGTGAGTCTCATATCCTTTATATCCGATAGAAGTCATATACTCCTCTTCTTCATTAAAATGCTTAATCGCATGGGCTTTGAAAAATTTAATCCCCTCATCGCAGATCCACTGGTGTTTCTCCGGCTGCTCACCGAACCGAATCATTTTGTTCATGATGCCGAAAAGTTTCTGGTGCTCTTTGTCAATACGGTCAACGCCGATATTGAACCGTTCATTCCATGTCAATTGCTCTTCCATCTCAAATTCCTCCCAATCAATTTGTATATTTTTTCCAGACATCCGACACATTTCCAATCCGGCAAAATCAACGCAAAAAAAGAGCCTGCTTTCCAGCTCACTATTCTCTGACAGTTCCTGAACAAAACACGCTCTCATAAATCCATGCCCGCCTTGGTTTCCGTACTGCAAATTGCTCTTAAATCTCGAAACAGGATTCCTCTATGTTTTATTTCAAAGAACAACGTCTGTGCATTGATGCCGTGAAAGTAAATAGTGTTATTACCATGTCTGTTATTATAATATTAAGCAATTACATATAGCGTACCATAAGCCGCTTGGAAATTCAACTGATTTTACCAAATTTATCATCTATTTACCAAGCTCATCCCTGCACCTTTTAAGCGCCGATGCGATCACTGCATCCATGTCATAATACCGGTACTCCCCAAGCCGCCCGCCAAATATTACCCTTTCCTCGGACTCCGATAGTTTTTTGTATTTCTCATACAGTTCCGTATTTTTATCATCGTTGACCGGATAATAAGGATCGTCCCCCGCTTTCCACTCTGAGCTGTACTCCCGGCTGATAACAGTCTTCGGCTGCGTGCCGAACTCGAACCACTTATGCTCAATAATCCGCGTCCACGGCGTCTCGGCGTCGGTATAATTCACCGCTGCATTCCCCTGGAAATTAGGTTTATCAAGAATCTCCGTCTCGAACCTCACCGAGCGGTACTCAAGCACGCCCAGCTTATATCCGAAATAAGCGTCGATAGCCCCGGTATATACCACCCTGTCCGCCAGCTTATCAAGCTCTTCTTTTTCCTCCAGGTAATCCACTCCCAGGCGGACCTCTATGCCCTCCAGCATATTTGACACCATCATCGTGTAGCCGCCCTGGGGAATCCCCTGATACAGCGCGTTAAAATAATTATTGTCGAAGGTAAGCCGCACCGGCAGCCGCTTAATGATAAATGCCGGCAGCTCCCTGCAAGGCCTACCCCACTGTTTCTCGGTATACCCCTTGATAAGCTTTTCGTAGATGTCCGTTCCAACAAGGCTGATTGCCTGCTCCTCCAGGTTTTTAGGCTCTGAGGCTCCTGCCGCGCGTTTCTGTTCTTCAATCTTTGCCGCTGCCTCTTCCGGCGTCACCACACCCCACATCTTGTTAAACGTGTACATATTGAACGGAAGCGAATATAGCTCGCCCCTGTAATTTGCTACAGGGGAGTTGGTAAATCGGTTAAACTCCGCAAACTGGTTCACATACTGCCAGACCTCTTTATTGTTCGTGTGAAAGATGTGAGCGCCGTACTTATGGACATTGATGCCCTCCATCTCTTCCGTATACACATTTCCCGCAATATGGCCTCTCCGGTCAATTACCAGAACCTTTTTTCCCGCCTTTTTTGCCTCATGGGCAAACACCGCCCCGTAAAGCCCTGCCCCGACAATTAAATAATCATACTTCATACTGTTTCCTCTCAACCTTTTATACAAAACCTGCGTGCTCTTACAGCCCCAGCTCATCCGCGATTGCCGTCATCTCTTCTAACGCCACGTCAATCAAGTCGTCAAGGCTCAGACCCGTAAACTCGATCATCTCCATATAATCCCTGTTGGCGCCCTTCGCGAACCGGGCCTCATTAAACCGTTTCATCACGGACTTATGCTTTACACTGGCAACCTTCTTATCCGGATAGATCTGCGCTACCGCCTTTACAAATCCGCTCATTGGATCTGCCGCCAGCACCGCATACTGGAGCGGCGTCTTAGCCTTCACCCCGTTCTTCGGATTGTGGGCACAAATGGCGTCAAACAGCGTCTTATCCTCTATTCCCTCTTTTTTTAATATCTCCACGGATGTCGGGCCGTGTACGCTCATGTCATTTTGCCAGTCGCACTGTTCCTCGTCAAGGTCGTGCAAAAGCCCCACGATTCCCCAATACTCTATCTCGTCCGGCGCAAGTTTCTTTGCAAGCCCTCTCATGATTGCCTCAACTGCGTAGGAATGGATGATATAATTTTCACCCTTCATATACTTCATCAAAATCCCATGTGCCTGTTCCCTGTTCATTCCTTAAATTTCCTCCTGTTTCTTTTTATATTGCAACGCCGGAGATTTCGTCTCCTGATCAATACAATATCTCCTGTATCTTTTCGTCCTCTGCGTTTTCCTTTGTCACCCACGTATAACCAGTATCAATCCAAGCCTCGTTTCCTATCTGCAGAGCCGCCCTGGATGCTGCAATCACAGATGCATAGCCCATGCCATAGGGGTTCTGCACGATCAGCCCGGAGATCCTTCCATCCTTAAGCGCCTCCAGTTCTTTCCTGTCCGCATCATATCCCATCAAAACCGCATCTTCAATTCCCGCGCGCGAGAGGCCGTCTGCTACTGTCATCACGCTCTCCCCGTTAGTCGCATAATATCCTCTTGCATTGGGGTGCTTTTTCACGATATAGTCAATCACATTTTCTTTTGTAACTGATTCCGGCGCAATCCGGCTCTCTTCCGCAAGAGGCTCGCCAGAAGGCTCGCCCTCCCCGATAAGATATTTTCCTTCGTTTATCTCATCGGCGACTGTTCTCTGCATCTCGTCCATCCGGTATGCGGCAACCTGAAACTGAGGATAACTGCTTTGGATTGTTTCCGCAAATACATTTTCACGGATAAGCGCCGTTTCCGACTTTGAGTCATGGGCGATAACTACAATCTCGCCCTCCCCGTCAAGCTCTTCCGCCATATGCTGCGCCGCCTCCTGCGACGCTTTCTGATTGTCCGTTGATACCATGGCCATCAGCCCTTTATACTCACTTCCCGAGTCAAATGCCACTACCGGGATATTATTCTCTGCCGCCAGGTCAAACTGCACCTCACATGCTTTTGTGTCCGCAATGGATATCGCCACTGCCGTCGGATATCTGGCAAGCTCTTCGTCCAGTATGTTCACCTGCTCGTCCACGCTTTCCGCCTCCGCAGGCCCGTTATAAGCCACCTTTACCTTATCCTTTCCTTCATACCCCAGCTCCTCATTGATATCCGCGACCGCCCTCTGCGCGCCTTCCTTCACTTCATCCCAGAACTGCGCCTTATCGGACTTCCCTATCACAGATATATAGGAGCCCTTTTCCAGCGTTATTCCATCTGCATTGTTATATGCAGACGGGCTGATCTCATCAAGCCTTGCCCGATCCGAGTCTTCTTCCTCCCCGGGCTTTTCTTCCTCCGCCGCGCCCGTGTCTTTCACATCCGGTGCCGGCTGCTCATCCTTTGCCCCTCCCTTTCCGGAACAGGCGCAAAGAGCCAGCATCAGATACAGCATGAGCCCAATAAATCGATATTTAATCTTCATAATAACTCTCCCATCTATAAACTGCAAATCCCACTATACACCAAATCATTGAAAAATTGTTGAAAAATTTCTTAAATTTTACGAAACAGTGCTCCTTCTCAATTTTCACTTGTATATTTCCCTCATTTGTATTATGATAGAGACAGGCAAAAGATTATGTCTAACACCATTATATAAGGAGGTACATACCAATGGCATTTAAGATTAATGATGAATGTGTAGCTTGCGGCGCTTGCGCTGGCGCTTGTCCGACTGGAGCTATCGCAGAAGGCGATGGAAAATATGAGATCAACGCTGACGAGTGCGTTGACTGCGGTACATGTGCAGCTCAGTGCCCTACAGGAGCTATCGAAGAGGCATAAGAATCGGAACGAATACAAACATAAAAAGCATTGTCAGATTCCAGACGGATTCGGCAATGTTTTTTATTTTCTTCCGACTTGTTTTGACTAAATTTTCATTTCCGGCATGTTATGATAATCCTGCCATGTGGACAAGCAGACACATAAGGGGGAATCTTCGGATATGAATAAAGCGTTAGAACAACTGAGGCGGGAGACAAGAGATGACGACCGGCTGTTTGAATGTGTGAAAGAACTCTATGGACAGGGCGTTTCTTATTCAGAGCTAAAAACACTGATCCCGGAGCTCAGGCGAACCCGCGACCAGCTGCAGCTAAAACGGATGCTGCAGAACAACAACGAGATACTCGTGCAGATGATCAGCGAAGAAATGTCGTTCCTTCTGGACGCAAAGGAACGGCAGGAGGAAGAAGAATTCAAAAAACTGGACCAGCTCATCCGGCAGCAGCAATCCTTCCGGAAATCTGCCGCCTCCAGCGGTCCAGCATACATATTCAAAAAATTATTCCTGCCGACTTAAATTCGCAAATTTCGTGTAATCTGCAAGCCAAGCCAGGTCAACGGTCCCGATGGGGCCGTTTCTCTGTTTTGCGATAATAATCTCTGCCTGCCTCTTTTTATCGCTGTCCTTATTGTAATACTCATCCCGGTATATGAACATCACAACGTCCGCATCCTGCTCAATGGCCCCGGATTCACGAAGGTCCGAAAGCATGGGCCGCTTGTCCGGGCGGGACTCTACCGCGCGGCTCAGCTGAGACAGCGCGACCACCGGCACATTCAGCTCCCTTGCCAGCGCTTTCAGAGAGCGGGATATCTCGGAAATCTCCTGCTGCCTGGACTCCTGGCGTTTCCCCGCGCTCCCCATCATCAGCTGCAGGTAGTCGATGATCACAAGCTCTATATTATGCTCCAGCTTATATTTCCGGCATTTGGAGCGCAGCTCCGACACGGAGATGCTTGGAGTATCGTCAATGATCAGGTTTGACCGTCCGATGATGCCCGCTCCTTCGATAAGTTTCTCCCAGTCAGAATCTTTGAGATTCCCTGTACGGAGCATCTGCGAATCCACTTGGGATTCAAGGGCGAACAGACGGTTCACCAGCTGTTCTTTCGACATCTCAAGGCTGAATACGGCAACGCCTTTTTCTTTTTTAAAAGCAACGTGCTGAGCGATGTTAAGGACGAACGCCGTCTTTCCCATAGACGGCCTGGCTGCCACAAGCACCAGATCCGACGGCTGCAGTCCCGAAAGCTTGTAATCCAGGTCAATGAACCCGGTGGGGATCCCTGTGACAACGCCTTTGTTTTTCGATGCCTTTTCAATTCTCTCAAGGGCGTTTAAGACTACCTGTTTGATCGGAACATATTCTCCAACGCTGCGTCTTTGCAATAGTTCAAACACGGATTTCTCCGTCGTCTCCAATATCTGTTCCAACGGCTCCTTTCCTGCATAGCAGGAATTCGCGATACTCTCATTGAGCTTTATGAGTTTCCGCATCATAGATTTTTCCGAGACAATCTCGGCGTAATATTTTACATTCGCCGATGTGGTGACTGCATTAAGCAGCTCCCGCATGAATTCCATGCTTTCTATCTCGGGCGGCACGTCTTTTTCCCTCAGCCGCTCCATGAGGGTCAGGGGGTCTACCGGCCTGCCTTCATTAAACAGCTCCACCATGGCATCAAAAATCGTTCCATAGGCAGTCTGATAAAAATCCTGCCCGCTGATAATCTCACTTGCGGACAGGATTGCTTCTTTGTCATTATCCATCAGCATGGCACCCACGACAGCTTTCTCTGCCTCTATGCTGTGGGGCATGACCCTTTTAATGAGCGCCTCTTCCATGCATGCTCCTCCTACGCTTCCTCTTTCACATCAACCGTAAGCTCCACCGTCACCTTCGGATGCAGCTTTACAGGCACTTTAAAGCATCCGAGCGCTTTTAACGGCTCCTTAAGGACAATCTTCTTTTTGTCAATCTCAAGGGACATCTGGCTCTTTACTTCTGTCGCAATCTCCTTTGATGATACGGAGCCAAAAGCCTTTCCGCCCTCTCCGGTCTTGATGCACACTTCAATCTTCCCTTCCGAAAGCTTTTTCCCAAGTTCCTTTGCCGCTTCATACTGTTCTTTCTGAAGCTTTTCGTCATTTGCATTCTTAAGCTTAAGGTCATTGAGGTTTTTCGCCGTGGCCTCGACTCCCTTATTTCTCTTCAGCAGGAAGTTTCTTGCATAGCCGTCATTAACGTCTACAATCTCACCCTTCTTCCCAAGCGCTTTAACATCTTCTTTTAAAATTACTTTCATCTATTACAAATCTCCTTTCTCCAGCATCTTGTCAATCACATCCTCCACCGCTTTCACTGCCCGGTCAATATCTGTATGCTCAAACTGCGCCCCTGCCGCGTTCATGTGGCCGCCGCCGCCAAGTTTTTCCATGATGACCTGCACGTTCACTTCGTCTATGGAACGTGCGCTGACATATATGCGGTTTCCATAAACCGTCAGCACGAAAGATGCCTTTATCTCATTAATATCCAGCAGCTCGTTTGCCGCCTGCGCCCCGACAATAGTAGGACTCTCCACATTTGAACGCAGATTTTCCGCAATCGCGAACTTCTCCCGGAACACCTTCGCATTGCTTATGATTGCTGCTTTCAGCTGATAACATTCCATATCATCCCGGAACATCTTCTTTACAAGAGTAATGTCCGCGCCGCACCTTCGCAGGAATGCCGCAGCCTCAAAAGTACGTACCCCGGTCCGGTACATGAAGTTATTCGTGTCGATCATGATGCCTGCATAAAGGCTGCTGGCCTCCAGTTTCGGAATCTTGATGTCATCCACAATATACTGCAGCACTTCCGATATCATCTCACAGGCGGAAGATGCATACGGCTCGATGTAAGACAGCACCGCACTGTCAATATTGTCCGCACTCTGCCTGTGATGGTCTAAGACTACTACCGTCTTGCTGATCTTCAAAAGCTCCTCGCATTCCGTCATCATCGGGCGGTTTGTATCTACCACGACAACCATGGAATCTTCTTTCACCATCTCAACAGCCTCGGAGGATGACAAGAAAAGGTTCTCCGGATAGTCTGGATTGTTTTCATATGAATTGTATAACGGCCGCAAAGATGCCGAAACCTCGTTGATCACAATATGAGCCCTTTTGTCCATGGCCGCCGCCGCGCGGTACACTCCAATGGCGGCTCCAAAGGCATCTACATCCGTAAGCTTATGCCCCATGACAAAGATATCTTCCTTCACCATCATAAACTCCCGGAGCGCCTCTGCCTTAACCCGCGCCTTAACTCTGGTATTCTTTGATGTCTGCTCCCTTTTTCCGCCGTAATAATTGATTCCGGAGCAGTCTTTGATCACCGCCTGGTCCCCGCCCCTGGCAAGCGCCAGGTCAATGGCAGTCCGGGCGTAATTATAGCTCTGCGAATAAGATTCCTTGCTGAGCCCCAGACCGATGCTTAATGTCGCAGGGATGCTGTTGCCTATCTTTATCGTCTTCACGTCCTCCAGAAGAGAGAACTTGTCTGTCTCAAGCTCCTTGAAAAACCGTTTCTGAATCGCGATAAAGTACTTGTCGTTCTCCATCTTGCGGACAACTCCGTCAACCCCGGAAATATACTGGTTGATCTTTCGGTCTACCAGCGCGATCAAAAGCGACTGGCGCACCTCTTCCACGCTGTCAAGAACCTCGTCATAATTGTCTATATAGATCAGGCCGGCAACCATCCTCTGCTCTTCATTGGCGCGGATATATTCATTAAGCTCTGTCACGTCCTGGAGATACACCGCGATAAAGTATTCCCGCTCCTCCGGCAGCTCCAGGAGCTGTTCTGTCTCGCTGAAGCCTTCCACCGATACTTTCCGCAGCTCCGCCCTGTATTCCTTATCGCCGTAATACACATCCATCTCTACCAGATCATTTTCTTCTCTTGGAAAAATGCTGGTATTGATCTCCGGGATGTACTTGCTGATATAGACTTTCTCCTTTGCCTTTTTCCCCAGAATCCGTTCAAAGCTGCCATTCATCCATATCGCTTTTCCGTCTTCCAGGAGGATTGCATACGGTATTGCAAGCTCTTTCAAAAGCGTATTCTGCACGACCCCGTACTGCGCCGCAAACTCAACCAGATCCTTCATGATCCGGGACTTGCTGTAAGTATAAAGATAACCAATTATCACCATGTAAATAACAGCCAGAACCGACATTACCATGCCGGCGCGCCGGTCAATCTTAAATATCCAGACAGTGCTGATAACAGATAGCACAGCCATGATCACAGGCAGCTGCATATACAGCCGTAGCTGGCCTTTGAGACGAATACGGTATGATTCCTTCTTTTTCATTTCCCTTTAACCTTTTTCTCCACTCATTTTGCTTTTAAATAATTGGCAACATATAGCTATTATATCACTTTTCCCCATAAATTCAAGTATGCAATAAAAGCGGGAACCGGCTCCTGCCTTGTTCCCGCTTTCGTATCATGACATATATGCACGGCCTGGCGCCGCCTTTCTATCCTTCGTACCCGTTTGGGTTCTGGGACTGCCACCTCCAGGAGTCCTCGCACATTTCGTCAAGGCCTCTCTCCGCTTTCCATCCCAGCACGTTAAGCGCTTTCGCCGGGTCGGCATAGCACATGGCGATATCGCCTTCCCTCCTTGGCTTAATCTCATACGGAAGCTCCTTTCCGCACGCTTTGGAGAATGCCTTCACCATATCAAGCACGGAGTAGCCCACGCCTGTTCCGAGATTGATTACATCAAGCCCCGGGTTCGTCAGGATGTAATCTATCGCTTTTACATGCCCGACTGCCAGATCCACTACATGGATGTAATCGCGCACGCCCGTTCCGTCATGGGTGTCATAATCATCTCCAAACACGCCCAGTTTCTCAAGCGTTCCTACTGCCACCTGAGTAATGTAAGGCATAAGGTTGTTCGGAATTCCCTTCGGATCCTCGCCGATCCGCCCGCTCTTGTGCGCCCCTACCGGATTAAAGTAGCGCAAAAGGATTACATTCCACTCCGGGTCGGATTTCTGCAGATCCGTCATGATCTGTTCCATCATGGATTTCGTCCAGCCGTAGGGATTGGTGCACTGCCCCTTCGGGCATTCCTCCGTGATCGGTATCGTCTCCGGATTGCCGTATACCGTAGCCGAAGAGCTGAATACAATATTCTTAACGCCCACATTTCTCATAACATCCATAAGCGCAAGCGTTCCGGCAATATTATTGTGGTAATATTCCAGCGGTTTACGCACGGATTCGCCCACCGCCTTAAGAGCCGCACAGTGAATAACTGCGTCTATGCCCTCTTTCTCAAATACGGACGTGAGATTATCCTTGTCAAGCACATCTCCCTCATAGAAGATAACCTGCTTTCCGGTCAGTTCTTCTACACGCTTTACCGACTCTCTTGAAGAATTGGAAAGGTTATCATAGACAACCGTCTCGTAACCTGCGTTTAAAAGCTCCAGCGCCGTATGGCTGCCAATATATCCGGCCCCACCGGTAATCAATACTTTTGCCATATTACTATCCCTCCTGGTTGCTGTATTTTTCAATGATTCCTTTCATAGTATACCACTTGCGCTCCATATCTTCAACCAGTTTAAACTGCGTCCGCGCCCGATCCAGGTTATGGTGCTCCCGGTGTATCTTAAAATAAGTATCTCCCTGCAGATAGTCTGTCAGGAAACGCATGCCGCACTCAAATGTCATTACCTTCGCGCCCATGGGCATCAGCTCTATCTCTTTCTCCGTGAGTTTTCCTCCGCACCCTTCTATATAGCCTTTCGCGTACAGCTCAAACAGTTCCATGCTGCAGGACACTTTACTCAGATCTGTCTCATCTTCCGCAGCCGTGCTGGCGCCGAAACGAATCGAATCGCCAAAGTCATTTACTGCCAGACCCGGCATGACCGTATCCAGGTCAATCACACAGATTCCCTTTCCTGTCCTGTTATCTATCATGATATTGTTAAGTTTCGTGTCATTGTGCGTAACTCTCACAGGCACTTCCCCGCGGCTTAACAGACCAGAAAAATAGTTTGCCGTATCTTCCCTGTCCAGCACGAACTGTATCTCATCCTTCACAGAATCCGCCCTGCCCGCAATGTCCTTCTCCACTGTTTCTTTAAAAACCCGAAAGCGGGCCTTTGTGTCATGGAAACCCTTAATCGTCTCATGCAGCGTCTCTGCCGGATAATCCGCAAGGAGCCTCTGAAAATTGCCGAATGCCACCGCACTCTGATAAAAATGCTCGGATTTTTCCACTTTATCATAGCTGGTTGCATCCGTGATAAACTTATATGACCGCCAGTAATCCCCAAGGGAGTCCTTATAATAAGGCTTTCCGTCTTCTGCCTGCATGACATTCAGCGTCTCCCGTTCGGGGTCTCCTCCATTTTCTACTATCTTCCTGCGAAGATGGGAGGTCACGCCCGTGATATTTTCCATAAGCTCCACAGGCTTTTCAAAGACAGCCCGGTTCATCCTCTGGAGGATAATTTTGGCGCGCTCCCTTTCCCCGCATTCAAACTCAAGCAGGAACGTATCGTTAATATGCCCGCTTCCATAAGGGCTGACGCTCACCGGCTCCCCCTCATACCGGAAATGGCTGATTGCCTCGGCTCTCTGTTCTTCAGTTACCTTTGCCATCACTTATCCTCCCAGAGGTTCTTGGGATATACTCCCTCGTCCTTCATTTTCTGAATTGCGGCAGCCACGACAGGCTTGTCCTCCTTATAGGTCATGCCATACCATTTATCCGCGGATGCCAGCACCGCCACCGTCGCTTTGTCCTCCTCCAGCAGCCCGCTCACTACCGCAGGCAGGAAATACTCGCATTTCACAGGATTTTCCTCAAGCCCCCTGTCAAGGAATGACGGGAACCGATCCTTAAGCTCCTTTAAGATGCTGTTGGTAAAGCCCCACATATTCATAGATACGATCGTGTCTTCCGAAACCGGAATCCACGTCTCTCCGTCATCCTCCGTATATGCAATGCCGCCGTTCCGCTTTTCTATACGGGTTCTCTCATGAATCGCCACGAGCTCCCCGCACTCATTCATATCACAGATGCCGCGGGCAACATGCCCGTTATCCGTCACCGTATTGCCCAGCTTATAGCCAACCATCGTATAGCGGTACTTTTCGTCATCCCCATGCGCGGCAAGGTAATCATAAATCAGCTTAAACGCCTCCGCTCCATAATAATCGTCCGCATTGATCACCGCAAACGAGCTGTCAACCACATCCCTGCAGCTGAGGATCGCATGCCCTGTTCCCCACGGTTTCGTCCGCCCTTCCGGCACGGCGTACCCATCCGGGATATCGTTTACATCCTGGAACACATAGGAAACTTCCATGTATTTTGAAATCCTGTCTCCTACGCTTTCCCGAAAGTCTTTCTCGTTCTCCTTTTTTATAATAAATACAACTTTCTCAAATCCGGCTTTCCTTGCATCAAACATAGAAAAGTCCATGATAATATGCCCTTCATCGTCCACCGGGTCAATCTGCTTAAGCCCGCCGTATCGGCTCCCCATTCCTGCCGCCATAATCACTAATACCGGTTTCTCCATCAATTCTACCTCCTACCCTCTGTTTCTGTATTGATTTTATCACAAAACCATGTGAAAAGGAAAGCTTATCCGCCTCTTTTCCCAAAGGTCCGGATAAGCTTATCCTGTCATTTTCTAACCTTTTACGCCGCCGGACGTAAGTCCCGCAACCAGATGTTTCTCAATCACAAGGAACAACACGACAACCGGGATTGTCGCAAACAGCGATGTCGCGAACAAATACTGCCACTGGATAAAGTTGAATCCGTAGAATACATTGATGCCGACAGTTATCGGTTTAAATACATCTGTAGAAATCAATGTAAGCGCAATCGTGTACTCATTCCATGCATTGATGAATACGAAGATCAATGTGGTGATGATGCCTGGCGCCGCCATCGGAAGCAGCACCTTGATCAGCGCCCTTATTGTTCCGCAGCCGTCAATCTTCGCCGCCTGCTCCATCTCCGGGGAGATTCCCATGAACGTGCCGCGAAGCAGCCAGATTGCAAATGCCTGGTTAAACGCCGCATTCAGGAGTATCAGCCCAAGGATAGTATCATTCAGGTCGATCGTCACCATCATCCTGTAAATACCCACCAGGAGGACTACCGGAGAGAACATCTGGCTCATGATTACAGCGCCCATGAAGATTCCCTTCCCTTTGAATTTCATGCGGGCAAGGGCATAAGCCGCCGGAATGCCGCACAGTATCGCAAGCAGAGTGGCTCCTCCCGCAATAATTATAGAGTTCGTCAGATACTGAAATACCGGCGCCGCTGTCCAGATGTCGCTGAAGTTAGACCACCGCCACACTTCCGGCAGGAAATGGTCTATGGCGTACATCTCCTTCTTGTCCTTAAGAGCCGTAATGAACATTACAAGATAAGGATAGAGGATTACAACGCAGAGGACTACGACAAACACATACAAAAGCACTGTCTGCCATGGTTTTCTTTTTGATGACATTTAACTCTCCTCCTCTCCGCGAAGTGACAGAATCATATAAATGCTGGCACAGAACGCTAAAATCACAAAGCCGATAACAGATACGGCAGCAGCATGGCCGCCCTTGCCGTCTGTAAACGACAGCTTATACAAATATGTAACAAGAGTATGTGTCTGATCCGCCGGAGCGCCCTTGGAGATCGTCCAGACGATCGGGAAAGAGTTAAATACATAAATGATATTCAGCACCGTTGAAACCGTTAAGCTCGGCGCTACCAGGGGCAGCGTGATCTTGAACAGTTTCTGCCCGAAACTGGCACCGTCAACTGACGCTGACTCGTACAATGACCCGTCGATGCTCTGCAGACCTGACAGCACGCAGAACGTAACAAACGGAACCGTAACAAATATACCTACCCAGCACTCCCACGCAAACATGGAGCCGGCCGTCTTTGTCCAGTTTACAAAGCTGTCGATCAGCCCGAGTTTCTTTAAAAGGACATTTAATGAGCCGTAATCGGCATTAATGATATATTTCCAGATAACGGACTGGATGATGAGGGCTGTCGCCCACGGGAAAATAACAACCGCACGGACAAACTTACGCCCGCGGAAATCCTGGTTGAGAACCATCGCCAGAATAAATCCGAATACCGTAGACACCCCTACTACCACTACAGTCCAGATGATGGTGTTCTGCAGCGTATGCCAGAATGTTGGCTCCGCAAAAACTTCCAGATAATTCTGCACGCCGTTCAGCTCTTTTATGACACCGCTTCGGCCGACGTCGGAAAATGAAATCTTGAACACCGAAATAATCGGTATCAGAATCATGCTTACCATAAGTATTACACTCGGCAGTAACCAGACATACGGCTGAAACGCTGCCAGCGTCTTTTTCTTCATTGCCACGCCTCCTTAGACAAACTGTGAAACTACCGTTTTCACACATAAGTTTATATAAATCGAGGGCCGAAGCAATTCGGCCCCTCGACAGTTCACAATATAGTCGTTTATTTCGCAACAGACTCCTGAAGTTTGTCAAGAGCTTCCTGTGCGCCAAGTGTTCCGTTGCAAACCTGCTGTTCAACATCGATAACACCATTTCTAACATCCATCCACTCTGCTTTCTGCATCGGGTAGAACTTGCAGTTCGGAAGTACCGCGCAGAATGTCTTGAAGTACTCGCTGCTTCCTGTAGCGTCAGAACCTCCAACCGTGTATTTCTCAGCGTTAGCTGCAAGGTTTTCAGAAGCGTCCTGAGTTGCCGGAAGGAATCCTTCATATACCATGTAATTTGAGTATGTCTCGCACTCATAGAAAGCGTCGAAGAACTTTGTGATCGCTGCTGTACGAGCGTCTCCGCCTTCTTCATCCTTGAATGCCATCAGCTGGTCGCAAACACCAAGAGCTACCTTCTCGCCCGGAAGGTCAGCAGCCACATAGTTAACTTTAGAGTCAGCAGCAACCATGTTCATAGGCCCAATCATCATAGCAAGTGTTCCTGCGCTGAACGCGTCCTGAAGAGGATAACGTGTGTCAGTGAACGGTGCGGAGTTGCAGTAACCGCCATCGATGAGTGACTTGATATACTCAACAGCCTCTACATTCTCTTTGCTGTTAAGAGCCCAGTTGCCTTCATCATCGACGAATCCGCCGCCAAAGTTCCATGTATAGTAGGAGAATGCTGCCTGTCCTTCGTCTGTGGAAATATCAAGGCCCCACGGAACAATGTCTTTGCCGAATTTGTCCTGTACTGCCTTACAAGCTGTAAGCACTTCATCCCATGTTGTCGGCGGGTTCTCGATGCCAGCCTCTTTTAACAGGTCAACATTGCAGAAAAGCGAACGGCAGGATGCAAGGATCGGCAGCGCCCAAACTGTTCCGTCCATATCGTTCGACTCCCAGAAACTTGGAACAAAATTAGCCTTGAGTTCATCAGATACATAATCCTCTGCAGGCATCAGCAAATCATCTGCCACATAGTCAGCAAAACCGCTGATGTTCAGGATATCCGGCTGCTCGTTGCTGGAGATGCGAGTGTTGACAACATTGTAGATGTCGTTCCAGGAAACAATCTCAATGTTGAGGTCGATATCTTTGTTTGCCTCCTCGAATGTCTTCTCGAACTCTGTCCACCAATCCTGTGTGTAGTTACCATACTGGGAGATAATGATATCAAGGGCAACCTTGCCTGAATCTCCACCTTCACCACCGCCGCCGTCTTTCTTTCCGCATCCGGCAAACATGGTTCCTACCATCGCTGCACATAACAATACGCTGATAAGTTTCTTTTTCATACTTCTTCCTCCTTATGACAAATTTGTCTGAATGTTTCGTGTATTAATTGTATTACAAAACTGCACAAAAATATTTGTCTTATTTTCCCATTTATTTGTATTATCAGTCTTTTTGTCTTGATTTATTCACTTATCAAGGGTATGATATTGTTGAAATCGCACAAAGCTTTAGCAACATTTTAACAAAGACATGCAGGAGGACTTCTATGGGCTACAACGGCGTTGACTTGAAATACTCGATTTCTATCGGCAAAATCTACAGCATCCACTACTTTGAGTATATGAGCGATTTTTCTTTTGAGGGGGAGATACATAACTTCTGGGAATTCATATGTGTGGACAAAGGCGAAGTAGGCGTTACCGCCGACAAGACTTTCACCGTCCTGAAAAAGGGCGACATCGCTTTCCACCAGCCAAACGAATTCCACAGTGTACAGGCAACCGGGGAAACCGCCCCGAATCTGGTCGTAATCTCCTTTGAATGCCGGAGCCCCGCCATGGACTTCTTTCGAAAAGGCATATTCAAAATCGATGACCTGGAGCGGAACCTCCTGGCAAATATTATTATTGAGGCAAAGAACTGCTTTAGCTGCCGCCTGGACGACCCCTACCTCCAGAACATGCCGCAGAAAGAGTCACAGGTATTCGGCTCAGAACAGATGATACTCAATTACCTGGAGCATTTCCTCATCCACATGATCCGGCGGTATTCGGCTCCTGTTACCCCTGTGCTCAGCAGCCCCGTCAAGGCCGCCAAGCTCAAAAGCGACGATGAAATATTCAGCCGCATTACGGATTACCTTGAAAACAACGTAAGCAGCCACCTCACCATCGAGCAGATCTGCCACGACAACCTGATCGGGCGCTCCCAGCTCCAGAAGATCTTCCGCGAGCGGTGCAAAACAGGCATTATAGAGTATTTCTCGCGGATGAAGATCGATACAGCCAAAGAGCTGATCCGGACGGAACGGTTGAATTTCACGCAGATTTCTGAACGGCTCGGCTACACATCCATCCACTACTTCTCACGCCGTTTCAAAAAGGAAACCGGCATGACGCCCTCTGACTACGCCTCTTCCATCAAAGCGATGGCTGAGGGTAAATTTTAAAAAAGGAGGCCTTTCGATTCATGAAACCAACTTTAACTTTCGGGACAGAAATATTTACCGCAAGTCCCCTTGGAACCGCCGCCAGTGTTCCCGATTTGAATCCTGATGCGAAGCTCCAATACGCCGTTTCGCCTTTTCCTGACGAAGACGATGAAATCCGCGAGGGCTACGGAAGGCTTTACGCCTCATATCCTTACCGTCAGTACACTGGCTACAGACGCACCCTGGCAAACAAAGAGATGGCCACCGCCGTCCTGGAAAACGATTATTTAAAAGCAGTGTTCCTCCCCGGACTTGGCGGGCGGCTCTGGTCACTGACAGATAAAAGGACCGGCGAAAATCTTCTCTACACAAACGACGTCATCCGCCCCGGCAATCTCGCCTTCCGAAACGCCTGGGTAAGCGGCGGCGTGGAATGGAATATGGGCGTTATCGGCCACTCTCCTTTTACGATGGAGCAGATATTCACCGCAGAGCTTGAGGATGAACACGGGCTGCCCATCCTGCGTATGTACGAGTACGAGCGCATCCGAAAGGCGACATACCAGATGGACTTCTGGCTTGAGGAGCACAGCGCGTTTTTACACTGCCGCATGATGGTTTCCAACCAGACCGGACGGACGATACCTATGTACTGGTGGAGCAATATGGCCGCCCCCGAATATGAGGGCGGGCGCGTTATCGCCCCTGCGGTGGACGCCTACACTAATCTGGGAGACGGCGTGAGGAAGGTTTCCGCGCCCTTTGCCGGAGATACCGACGTAAGCTTTTATCAAAATATCCCGAACCAGATTGACTATTTCTTCAGCATCCCGGAGGATGCGCCAAAATATATCGCAAACCTTAATAAAGACGGTTACGGACTTCTGCACATGTCCACCGACGCGCAGAAAGGCCGCAAGCTGTTCTCCTGGGGAAATAACCAGGGCTCCGACAACTGGCAGGATTTTCTCACCGAGAATGCCGGCAGATACGTAGAAATTCAGGCCGGACTTGCAAAAACCCAGTACGGATGCGTTCCAATGGCACCTCACGGCGAATGGGAATGGCTGGAACTTTACGGACCCATACATACCTCCCCCACGGCTGCCTCCTCCCCTTACAAAGACGCCAAAGCCGAAATAGACGCCATCGTGCGGCTTAACTTCCGGGAGCTTAACCCGGAGCAGACCCTCGCCGATACAAAAGCACTCGCAGAAAAGAAAGGAAAACTTCTTTACTCCGGCAGCGGATACGCGGCTTTTGAAAATACGATTCGGGAATTTTACAAAGAACCCACTCTTCCCGGACATCTTGACTTCTCTGCACAGCCCGGTTCTTCCGCCCTTGAAGAAGACTACAGGAAACTCGCAGAATTTTTAAAAACCGGCATCTTTCCAGAATATCCCATCACAGATGCTCCCCGCGATTTCCTGTCGGATGACGCACTGCATAACCGCCTTGCAGAGACTATAGAAACAAAGAACAAAAATAACTGGTACGCCCAGTACCAGCTTGGATTAAGTTTCTTTATAAAAGGAGATGCCCGTCGTGCAGAAGAATGCCTTTTCGCATCCAACGGCATTATAGAAAATCCGTGGGCGTTGCACGCCCTTGCTGTATTGGAATTACAATCCGGCAATGAAAAACAGGCCGCCTCCTATATCACAGCAGGCTACGCCTATAGAAAGCATGACCTGTCCTACGTGAAAGAGACATGGAAAATCCTTCTTCTGTGCCACACTTATGACACGGTGATCTCCCTGTATGAATCGCTTCCAGAAGAACTCCAGGAGGAAAGCCGCATCCGATTTGGGTATCTGCAGGCGCTGTCTCACGCGGAACGCGAAACGGAAGTCCTCGACTATCTTGAGCATACGGACTTTGTTCTAGATGACCTGAGAGAAGGGGAGAAAGCTCTTGGCGAGCTGTGGCGCTCGGTGTATAAAAAAGCATATGGAAAAGAGGGAGAACTCCCCCAGAGATATAATTTTAATTCACTTTAATAATAAAATGCCAAAGAGTAACCACTATGGGCAGAACCGGTAACTTCGGCTCTGCCCAATTGCAATTCTCACTTTAAGCTCCCCCCGTCAAAGTATACACATAAACACCGGCAATGTCACAATTGACAGCAGCGTTGACACAAATATCGCCTGTGACGCAATCTCCGGATTGCAGTCATACTTATCCGCCAGTATCGCCGTGGTGCTGGCCATAGGCATAGCGCTCAAAAGTACCATCGTGCTGCACAGCACGCTGTCAACGCGAAGCAATCTTAATACCCCCAGGATCAGCAGCGGATACGCCGCCAGCCTGAGCACGCAGTAGTACAGCACATCCCGGTCGAACATCCGCCGGATGTCCGACTCTGCCAGCATCGCTCCAATTGCAAGCATAGAGACAGGAACCATGCATTTGCTGATTCCCTCCAGGGTATTTTCAAGGAATACCGGGAACCTGACCTGGAACATCATCAAAAGCACCCCTAAGAAAACCGCAATGATGCACGGATGTTTCACAAGCTTTTTATATGCCTCCTTGCGGTCTACATGGGTAAAAAGGGCAAGCCCCGACGACCACATGGTAAGGCGCACCGGAATCTGAAAAAAGGACGTATAAAGCACACCCACCGCGCCGTAGAGGGAGTGGATAATGGGAATCCCGATAAAGCTGGAATTCGAGACAATAATCCCATATGTAAATATCCTGCCCTTCTCCTTAGGGCAGCGAAGAAAGCAGTATTTTCCAAAAAGTATACTGAACATCTGAATCCCAAGGGAAATCAAAAATGCTCCGGAGCAATTTTTGATAAATTGCTCCGAAACATTCATCTCACCCATAAATGAGCTGATAATATTACAGGGAAGTATCAGATTCACCGTGATATCCGACAGGCACTTCTGGCCTTCCTTCGTGATAATCCCTATTTTTTTCAGTGTAAGCCCAATCATAATCAGCAAAAACAGCGTAAGCTGCAGATGCACCATCTGGGTAAAAAGCGCCATATTTCCTCAAACCTTAATCACTTCATAGTTTATGCTAATACTAGCTGTTATACTTTTGCTTGTCAAGCTCTTTTTCTTTTGCGTTCACGATCACGTTTACCGCCGCGTCGCCGATTACGTTGAGCGGCAGGAGCGCCATCTCTACCGGGCGGTTGATCGCTACGATCAGGGCATAGCCGATAAGGCAGGCGTCTGTCGTCCAGCCCATTCCGGACAGCACTGTGAAGATCATGGTCGTTCCTGCAATTGGGATTGCCGGAGTTCCTGCTGCCGCACAGATAGAAAGGAAAGCCATGACGATCATATTAGCCGGCGTAACTTCAATCCCCGCGCTGGTCGCGATAAATGTAACTGCAAACATATGCATGACCGTTGTTCCGTTCATATTGATAGTCATGCCGGTAGGCAGTACAAAGCTTGTAATCTCCTTGCTGCATCCAAGCTCGTCGATACATGTCCTCGTGTTCAGCGGGAGACATGCCGCGGAGGAGTTGGTGGAGAACCCGAAGATGCCGACTTTCGCAATCTTCTTGATAAACTTTACCGGATTCTCCTTTGTGGTGATCCAGATTCCCAGCGGATAGAGGGTTGCCACCAGGAGGAACAGGGTGAGCATCGCAGATACCACGTACGTTGCAACAGGAGCCAGATACTCTACGCCGTAGATTGCAAACGTCCTGGAAATCAGGCAGAAGATTGCAACCGGACCGATTTTATTGATCAGAAATGTAAGCCACATATTGATAACTTCGCTTAAGTTTTCCAGCACCTTCTTAAGCGGCTCTCCCCGCTCGCCCATCTGGTTCAGGCAAAGCCCGAGGATAATCGCCACGACCACGATTGCGAGGATGCTGTTATTCGTGCTGGCCGCGTCTGTAATGTTGGACGGAACCGCATTTACCACAACTGCCAGCGGGTTGAACGCGTCAATGGTCGCCGCCTCCGCAACGCCCTCGCTTGGAAGTGTGACATTAAAAAGCCCCATCGACTTTACAATGTACGCAATAGTACAGCCAAGAGCCGCGCCGCACACATAGAACCCGAAGAATCCTGCCAGGGTCGTTCCCGCAATCCGCCCAAGCTTTGTGGAATTGGAGATGCTGCACATCGCAAGGCTCAAAGACACCAGTACAAGCGGCACGATAGCGAGCTGCAGGCCCTTCATGAAAATCTGCCCGACGATATAAAAGATACCGATTGCGCCGACACCCTCCGAAACGGTGATATCCTGGAACAGCAGTTTATTTACGATGGCCCAGCCCTCCTCAGAGATAACATTTTCCCGCAGGAAAAGGAACAAAAGCCCCACGGCAAGGCCGCCCACAAGGGCGATCATCATTTTCTTCACAACGGACATCGGCTCTTTTTTGTTCGTTTCATTGCTCATTTTACTTCACTCCTTTGTATTTTTTTATCAGTTCTAGAGATGCTTAATCTCAATGCCTTCCTCTGCAAATGCCTTCCGGATCCTCTGCACAAATGCCAGCGCCTTCGGCCCGTCTCCGTGTACGCACAAAGTATCCCCCTTGATGTCAAGCTCCTTGCCGTTAATGGATGTTACCTTCCCCTCTTTAATCATCCGCACGCAGCGGGCAATCGCCACATCCTCATCCGTAATCATGGAGCCTTCCATTTTCCTCGGAACTAGAGACAGATCGTCCATGTACGCCCGGTCCGCAAATATCTCCGACGCCGTCCTAAGCCCCTTGCTCTCCGCAATCTGCCCCAGCACCGCCCCGGCGCAGTAATACACGATCAGGTCTTTGTCAAAATCGGTGATTGCCTCCACGATAGCCGAAGAAATCTCCTCGTCATACTGGCACTGGTTCCCCATCGCCCCGTGGGGCGCCACATGTGAAAGTTTCATGCCGTAGCTCTTTGTAAACGCCGCCAGCGCGCCGATCTGGTATTTCACATAATTCTTCACTTCCTGATAAGAAAGCACCATCTTCCTGCGCCCGAATCCCATCAGATCCGGATATCCCGGGTGGGCGCCCACCATCACGCCCCGCTCCTTCGCCATGCTTACCACCCTGTCCATGACCATCGGGTCTCCCGCATGCCATCCGCAGGCAACATTTGCCGTCGTCACATACTGGATGATCTCCGCGTCGCCGCCCAGCTTGTACGCGCCAAAGCTCTCGCCCATGTCGCTGTTCAAATCAACACTGTACATCTTCGTTTCCCCTTTCATCTTTTTTCATCTTTCGCTTTATTTTATTTGTTCACTACATTCTGGGGCTCGCCATCCACAAAGCATCTGAGGTTGTCCGCCGCGATATCCATCAGTCTCTGGCGCGACTCCTTCGGCGCCCACGCGATATGCGGCGTAATGATCATATTTTTCGCCTCAAGGAGCGGGTTGTCCATCCGGATCGGCTCCGTAGAGACGACATCCACTGCTGCCCCTGCCACCTTGCCGCTGTTCAGCGCGTCTCTCAAGTCCTCCTCCACGATAAGCGGGCCGCGCGAATCATTAATAATCATCACTCCGTCCTTCATCTTCGCAATGGTATCTTTATTGATGATTCCTTCCGTCTCCGGGAACAAAGGGCAATGGAGGGAGATCACATCCGACTCCGCAAGCAATGTATCAAGGTCTGCGTAGCGGCACGTCTCACTCTCAAGCTCCGGGCGTTTGAATGCATCGTAGGCAAGAACCTTCATGCCAAGCGCCTGTGCAATCTTTCCCGTATCCTGCCCGATGCGCCCGAACCCGATGATTCCCATAGTCTTTCCGGCAAGCTCCACAAGAGGATGATTCCAGAAACACCAGTCCGCATTGTTTGTCCAGTCTCCCTTCTTCACGCAGTCAGAATGTTCGCCGATGTGGTGGCACAGCTCAAGGAGCAGCGCAATCGCATACTGGGAAACAGCCGCCGTTCCATATGTAGGAATATTCGACACTGGGATGTTTTTCTCTTTCGCCGCCGCAATGTCCACGATGTTGTAGCCTGTGGCAAGCACTCCTACAAACTTGATGTTGGGGCATGCGTCAAAGGTTTCCCTCGTAAGCGGCGTCTTATTGGTGTATACCGCCTCCGCATCGCCAATCCTGGAAACGATATCTTCCTCCTTCGTCCTCTCATAAACAGTAACTTCTCCGAACCTTTCCATGCCCTCCCAGCTAATGTCGCCCGGGTTCAATGTGTAACCATCCAGCACTACGATTTTCATGTTTCACTTACCTCCATTTATTTCATATTTTTTTCTTTCTTATCATTTCTAAACTCTCGTATTCAGCCGTTTCTCCAGCCCGTCAAACTCCTTCTCCTGCCGCACGTAAAGCTCCTGGGCCAGCTCGATGCCGACCTCGATAAACCGCACCTTGTAGCCTGCCATGCTCTGCACTAGCTTTGGCAGGTCCACCGAGATGACGCTGCCAATCTTCGTATATCCCCCGGTGCTCTGCCTGTCCGCAAGCATGATGATGGGCTGCCCGTTGGGCGGCACCTGTATGGAACCAAAAGAAATCCCGTCCGTGATGATATTCCCGTCACCGATGTGCCGGAGCGGCTCTTCCCGCTCAAGCCGGCACCCCATCCGGTCAAACTCATTGGTAATCTTCGCACCGTACCAGAAGAAATTCCTGCACTCTTCCTCGGTAAATTCACAATCCTGCGGCCCCCTCACCACCCGGAGGGTCAGCTCCTTTTTCGGAAATGTCTCCGGCGTAAGTCTCCTGAGATACATATTCGGCAGAGAAGACTTCGCACCCGTAAACCCAATCCGGTCGCCCTTTAAAAGTTTCCTTCCGTCCATCCCGCCAAGCTCATTTCTCATCAGTGTGGACTTGCTCCCCATCACCGGACGTATATCAAGCCCTCCGGCAAATGCAAGGTACGCCCGGCAGCCGTTTCCATTGGTCATCCCGAAGGAAAGCAGCGCGCCTGCCGGAATCTTCACCGCCTGATACATGGGCGCCGGTTCCCCGTCAATGTTCGGAGACATGTCCGCTCCGGTAATCGCGACGATATTCTCCTCCTCGAACCGGATTGCCGCTCCCTGGAAGGTCATCTCAAGCGCACCCTCGCCCCGCTCATTTCCCGCCAGAATATTTGCAATGCGAAAAGACCTTGCATCCATCGGCCCGGCCGGAGACACGCCGAACTGCTGATACCCGAACCGTCCTTCGTCCTGTACCGTCGTGAGGATTCCGGGGTTTTCAATTACAATTCCCATCTACTTCACCCCTCCCTCTTTCTTGTAAGTCCTTACCTGATAAGTTCCTTTCAGCACATCCGCCCTGATTTTTTCATATTCCCGCTGATTGACCGGCACATACTTAATCCATTCCCCCGCATGGACTAAAAACGGGTCTTTTTTCGTGTAATTGCAGATCGTAAGGGGCGTTCCTCCCACAATATTCCACCCGCAGGGCTGCGGAAACGGAATCAGATTAGAAAGATCAAGCTGCGCCACGATGGACTGCCCGGCAATCTTTACCCTGGGCGACTCCCGCCTCTTAAAGTGGAACGGCTCCTCAAACCTTGCCGCGTAGGCATGGCCCGGCGCAAAGCCAAGCATGTACGTGTAATACTCGTGCTCCGAATGCATCCGGATAAATTCCCTCACCGACACATCCTCAAATCTGGCGCAGTCCTCAAGATCCGGCCCCAGCTCGCCGCCGTAGCAGATTGGAACCTCCTTGACTATCCCGCCCTCTTCCTTCACGCCTTCCAGGCTCCCAAGCCGCCCTTCAATCTCCGCCTTAAGCTCTCCGAACCGAATCACCTGGGGCCTGTAGTGGACCATCAGCGACGCGTAGGTAGGCACCATCTCCGTAACCCCGTCAATGGGGTTCTTTGTCAGATCCAGCATTAACCCGCGCACCTTCTGATTCACTTCCAGGCTGATCTCATCCCCCATCTGGACGGAAATCGCCGTGTCGCCCGAAATCAAGAATTTTGCCTCCATCTGGAACTCCTTTCTTCGTCTGTGCAGTTTGTGCACATTGACTATTTTGCTCTATATTTATTATTAATTTTCTTTCACTTTATTTACTAATTAGAATATATCACACCCGAAACATTTTAAAAAATGAATTATTTGTCTATAATATATTAATGATTTTTATAATTGGGCGTAAAAAATTCCGGCAGGGATTCTCCTGCCGGATAACTGTAATATGCCTTATTAAATTCCGATTCACTTAGTCAAAAACCGTAGCCTCAAGTATCTCCGCCAGCACCTCCGGTTCTTCATCGCCTTCCAGGGAATACATCATCCCGTCCTTGATAAGCACCAGTTTCCTGCGCTCATCTTCTCCCGGCAGCAGATGCGCCTGCTCGCCGCCCACCAGGATTCCTCCCGTACTGTGCCCGGCAATCTCCGCCCTGACGTAATCCTCCGCCGGCCGTTGTGTGAAATGCAATTCATAAACTCCGTCTCGTCCGTTGCTCTTATCGCTTGTATATGCATGCTTTGTTTCAAAATAATCTATCCGCTCTTCCATTGAGCACGGTTTATAATAATCCGGGATATTTTTCAGCTCTTTCGGCGTATACCGTTTCAGCATCTCTTCACTGGGTGTTTTCCACCAGTCCGGCTCCGCCGCCGGCTCTTGTGCAAATACTGACTCCAGCATCCCTGCCAGCTTATCCGCATCGCCATGGCCGGCAATACTATATAGATATCCGTCCCTCACATATAGTATATTGCGATATTCATCATCATCCGTTATGAGATACGCCTTCTTGCCGTCAATATATATTATCTTCGCCTTTTCTCCATTGGATGTAACCGAGAAAGATGTGTCTAACGCCGTTTTCATGTCCATCTGCTCATAAAACATCGTCCATCCCTCTTCATCCATATATCCTTCCATATAATCCAAAAATACATCACAACTCGTATATACATAATCTTTTTTATATTCCGGCAGCGCATTCAGCCTGCGTACCTGAAAGGTTTCCGGCGTAATAGCCTCTCCTTTTGACAGCTCGTCATCCGCAAGCTCCTTGAAAGAAATATCCGTATGGTCCGGAAGTGTAAACTCTAAAAGCTCATACATCTTTTCATGCAGGGGATCTATGGCTGATACTGCCGTGCCGCTCACCGCAATGAAAATCACGGCAGCGGCCGCTATCCGCAACCATTTCCTCTTTCTGCCGAAACCGTTCCTTTCTGACTTCTCACTCCCGCCTTTTGGGGTTGCTGCAAGCTCCTCCATCCTCTGCCTGTATTCCGGCGAGAACTCATGCTCCCCCGCCTTTTCCGCCATCCGCTCATACACGGAAGACTCCATCTCAAAAGCCCTGGCCACGGCCTCCTTCAGCAGCCCGTCTGTCAGGATTTCCTTGCTCATATCACCCCTCCTTTCAAAAAGCGTGTCGTCCGGCTCTCTGCAATCCTCTGCTCCACTATCTTTTTTTCCATTATTTTCCTGGCCCGCCTTGCGATCTGCCTGGCATTGCTCTCCGTCATCCCAAGCGTCCTTCCGATCTCCACATACGACATGTCGTTATAATAATGCAGATACAATACCATACGGCATCTTTCCGGAAGTTCCAGCACCATACGCGCGATAGCATTGGCAAATGTCTTCTGCTCTATCTTCCCCTCTATGTCCTGAAATTCGTCCGCCAGTTCCTCCAGCAAGTTAAAGTCTCCCGCTGCTGCCTCTTTCCTCTTCTTGTTCTTATTATAGATATGGATCGCCTTATTCTTCACGATAACCATAAGATACGCCCAAGTCTCCCGGGAATACACATCCTGACCGTCAATGCGGCTAAGGTTCCCTGCCAGCGCCTCAAACGCATCCTGCACCGCATCCTCTGCATCCTGGACATTGCGAAGAATCCCGTAAGCAACCGAAAACATCTTTTGTTCGTAATGGCGGTATATCTTTTCGAATTTTTCCTGATCCTGAGAATCAATGATTTCACTCAGATATAGCTGTACCATCTCAAGTTCCCTTCCCTCGGTGTCATTTTACTTCAATCAATATCCCCAAACTTCTGCAGCCGATACAGCCTTCTGGCATTCTCCCCCGTCTGCTTTATCACTTCCTCGCCGGATACTCCCTTAATCCGCCCGATCTCCTCCGCCGTATACTTTATGTAGGAAGAATTATTTCGTTTCCCGCGGTATGGCTCAGGAGCAAGATAGGGACAGTCCGTCTCCAGCACGATTGATGCAAGCGGTACCTCCTCCACCGTCTCCTTAAGCTTTCTTGCGTTTTTAAAAGTCACCACGCCGCCGACTCCGATATAATACCCCATCTTCACATACTCAAGCGCCATCTCTTTTGAGTAGGAATAACAGTGAATCACACCGTCAAGGCCCTTTCCATGCTCCTTCACAGCCTCCATGGTATCCTGCGCCGCTTCCCGGCTGTGGATGTTCACCGGAAGGTTTAATTCCCGAGCAAGGCCGAGCTGCCGGATAAACCATTTTTTCTGAACGTCATGGGATTCATTGTTCCAGTAATAGTCGAGGCCGATTTCCCCCACTGCCACAACCTTCTCATTTTTAAAAAGCTCTTTCATGCGGGAAAATCTTTCTTCATCAAGGCTGCCAACTTCATCCGGGTGGACTCCCACCGCCGCATACATAAACGGATATTTCTCCGCCATAGCTATAACACGTTCGCAAGATTCATATGCGGCGCAGACGTTGACAATCGTGCCGACGCCGTTTTCCACCATGGATTCTAAAAGACTTTCCCTGTCTCCGTCAAATTGTTCATCATCATAATGTGCATGGGTATCAAAAATCATTCTGCCGCATCTCCTCAGTCATTCTAATATCCTGCTTTTATTGTAACATCATGAATAAGGGCAGTCAATTGCCTGATGCTCTGGCGCATTTATTTTTGATTTGCAAAAGCCCTTCTTTGAATGATCTGATCGACCATTTGGATCATTATGCGCGCCTCGTAGGCATTGACCATATATGCCTGGGGCTGGATTATTACAAAGGCTCCGAGCCTTTCACAAGAAATCCAGACCCCTGAAACCATGTGCCAATGGGTTCCCGCATTGAAATCCCACGGTTATGCTGACACAGACATACGAAAAATACTTGGAGAAAACCTCCTCCGCTATTATAGGGAAACATGGTAACATATTATTAAAAAAAGCGCCTGCCAACACTTTCCTGGCAGGCGCCTTTCTTCGGCTTTCTCCTAACTATATAAGCCAAACACCTGGCTACAGCATCTGCGCTCTCAGCTCCTCCGCTGTCTTTTGCGACAGCATCCCCGGCGCCACGTCAAACACGCTCTTCGCCCCGTTCTCTCCTGCTTTCGACAGTCTGTATGCCGCCCTTGCATAGCACACAAGCACGCTGGCTGTGAACTCCGGGTTGGAATCCAGTTTCAGGGAATATTCGATCACATGCTTATTGCCCTCGCATCCCGTCTCGCCGCTTCGGATGACAAACCCGCCGTGAGGCATCCTGCTGTGGTTCGCTTTCAGCTCTTCCTCTGTGACAAAAGTCACTGTCGTATCATACTCGTCAAAATAATTCGGCATAGTTTTGATCGCCTGCTCAATCGCCGCCTGGTCTGCCCCGTCCTCAGCAACTACATAACATTCTCTCAAATGCTTATCTCTTGTGGTAAGCTTTGGCTCGCTTCCGCTCCTTACATTATTCACTACCTCCTCAACAGGAACCGTGTACTGAATGGCATTCTTAACCCCGTCAATACGCCGGATTGCATCGGAGTGCCCCTGGCTCACGCCCTTGCCCCAGAATGTATACGTGCTGCCCTGGGCCAGTATAGCCTCCGCATACAAGCGGTTTAAAGAGAACATCCCCGGATCCCAGCCCACAGAGATGATGCTCACATTGCCGCCCTCCTTCGCCGCCTTATCCACATTCGCGAAATACTCCGGTATCTTTGCGTGGGTGTCAAAACTGTCAATGGTGTTAAAGTTCGCCGCAACCTCCGGCCCGATCACCGGAAGGTCTGTAGCCGACCCGCCGCAGAGCACCATCACGTCAATCTCATCCTTCATAGAAAGCATGTCATCAAAGCGTCTCACCTCCACGCCTTCTGTCTTAACCGACACCGACTCCGGCGCTCTTCTGGTAAAGACTGCCCTAAGCTCCATATCTTCATTACGGGCAACTGCCTGCTCGACACCCCGCCCGATATTTCCGTAACCCACAATTCCGATTCTGATTTTTTCCATAAAACACACATCTTCCTTTCCTGAATATAGCTGCATCTTTGCCCGCATCATACACTCCATGCCGCGGGCGTTTCTTTCTTCTCTCTAATCCGCGTATTAACAGATTTCGGCTCCTGCCGGCATCTCCTTCTCCGGCGTCATAAGCGCCAGATTCCCATCGGCATCCTCGGCGCAAAGGAGCATTCCCTCAGACAGCACTCCGGCCAGTTTCGCAGGTTTCAGGTTCACAAGAACCATCACCTTCTTGCCTACCATCTCTTCCGGAGAATAGTGCGCTTTGATTCCCGACACGATCTGCTTTACCTGGCTGCCGATCTTCACCTGGGAGCAAAGCAGTTTCCTTGACTTCTTTACTTCCTCGCAGGCAATAATCTCGCCTACCTGGAACTGCATCTTTCCAAATTCCTCAAAAGTAATCTCCGGTTTCGCCTCAATATCAATCACGTTTTCCTCTTCCTTATCTGACACGCTCTCAGATTCCTCAACCGGAGGGTGAAGTTCTTCCACCTTCTTAAGCACTTCCTCCATGTCCAGCCTTGCAAATAATATCTCCGGTTTCTCCACTACCTTGCCGTCTCCAAGCTGCGCCAGTATCTTCTCCGAAGTCTCCGGCATAAACGGCGCCAGCTGTCTCGCTCCGGACTTGATGCTCTCAAGGAGATTGTAAAGCACCGTCTCAAGCCGGTCCTTTTTCTCCTCCTCTTTCGCAAGAGCCCAAGGCATAGTCTCGTCAATGTATTTGTTGCACCGCTTAAACAGATTGAATATCTCCGTGATCGCATCCGCCACCCGGAGGTCGTCCATCTTCTTTTCCACAACCTGCGGCGTTCTCTCCACAACTGCTTTAAGGTCAGCGTCAACCGCCCCATCATCCCCGCTCAGCGTCACGCCCTTATCCGTCACTGCGCCGCCGAAATACTTATTCGTCATGGAAATCGTCCGGTTCACCAGATTGCCGAGCGTATTTGCAAGCTCAGAGTTAATCCGCTCTACCAAAAGCTCCCAGGAAATCACCCCGTCGTTGTCAAACGGCATCTCATGGAGCACGAAGAAACGCACCGCATCCACGCCAAAGAAGCCAACCAGCTCATCCGCATAAAGCACATTTCCCTTAGACTTGCTCATCTTCCCGTCGCCCTGAAGGAGCCACGGATGCCCGAAAATCTGCTTTGGCAGCGGCAAGTCAAGCGCCATCAGGAAAATCGGCCAATATATCGTATGGAAACGGATAATGTCCTTCCCAATCAGGTGCAGGTCCGCCGGCCAGTTCCTCTTAAACTGTTCCGTGCCCTCGCCCTCCGCGTCATATCCGATTCCCGTAATATAGTTGGTCAATGCGTCCAGCCATACATACACCACATGCCTGTCGTCAAAGTCCACCGGGATTCCCCATTTGAATGATGTTCTGGATACACACAAATCCTGCAGCCCCGGGAGAAGGAAATTGTTCATCATCTCATTTTTTCGTGACACCGGCTGGATAAACTCCGGGTGTGCGTTGATGTGTTCAATGAGACGGTCCGCATATTTGCTCATTTTAAAGAAATAAGCCTCCTCCTTCGCAGGTTTCACCTCCCGCCCGCAATCCGGGCACTTCCCGTCCACAAGCTGAGACTCCGTCCAGAAAGACTCGCAGGGCGTGCAGTAAAGCCCTTCATAAGATCCCTTGTAAATGTCTCCCTGCTCATACAGTTTCTTAAAGATTTTCTGTACTTCCCGCTCATGATCCGCGTCCGTTGTCCTGATAAATTTATCATGGGAGGAATTCATCATATTCCAGATGTCCTCTACCTGGCCCGCCACTTTGTCAACATACTCCTTCGGCGTGATGCCCGCCTCCTGTGCCTTAAGTTCAATCTTCTGGCCGTGCTCGTCCGTTCCTGTCTGGAAGAACACGTCATATCCCTGGCTTCTCTTATACCTGGCGATAGCGTCCGCCAGTACAATCTCATAAGTGTTTCCGATGTGCGGCTTGCCCGACGTGTAGGCAATGGCCGTCGTCATATAATACTTTTTCTTTTCCATTATTGTCATCTCTCTTTCTTATAATATTGTTTCCCGCAAAATGTCACACAAAATCCTGCCCGGCATATAAATAAAAAAATCTCCCCCGATTACAATAATCAGGGAAGACGAGCAGGCCCGTGTTACCACTTCCATTCATCTGCACCTCGCAGTACAGACCTTATCAGGTGCTGCAGACACCTCACCGCTGTAAAGGGCGGACCCATTACGGCTTGCAGGATTAATTTTCCGATGCTCCTGCTCACCGCACCGCTCAGAACCCATCTTCCGCATATCTCCCTCTTATCCCTCTCAGCATCCTCCCTGCCGCTCTCATCCGCACGATGCAGATTCCCGCCATCCCAGAGATTCAGGATTTCTCTGTAAAGTTTTCGAAATGCGTACTCTTTTCGTCACTGCGTTTGCATTATTCCATTACCTGAAAATCAGATATTTCAAATCGTAGCATATAACCTTAAGAAATGTCAAGAGTTAGCAATAAATTTAAGATAATAGCGCGCTCAGGCTTAAAGAACCTTCTCAACAATCTCCAACGGCACGTCTAAAAGCTCCGAGACCTGTTTTGCATCCCTTAATTTTGAATACAGTTTTTTAATAGTGTCTTCCGTTACTTGTGCCGTTACCTGCTTTGTAACCCTCTTCGTTATCTCATCCTCGATGATGTCTATATCCAGTACCAATGCTTCTTCCATCATATCATTTAGTCCCCCTTCCGCCAATTCCTCATAGTGGGCGTACAGATGCCCATATAGTTTCCGAATCAGCCTTCGGAGCCTCCCTGCGTCCGCCGCCGTGATGTTCCCCGCCCGCTGATTCTCATTGATTACACTGATTATATCATCCAGTACCAGCTTCCGCAAGGCTTCCATATTCTCCAGAGTCCGCTCCTTCTTCAGGCTGTCTCTCAGCTTTAAGAGCATGAATGGTATCAGGATTATCATCCTGCGGCGGCTTAGTTCTTCTATGCTGTGCTCCAGCAGTTTGAACACCGGAATTTTGTACTCAAAGCTCCCCTGGATTCCAAAATCCAGGATAAGCGTCTTTGTGTCCGGCATCCCGTTGTGCCTATAGAGCTGGATCACACGGGGTTCCGGAAATCTCAGGATATCCTCGCCTGCTCCTTCCCTCAGTGCATAGCGGTAGCCATAATCAAATACCCGGAATTCTATCTCTTCATCCTCATACATCTGCGCCTCCATATGATAGGAGTGCCTGCCGTTTACCGTAAGGATCGTGTCTGCGATTGTCCGTTTCAGATTGTCATCGTGGTTTTCTGTCCAATTGTATGTAATGGTACTGTCTGGAGGATAATCTGTACCGAAAAGTCCGTTAATCAGCCCTATGACCGCTCTCGCGGACAGCGTAAGTATCTTCTTGAACATACTGTCATAAATAGGCACTACGCCCTTTTTATCGTTTTTCATAAACATTTTACCTACATGGGAATGCCATGCTTTTTCCTTTCACAATATTAAGATAAAAATATCACATACAGCAAACTCCTTTTAAAAAAGTATATTTACGCAGCCATAATAACCACCTTCTTTTTACTTTTTTATAAATGCGGGTATATATGAAAGAAACTTTCAGATAAATATACCGACTCCCCGCTGGTGCGGAGATATAGAACTGCAAAACCATTTGAAACAGTTTTGAGATGATGTAATGTTATCACACAGGATAAGGATTTGCAATTGTTAATTCAGAATAATGACCTGCACTAGTGTACTGACATGTTGATATTTAGATTTACTACCGCCCCTTTAGGCAGTAGTAAATCTGGGATATAAAGAACTAAGTTTTATCCGGGCGTCACTTGTCCGAAAATGCCAGTTGACTTTTGCCGCAGACGTATTCCTTTCCGCTTCCCATACTGACAACTCACTGCGTAATAAGTCTATTTCAGCAATACGACGTGAAAGGCACTGTCTGGTCATGACATTAAGCTCTATTTCAGCAATGTCCAGCCAGCTCCCATGCTTCGGGGTATAATGTATTTCCAGCCTTTTCAGGATGCGTCTTGCTTCTTCCGGCGGATAACGTTTATACAGTGAGGAAGGCTTGTGTGTATTGAGGTTATCCATTACAAGGATAATCTTTTCAGCATCCGGATACATGACATCTGCAAGGTGTTTGATTTCCTCTGCCCAGTCAAAGGCTGTACGATGTTCCCTTACGCTTACATGATGTGTCCCTCCAAGCGGTTCTATAAAAGCAAATATACTGACCGTGCCGTTACGGACATATTCGGAATCTGTTTTCCGGTCACTTCCGGGAATCATCGGCAGCGGCTCCCTTGTCTCGCCAAGAAGCTGGTACGGCTTCTCGTCCATACATACGACCGGGCGGCTTTCGTTATAGGGAAGTTCGTAAACGTCAAGGACGTCTTCCATGCAGGCTATGAATTCCGGGTCTTCTTTTGCCGGGATGCACCAGTAGTCGTTTTTGTGAGGTCGAAGTTTGTTTTTTTTAAGGCAATGCGGATCGCCTCCCGGCTTACAGGGGTTTCCAGGATAACTTTGGATTCTTCTTCAAGCAGACGGATCGTCCATCTGGAATGCCCTTCCGGAACAGGGCCGCAGGCAAGCTCAATGAGCCGGGCCTCTGTACGTCCGTCCACCTTGCGTCTGGCATTATCAGAATTAACATTCCTTTTAAATTCTGTAATAGCACTGACACCGCCATTTATGTATTTTGTGACCGTGTTGGCAACCGTTGCCAGACAGACGCCGTTTGATTTTGCACACTGTTCGTGTGTCAAAACCTTTCCATGTGCTTCGTCCAGATCAAGTATGATCTGGCATCTGCACCGGATTGTTTTTGAAGTTTTTTTCTTTCGGATTATGGATTTAAGTTCCTTGAATTCATTTTCTGTGAGGTTGATTATATACTTTTTGGGTCTTGCCATTAGATATCACCGCCGTTTCTTTTATTATACCTCAAAACGGCAGAAATTACTATGTTAATTTGTATAAATATCAATATGTCAGTACACTAGCCGTCTATCGGCAGTACCTTTATGTAAATATATCTTAGCAGATTTATACGGAATTGTCAAATCTAGCGGAGCGTTCGATAGCGTAAGTTTATTGTAGGAATAGGATAGACAGAATAGTCCCTTGATCTGGTCAGACTGATTGACCTTCTTTACTATACCTGTTCTTTTCTCTTCCTACAAGCC
>OFGR01000623.1_pt1 | contig 34464 bp, 44 predicted proteins | sample 1521811 | NCBI WGS metagenome assembly OFGR01 (sample SAMEA3504098, study PRJEB24116) | mouse gut metagenome | biome: mouse gut; feature: mouse-associated habitat; material: faeces | place: Denmark | collected 2011
GACACTTATGCCTAAAATTCCTTTGGGATTTTCATTTGATAACAGGCATATATCTGAAAACTGTTCTTTTTCAAGAGTGTCTTTCCAAAAATCCGGGACTATACGCTGATTTTCTTCCATATCCTCGGTCAGAGATGTACGAATACCAACAATTCTAATAGCTTCTGTAAGGCGTTTATCGTCAATAAAACCACTTGGCTGCTCATTACCACACATGGGGCCATGTCCAAAGAGAAGCCAATATGGTGATATATTTAATTTTTTGCAAAATAGTGCTAAAAAATTAGCATCGGGTGTTTTTTCATCTCTCTCATACCGGCTTAAACTGTTTTGAGCTATCCCAATCTGGCTAGATAGACTCTGCTGAGTAATTTTCCCGCGAGCCTCTTTTATTCTTTTTCCTAATGTATTCATAAGGTGTTACGGTTTCTTATCGTATCTGTAACAGGTTCTGTAACACCCCACAAAGATCATATCAGATTGAAATTAAAGGATAATAACAAACTATCCATATTTTCATTCTGTAACAACATATCTGTTGACTTTTTTATCCATATTTGGATAAAAAGACCTCGGGGGCAGTTGAGAAAAAAGGTTGATAGCTCAATCTACCCGGCAACAGATTCAAAATCAACTTTTAGCTGTTGGCTTCACTACAAAACTAGGGCTAGACCGCGTAATGAGCTGGAGGAACTATGAATTTTGCAACCAACGAGACTTTAATCAGAGCAAAAATAGGAGAACGGCGTTGCTTCTATTCTATGCGCATCCATGAGGCGTTGCGGCGCAATGGGCGGACGGCAACCGTGGTAGCCTATGAACTCAAGGTTTCTCTGTCTGCCGTCTCCGCAACCATCCTCGGAAAGAACCATAGCGCCCGTATACTGGACGCACTCCGGGCTGCGGGCGTGCCTGAAAAGTACCTATTTGACCCCCGGTATCCTGAACGATGGGCGGAAAAGGAGACGGCGGCATGACAGGGGGAATAGCGAATCTCAATAGATCCGTCTGTATGGTATCCGCCAAGACAAGGAATCAAAGTAAGGAGGAAAATATGACTACTCCCGATCTGTTGTTTGGCCCACCCCTGCCCCGGCGTCCTAGTCATATCTCATCCCCTTTCGGCCTCATGTATGTCCACGCTAGCCGCGTTCAGGCTTTTTTGACCAGCGCCAGCGAGGAATTGAAGGCCTATTTCGGGGATTATAATTATATGATTCTTGAAAATCCCCGCGCACCTCGCCGTTACAAGTACGAAATCCACGCCGTCTATATGCTGCACAGCGAATATTGCTCTTTTGTGGATGGCCGGGGCCGTACTCCCTCTGAAGCCTTGCTCTCCGTCAATCAGATGCGGAACTTCATGCGCAAGATCGGCATGTCGGTATAGTTGCTTTCCTACCCGCGGACAGCCCGGAAAAGGCAGGCCGCGGGTAAGAAATCTCAACATTTCCGTCTTTTCGGCATTCCCGGACGGTCCGGGAGTTAGATGGTTGATTCTGATGTGCCCCATCTAACCGAGAAGGCGGAACCTTACAAACCGGGACCGCAGAGCGCCCATGAGCGCCACGGTCACTACCGCGCCCGTGTAGGCCGTCCGTTTCCATGCGGCGGGCGGCGAAATCCTGCACAACGGCGAATACCGCGAAGCCACGCGGGACGTCCCCCGGCACGGCATAAGCCGGGGCAACTTTTGAAGGTGAGGAAATGGACAGGATTAGAGAAAAGTATTCAGCGCATGAGCTTGCCGAAATTTTAGGAGTAAGCAAGATGACTGTGCTCCGTCGAGCCTCTTCTGAGAGATGGGGAGCCTGTCCGCGATCCGGTCGTGGCGGTGGTTTCGAGTACCCCACCATCAAGCTCCCCGCCGACGTGCGCAAAAAGATAGCGGTGGCCGCCTTGGTTGACGAGCAGGAAGACCTCCCCGTCATCCTTGAGCCTGCCACGCCCGCCGTCCGTCAGGAGCCCGCCGTTTCCCTTGCTCACCTTCCGGCCCGAGACCGTGACGTTGTATTGTCCCGCAAGGCATTTATAGATGCCGTATACAATTTTGAAACCGCAGGGCATACGCGCCGGACGGCAATCATCGCTCTAGTGGAAGGGTATAAAAATGGCACATTGCCACAAAACCTCATGGATGCAGCCTACGTCGCCAACGCCCGTCGCGGCTCTTCGCGTGGAATTTCCATTACCAGACTCTATGGTTGGTGTTCTATATACGAAGCAAAGGGCATCATCGGGTTGGTGCCCGTCAATCCGCAAAAGGATATGACACCTCCGGCATGGCTCCATGTCTTTCTGCAACTCTGGCAAAAGCCTCAAAAACCCTCAGTACAGCAGTCATACAATGAATTCGTGACGCTGATCAAATGGGTTGGTGCAGGTATGCCCGAAGGTACGGTGCTGCTTTCGGCCCTTCCCGGCAAAGAAATGGCTAGAAAGCCTCACAACAACGGCATCCTGAAAGCGTTGGCCGAACACCCGGAGAGCGTCCCGTCCGTTCATGCCGTGCGGCGCTGGCTGAACAAAATGCCGGAAAAGGAACGGATGCACGGGCGCGCCACGGGCAACGCCTTTCGGAAGTTCTGCGCGTACAAGCGCCGTTCGACGGAAAACATGCTCCCGGTGGAAGGTTTTACGGGTGACGGCACCACGCTCGACGCCATGTTCTATCACCCCTACCAGAAACGGGCATTCAAGCCGGAAATCACGCTCATTTTGGACATTGCCACGCGCAAATGTGTCGGCTCGTCCGTGGACACGTCGGAAAACGGCCTCACCGTGCTGGACGCGCTCCGGGCGGCTTGCGTGAGCTACGGCATTCCGCAATTTTTCTATACCGACAACGGGCCGGGCTACAAAAACGCCATGCTCACCAAGGAAGGCACGGGCATTTTGACGCAGCTCGGCATTGTCGCCAAGCATTCGATCCCGTCTATTCCTCAGGGAAAGGGGCTTATGGAAATAGCGGTCAAAACCATCTGCACCCCTCTCTCCAAGCGTTTTGATTCCTGCACGCACCGCGACATGGACGCGGATGCGGCTCGAAAGTTCTATCTGCTTACCCGCAGAGAAATCGAAAAGACCGGAAAATCCGATAAGTTGCCCACGCTTGACCAGCTTCTCGCGGCGCTCCAGTACCGCATTGAGGAGTACAACGCCACACCGCACACGTCACTCCCGAAGTTTACCGACGCCAACGGCAAGCGGCGGAATTACTCACCCAATGAATATTGGGAAATGAAGCTCGCCGAGAATCCCGATTATGAAATTTTGGCGGTGCCTTCAACTGTTCGGGATGAGCTGTTTATGCCCACCAAGGAATGCACGATCAAAAACTGCCGATTCAAGCTCGCCGGACGCGAATATTACGCCAAGGAACTTGATCCGTTCCACGGTGAAAAGGTCAACGTCCGTTATGACATGCGCGATCCCAAACGGGTAACGGTATGGACGCTGGACGTTGAAATGATCTGTGAGGCGTTTCTTGACGGCAACACTATTGAATACATGGTGCTTTCCGAACAAGAGCAACGGGAAGCCCAAAAGATGCGCGACGCCATCGGAAGGATTGAAAAGCGCGCGCAAAAGCTGGTTCCCGGCGCAACCATCGTCTGCCCAGACGCCTCCAACGCTGTTGAAGCTACGTCAACCGTCGTCAACTCCATCCGCCGCCCGATCGGGCCGGTGGTCGATGTACAGCCGTTGGTCGCTCTCGAACCGACTTTTCGGGACGAGGAAGAAGAGGCGCTTACGCAATCCGTTCGCCCCGGTAAGGCTCGGCCTACCTTTGAGTTCCCCTATGAAAGGTACGAGCATCATATGACTCACCCGGTTTCATGGACGCAGGAAGATCGCGACTGGCTGGAATGGTACGTCCAGACCGAAGAGTACGCGGATTATCTTGATATTTTCATCAGCAAAGGCATTGCATGGGAGGAAACGTCATGCGCAAAATGTTCGTAAAGACAGAGAATTACCGTAAGTTCGTCAGTGCCGTGAAAGCCGTTGAACAGCGCGGTGCCGCCGAAGCCGGAATGATGCTCGTCTACGGCGTCCCCGGCCTCGGCAAAAGCCACATTGTCAGCAGTTGGGCTGCCGAAACCGGCGCGATTTTCCTGCGGGCAAACAAGGACTGGACGCCCCGATACGCCCTTTCCGAGCTTGCCGCCGCTCTGGAAATCGACGGGCGGGGCAACTCACAGCAGCTTTTCGCGCGACTCTTGAAGCCGATCGCAACGAACCAGTGGCCGATCATCATTGATGAAGCGGAATTTACACTGGCGAATCAGGCGGCGTCCCTTGAAAAAATCCGGGACATTTCCGACCGCGCCGAAAACACGGTGATCCTGATCGGCATGGGAAATATTCAGAACGACATCAAGCGATACGGGCAGATTTCCAGCCGTATCGCACGGGTAGTCGAGTTTTTGCCCGCTACGTTTGAAGACGTGCAGTCCGCATGCAAGCAACTCGCCGAAGTTGAAATGTCGCCTGAGCTTATGGCGGAAATCCACCGCCTCTCGCGCGGCTGCATGCGCGAAGTGCTGAACATGATCCCCGTTGTTGAGCGCGTGGCGAAGACCAACCGGCTCTCCTGCGTGGGCGTTGACGACCTTGCCGGGATTCCTCTTTCCCATGACTGGCAGAACAGGACGCCCATTACCGTGAAGCAGTCGGGCGGAAAGAAGAAGGTGGCCTGACATGACGAAGACGATCGGACAATCCATTCTTGAAGAACTTGCGGGCGGCAAGGTCATGCTGACGCGCGAACTTGCCGCAAGGTTGGACGTTCCCGCCGACAACATCCGCTCCGCAGCCAAGCTCCTTGTGGGGCGCGGCTACATCGTCAAGATGGAGGGTTGTTATCAAATTACGGATAAAGGGCAGGATTTCGTCGCTTCTGAAGCAGAGCGTATGCCCGGGGCGCAAAAAGGCGACTTCGCGGCCCGTTCCCGCTTTTCCCTGCGCACGCGGGTGTGGAACCTAATCCGTATGCGCACGCTATGGAGTGTCGACGATTTGTTGATGACTCTCGCGGATGGGACGGAAAAGGACGCGGAGAAAGGAGTGAAACGCTACATCCGGGCGCTTTTAAAGGCCGGGTACGTCGAGCGGACGCCCCGCAATCCGCAGCTTTTCCGGCTTGTCCGCAACAGCGGGCGGCTTGCTCCGGCCCTGAATACCCCGGCAAGGACGCTCACCGATCCAAACACAGGGGAGGTGCACCATGTCTGATGACTGGCTCCTCCTTTTACGCGCCCGCGTCGCAGAGATCGGCGTCAACGCGACGGCCCGCGAGCTGAATGTCAGCCACGGCGCTGTAAGCCTTTTGATTGCTAAACGGTATCCGGCCAGCACGGATCGCATGGCCGCACGAATCATTGACCGCTACACGCGCCATGAGTGCCCTTATGACGGGGCCTTACTGCATGACGACGCCTGCGCCCGGTACGCCGGAAAAGCGCCCACGTCCAGCCCGGCGGCCCTGCGCCGCTGGCGGGCGTGCCAAAAATGTGAATTCAACCCTAATCACAAAGGATAACGCCGTGTTCGCCGAAAAGCTCGAACGCCAAATCGCCCACCTTGAAACGGCCCTGCGCATTAACCCTGACGACATCGCCGACCTGCTCCCCACGATCATCAAGAACATGCGCGGTGAAGTGTCCGCTCTGTCGGATGCCGAAGAGACGGCTTTTCGTCTTTACCTTGCCAACCAGCACGCCAAGGATGCGCTTAATGCGTAACGAGAAAAACAGGATGTAAAGGGTATGGCGACGCTTTCCAAAGAAGATGTGAACAGGCTTACCGGGATGTACGCTGATCGACTTACTCGCAACGCGCGGTATCGCGTGGAAGATATGGCGGAACTTGTCGGCTCGGAAGTATGGCGGGGGGCTTCGGAAAGGCATCGCGATTTCATCAAGGCGCAAGTCCGGGAGGGGGCGTTCAATTTGCTGCGCGATGCGGGTTTCCCGCCGGATGTAATCAGACGAATCAAGGAGCGAAAAGCATGATTTCATGGCTGTCACCGGAAACGTTAGCAACGCTTATGCTCTTTTGTGCCCTTGTTTTTACTTTGACTTGCTCTTTGTTTGCTCTTGTCGGCGTTTTTTATTTAAGCTGCCGCCTTGTTTTTGCTCTGCTTGGAGAGGTCGAAAGGTACAAGTTCCGCCGTGCGAGCGTAAAGATTCGCCAAACGGAAGCCGCACGGCTTCCAGCACACTGAATCAGGATAATCATGATGAAAAAGGACACTTCACCACTGCCTTTCCGCACCTTTGATGAAGCTATGGCAGAGGTCGGCCAGCATCTTTTAGGCGCACAGCAGGCCCTTTCCGTAGCCCGAGTGCATGCGCATTTTGAATGTCCCGATGCCTTGCAGAGGCTTCGGGCGGCTGCGAGCGGACTGAGCGATGTAGCGCATATCGCCGTTGAAATACAAATGTTTTGGGGCAGACCTTAACCCTGCGAAACGGCCCACACGGGCCGTCGCCGGATGATTTCCGGCCTGATGAGCACAAGCAACAACAGGAGGATACATGCCCCGCTTCATCCCCACCCGATCCGGCGCTGGCATTCCCGCCATACAAGACACGGCAAAGAAGCGCATCGCGGCGGCTTTCTTCATCGACAAGAACGCCCCGGAAGCCGCCGAGAACATGCTCAAAGTGTGCTGTGACGCCCTAAACAGCGTAGCCCCGACGGCCCCCACGCCAAAGGCCGCGCGGGAACGGTTCGGAAAATGACGCGCCCGGATAAAGTTTTCTGTGGCTCTATCGGTGTACGTTTTGGCACCAGCCGCACGAAGATCGAGCTTTCCCCGGCGGAAAACCACGGCGGCCCCGCCGGGCGCTTCCGGGTCCGGCTCGATCGGCGCTGGTACGATCTGGAGGATCGAAAGCTGTTCCTTTGCGCCGATGAAGTCGCCGCCCTCGCCGCCGAGTTTGCGGCGAGCGGCGAGATCGCGCCCGTAGCCGTGCCGGATTTGCCTGTGAAGGCCCGCGTCAAAGTGCCGCGCGGCATTCCCGGCGCGTCGCCGTACTGGTCCGGCTATGTGGCGAGCGCGCCCATCCGCGCCGACGACGGGCGTTGGTGGGTTGCCGTTGTTATCTATGGCGGTGTTGAGCTTCACCCTGTTGACCATCTTGTGAGGTGTTAGATGGAATCGCGTAAATCCCTTATGGCGAAGCTGCATATCGCCCGTAAAGACCTCGGCCTCGATGAAGACACATACCGCGCCATGCTGGAAAATCTGACCGGCAAACGCTCCTCGGCAGACTGCACCGATCGCCAGTTGGTTATGCTCATTGCCGCCCTGCGCAAGCGCGGATGGAAGGACAGCCGCCCGAAGGGGCCGAAGGTCCGCCCGGAGTTTGAAGCGCTGCTCGGCAAGATCAATGCCCTGCGCCTCGACACGAAAAAGTCATGGGCATATGTCGAATCCATCGCGGAAAAGATGTATGGCGTGCGCATCCCGTGGCTCGACGGCGAGCAGCTCGGTGGCGTAATCACTGCTCTGGTTAAGCACCAGCGGGCGCAGGGGAGGGCGTAATGTCTGATGCGCGTTTGCCCCGCAACGCTCGCGACATCATCGATCGCCTTGGTCCCGCTGTGACCCTGCGCCTTATAAGGGCTCTCGGCGGGACGACGATCCCCGTGCCTATGCGGCTGACGCCCGTCGGCGAGGCCCGCTATAGAAGGCTGTGCGATATGATCGGGGAGGATACGGCAAAGGCCCTATGTCGGGAATATGCCGGAACGAATCTTTACATCCCCACATGCAGACAGGCCGCCGCCGATGAACGCGACGCGGCCCTTATCAGGGATCGGGACGCAATGGCCCGCGCGGGGCTGTCTGAACGTGAGATCGTGACGGGGCTTGCCCTTAAATATCATCTTTCCGACAGGCACGTTTGGCGCGTGCTTCATCGTGTCCCGGAAGAAAAAACTTCTCTTTTTCCGTTGCAACGGCAAGGGCGGCTGTTATGACCGTTCCCCGCCAATCCCACCCGCTGACACCGTTCAGCTTTCGCTAATCCCCGGCGCTGGTAGCTTACCAGTAACCGGGGATTCCTCTTTTTGGAATCCCGCAAACCCGCAGGGGATTCCCGATGAAGCTCTTTATCAGACTGCTCAATCCGCGCTTCCAATTCTTCTTTTTCGCCGTTCTGGCGCTTTTTGTGACCGGCCTTGTGGCGTTCTGCTCGCCGGAACAGTTCCCGATCGTCCGATATAAACTTTCCCTCGGTATGCTTGCCGCCGTGATCGCCGTCTTTTTCGATATGGCGGCGTTCCCCTATGCTTCGCCTGACTCCTACCTTGACGATGACTGGCGGAAAAACCCCGACGCGGATCGCCCGCATGAGGCGGATTATCCCGTCGCCATGTGTTGCCGGACGCTCTTTATTGCGGCGTGCCTGCGCCGTGTGGCTATGGTGGCCGTTTTTGTACTTGCCGTTTCCTTGGGGCTCTAGTTATGCGCGCCGTCTTGAAAAAGTGGGGCATGGCCTTTCTGGAATGGCTGTTTACCGGCGTAGCCTTCGGGCTTGACGTGCTGCTCGTCGCGGCCTTGTTTTTGGGCATCTGCGCGACGTTCGCGGGCGCGGCACAGACCGAAGCCGTCACCATTCCCCGCGCCGCCTATCAGCACCGCGACACGTTGATCCGCGCCTCCCGCGCCGTGTGGGGGCTGGATGCGCCTGTGTCCGTCTTTGCGGCGCAAATTCATACCGAATCGTGGTGGAGGAATGAAACAGTATCGTCGGCAGGGGCGCAAGGTTTGGCGCAGTTCATGCCCTCCACGGCCCGCTGGCTTCCCGCCGTGGCCCCGGAAGTGGGCAAGCCCGCGCCCTTCAATCCCGGCTGGTCGCTGCGGGCGTGCGTCACCTATGACAAGTATCTCTGGGATCGGCTGGCGGCGAAAGGAGCACAAAAGAAGACCCTGACGCCCTGCGACCGTATGGCCTTCACGCTCTCCGCGTACAACGGCGGCGCGGGCTGGACCAACCGGGACCGCGATCTTGCCGCCCGCAAGGGCCTCAACCCCGATCGTTACTTTGGAAGCGTCGAGACGGTCAACGCGGGCCGCCGGGCGTCAGCGAAGCGAGAAAACCAGCGGTACGTTTCCTTCATTTTCGAGCGTCAGGCCGCCTACATCAAGGCCGGTTGGGGGCCGGGGGTGCGCTGTGAGTAGCCGTGCCGTGGCGCTCATCGGCGCGGCCCTTCTCGTGGCAGGCGGCTGGATCGCCCACTTGTACGGCAAGCTTGAATTGCAGGAGGCCCGCTATGAGACGCGGATCGCTGACATGGCCCGCGAGGTATCGGAAAAGGAAAAGGCCCGCGCCGAGGCCGTAGCCGCAGCCGAGCGGGCCGCCCGCGAAAGACTGGAAAAGGAAAGCGCCCGCGTGGCCTCTTTGTCAGCCGAGCTTTCAGACGCCCGCAAAAAGCTGGCAAAAGAGCGTCAAACTTTTGATGCACGTCTGCAAAAAGTGGCTCTTGCCGCTCGCCGCCATTGCTCTGGCCTGTCTCTTGAGTGGGTGCGCCTCTACAACGAAGCCCTCGGCCTCGCCGCCGGTGCTGGCCCCGGAGGTGAAGGTGCCGATCCCGCCGGAACTGCTCAAAATGCCGGACAGGCCGGAACCGCTGGAACCGGGCTACGCGGTGACACACTAGCGAGTCCTGAAGATGTGCTCGCTCATATCCGGGATTATGGCGGCTATTGCCGGGGGCTTGAAAGCCAGCTTGCTACGCTGGCGAGGGTGGTGTCGCCGTGACGCTTGATGCACAGACGGTTGTTATGGGGCTTCTCGGCCTTGTCTGTGGGCTGCTCGCGTATTGGGCCACACGGCTTGAAGGGCGGGTAGATGAGTTGAAAGAGCAACAACGCTGCGCCGTTGAAGAAATGCACAAAAACTATGTACCGCGCGAGGATTGCCGGGAGAGGACCGGGCAAATCCTCGCCGGGCTGGAACGGGTCGACGACAAGCTGGATCGCGTCGCCGACTCGGTACGCACGGGAGGGAATCATGGAAACCGCACATAGCAACGATACCGATGTCTTGCGGGTGCTGGCCCGTATTGAGAAGAAGGTCGACGATCTGAAGGCGAGCGTCGACACGGCGCAGGAACAAGCCGCCACGGGCAGCGTGCTTTCGGGCGGCCTGTCCGGGGCGGTGATTGCCGTGGCCGTGGTCTACGCGCAGGCTATCCTCGGGGTGCGCGCGTAATGGCCCACCCGAAGAGCAAGCGCATGGCCCTGCGCTCGGCCTACTGCTACAAAGCGCTGTCCCTTGAAGAGGCCGCCGCGCTGGTCGGCGTCTCAATCGGTACGGCACGGCGCTGGAAGGCCGACGCACAAAAGGCCGAAGACGACGATTGGGACAAGGTCAAGGCGGCGTCGAGTCTGGCGGGCGAGGGCATGGAAGCCGTAGCCCGCCAGATGCTCAACGATTACGTGTTGCAGCACCGCACGCTTATGGAACGGATCGGCAAAAATGACGACATGCAGCCCGCCGAAAAAGTGGAGGCGCTGTCTTCGCTTGCCGACTCCTTCGCAAAGACTATCGCCGCCAGCAAGAGAATTTTGCCGGAAACGGACGAACTGGCTCCCGCGCTCGGTATCATTCGCAAGCTGGTCGACTTCACAAGCCAGCGATTCCCGCAGCACGCCCCGGCGCTTTTGGAAGTGCTGGAGCCCTTCGGCGCGCTGATTGCCAAGGAACTCGGCTGATGAAAAAGCTCTCCGCAAAGCATTTTCAGTATGCGATAGCCGACCTTGCCGCCGCCCTGCAACAGCAGATCGAGGCCGATTGCGAAGGCTTCCCGTCCGACGCCAAGGCCAGCACCGAGCGCCGGAAGCGGGCGCTTGCCGACTTCACTTTTTTTCGCCGGACCTACTTTCCGCACTACTGCACGATCACGGGGGATTCGGCGCTGCACACATGGCTTGACGCCGCCTTGCCGCGCATGGCCGAAGCCCGCGAAGGCCAGCATATCGCCCTTGCCGCCCCGCGCGGCGAGGCGAAAAGTACGTTCATTTCCCTTTTTTTCGTGCTGTGGTGCGTGCTGACAGGGCGCAAACGCTACATACTAATCATCGCCGACGCCTTGGAGCAGGCCGCTATCTTGCTTGAAGCGGTCAAGGCCGAGCTTGACGGCAACCCGCGCTTTGCTATGGACTTCCCCGCCGAAACCGGGCGGGGCCGTGTCTGGAATGTTGGGACGATTCTCACGGCTCAAAACGTCAAGCTCCAAGCCCTCGGCGCTGGAAAGCGTATGCGCGGCCTGCGCCACGGTCCGTACCGCCCGGACCTCGTGATTCTCGACGATCTCGAAAACGACGAGAACGTCGCCAAGCCCGAGCAGCGGGACAAGCTGCAAGACTGGCTGCAAAAGCCCGTCCTGAACCTCGGGGCCGCCGATGGAGGTATGGATGTCGTCTATGTGGGTACGATCCTGCATTACGATTCCGTGCTGGCTCGGACACTGGACAAGCCCACATGGCAGGCCAAACGGTTTCGCTCCATCGTCCAGTGGCCCGAACGCATGGACCTGTGGGACGCATGGGAAGCCGTCCTGCACACCGAGGGTCCGGCGGCGGCCCGCGCCTTTTACGAGGTCCGGCGGGAGGACATGGAGCGCGGCGCACTCGTGTCATGGCCTGCGGGCCGCCCGTTGTATCAGCTTATGACCAAACGCGCCGACTCCCACGCGGCCTTTGACTCCGAGCAGCAAAACGATCCCCTCTCTGGAGACGACGCGCCGTTCGCGTCCTGCATCACATTCTGGGTTGACCGCCGCGCGGACTGGCTGCTGTTCGGGGCCGTTGACCCGTCTCTCGGCAAGCTCGGCGCGGGCCGTGATCCGTCCGCGATCCTTATCGGCGGGCTGTTGCGCGACACCATGACGCTTGACGTTGTTGAAGCCTCTATCCGCAAACGCCACCCCGATCGTATCATCGAAGATGTGATCGCACTGCACTGCGCGTATCATTGCCTGAATTGGGCCGTGGAGGCCGTGCAGTTCCAAGCCTTTTTTGCGGACGTTTTGGCACAGCGGGCCGCAGCCCGTGGCCTCGCGCTTCCCGTGCGTCCGATTATCAACAGCACTGACAAGCAACTCAGGATCGAGACGCTCCAGCCCTATTTCTCGCAAGGCCGCATCCGGCTGCACACGTCGCAGCAGACGTTGATCGACCAGTTGCGGCACTTCCCGAAAGCTGATCACGACGACGGGCCGGACGCCCTTGAAATGCTCTGGCGGCTGGCTGTGGGCGGATTCGTATCTTTGCGGGATGCTTTTGAGCGCGTGCCGCGTCAAAGTCCGTGGAGTGTGCGGCCTAGTGAGGACGACGTGGACGACTTCGGTGAATATGGGGGATGGAGATGATTTTTGACTGGTTCAAGACGGCGCGACGTCGGAAAGAGGCGCTTTTTGCGCAACAGACGGAAACGGGCGGGGGGCTGACGCCCATGCTTTACCTCGAACGGTGGGGCAACATGACCAACAAGCTCACCCCCTCGCGGCTTGCCAGTATTTTGCAGGCGGCGGACGACGGCGATATCACCGAGCAGCACGTGCTTTTTTCTGATATGGAGGACCGCTGCGAGCACCTTGCCGCCGAAATCGGCAAGCGCAAGCGCGCGCTGCTCACGCTGGACTGGGAGATTTTGCCGGGCCGCGCCAAGGACAAGCGGGCCGAGGATGTAGCGGCCGCCGTGCGCGAGCAGTTCGACATGCTGCCCACCACGTCCGATCTCCTGCTCGATCTTGCGGACGGCATCGGCCACGGCTTCGCGGCCCTTGAAATCGAATGGGCGCAGGCGGGCGGCCTGCACATTCCGGCGGCCTTCCACCACCGCCCGCAAAGCTGGTTTCAGGTGCTACGCGAAAACCGCAACGAGTTGCGCCTGCGGGACGGTTCCTATGAAGGGGCCGTATTGTGGCCGTTTGGTTGGGTCATTCATACGCACCGCAGCAAAAGCGGCTGGCTTCCCCGTGTGGGCCTATTCCGCACGGTGGCGTGGGCCTACCTGATCCGCGCCTACGCGCTGGAAAGCGCGATCATGTATATGCAGGTGCATGGCCTGCCGTTCCGTCTGGGGAAATACCCGCCCGGCAGCCGCGAGGAGGACAAGGCCGCCCTGAAAACGGCGCTTGCCAATCTGGGCCGGGACGCCTCGGGCATTATCCCGCAGGGCATGGAAATCCTCTTTGAATCCCCGGCCAACGCGACGCAGGACATACCGGGCATCCTTGTCACCCGCTGTGAACAAGGCATGAGTAAGGCCATTCTTGGCGGCACCCTGACCACGCAGGCTGACGGCAAAACGTCTACCAACGCCCTTGGCGAAGTGCATAATGAGGTGCGGCACGACATTCTAACTTCGGACGCCGCGCAGATCGCCGCGACGATCACCCGGCAAATCATCGCGCCGCTGGCCTATCTTAACTGCGGCGTTTCCGAGCCCGCCTTGCTCCCATACTTCCGCTTCGACACAAGACAAGCGGAAGACATTCAGGTTTTCGCCGACGCCTTGCCGAAACTGGCGGCGGTCATGGATATCCCGGCGGCGTGGGCGCACGAGAAGCTCAAAATCCCGCAGGCCGAGGAAGGGGAAAAGGTCTTGTCCGTCAGGCAGCAGGAAGGACCGCAGCCGCCCGCACCCCTGACGGCACAGGCCAGAACCGGCGGCAAGGCGGACCCCTACCCGGACCAGACCGCGATCGACGCCATGCTCCCGGAGGCGTCCCTGTCGGCGGCGTGCGCCGATCTCCTCGCGCCGCTCATGGATGAAATCCGCGAGGGCATGGAGCCCGTCGAGCTTTTGGTGCGCCTTGGCGATCTCTATCCGAAGCTGGATACGGCAACGCTGCAAGAACTCATGGCGCGGGCGATCTTCCTTGCAACCGTTGTGGGCGAGGCGAGCGCGGCGGAGGAAGCCGATGGAGACGCCTGATCTCGTCTACGCCCTCGGGCTTCCGCCGCGTGACGCCGTAGCCTACCTCGAAAGCAAGGGGATCACGCCGACGCGGCATTGGTATGACGTCTGGCAGGAGGCGCAGGCAAAATCCGTCACCGTGTCCGGCATGACGCGCCTTGATCTTCTGGAAGACGTCAAAGCGGGACTCGTTGACGCCGTGAAAAACGGCAAAACCGAAAAGATGTTCATTGACGATCTGGCCCCGATCCTGCGGGCGAAAGGCTGGACCGGCAAGCGGCAAAAGATCGATCCGAAAACGGGCGAGGTGACGGAAAAAGGCCCGGACCTCCCGGCGCGCCTGTCGCTCATTTTTACCCAGAACGTGCAGAGCGCCTACATGTACGGGCGGTACCGGGCCATGCTCGCCAACGCCGAGGAAAGGCCGTGGTGGATGTATATCGCGGTATTGGACAGCCGTACCCGTCCGCACCACCGGGCGCTCCACCGCAAGGTCTTCCGCTATGATGATCCGTTCTGGAAAACGCACTATCCCCCTAACGGCTTTTATTGCCGCTGTCGGGTGCGGGCGTTTTCGGACGCGCAGCTTGAACGTGAAGGGTTGACCCCGGAAAGCGGCGAAGGCCGCATGGTGAGCCGGGAGGTTGTCGTCAATCCCCGCGCCCCGGAAGATCAGCAAATTGTCCGAGATGTCTGGGGCTGGCAGGAAAGGCCGGGCGGCCTCACGCACTGGACGGACACGGGCTTTTCGTACAGCGCGGGCTATGCGACATTCCGGCTTGATTGCGAACTGGCGCAAAAGCTGGAACTCCTGAAGAGCGATGCACTGTATGCGCAAGTCGTGCAGGTGCTTAACGACGCCCCGGCCCGGCACGCGGCCTTTGGGCGGTGGATGGAGGAAAAGCTGGCTTCAAAGTGGAAGACGGGCGACGCCGTGGTGGTGGGTCTGGTCCAGCCGGAAGTGGTGGCCGCCGCCAAAGCCGCCGGGCTTGTCCCGGCCCGCATTGCCGTTATGACAGACGAAAAGGTTATTCATGCCGATCGGCCAATCCATCAAAAAGAAGGCAAGGCGCTCTCCTCGGAACAATATAAAAAGTTGTCTGAGGGATTCGCTAAGCCTGAGGCCGTTTATTGGGATGCCGTTCACGGCAACGCTTTGTATATCCTATCTGATCCCGATCCTGAATGGTGCGTCATCATGCCGCTGAACATGCCCACAAGGGACAAAAAAACCGCCAAGCGGCATGGGCGGCTTGACGGACTAGCGACGGCCTATAGGTGGCCTCGAATTGAAGTCCGCAAAAACGTCAATAACGGGACTTTAAAAAAGATTACCCCGTGAGGGCGGGAATTGAACCCGCATACCGCAGATGCTCAAGCATCCGCGCCCCTTGCCAATCGGGGTACACTCACAGGGCTTTTTCTTAAAGTACCCATTCCCAGCCGGGGAGTCAATGAGCGAACTTGTCAAAATCAGCATATCAGACGAGGCGTTGCGCGCCGCTCTGGGGAGGCTTATCGCGTCGTTGACCGACACGACGCCGACCATGCGCGCGATATCGGAGATTATGGTCGACGCCTCGGCCCGCGCCTTTGAGCAGACGGCGGACCCGGCCACGGGCGCGCCGTGGCAACCGCTGTCTGCATCCCGCCAGCGTCAGCGCGCCAAGAAAGGGCGCGCCATCGCCAACATGCTACAGGACAGTGGCTTGCTGGTGGGCAGTATCGCTCGCCCGTCGTGGCAGGGGGCCGTCCGGGAAATCGGCCCGGACCATGCCCTTGTCGGCACCAATGTTCCCTATGCCGCCGCGCACCAGTTCGGGGCCACCATCCACCGCGAAGCCTCTCCTACGACCGTGCGCCTGCGCAAGTGGAAGGGACGTATCGAGTTCGCCAAGGCCAAGCACAAACGCGTGCGCGTCGTCGATACCATCCGCAAGGCCCATACCGTGACCATCCCGGCCCGCCCCTTTATCGGTGTCAGCCCGAAGGACATTGAGGACATGCTCGGAACCATCACCCGGCATCTGCAAGAAGCCCTCAAGCCCTAAAATCCGTTTTCAGGGCCGTTTTTCTCCCCGGATGAAGAACGGCCCGCGTTTTCCTTCTGCGCATTTTTTAACGGGGGTCTAACGGCCTTCATTTGCGTGCCGCTTCTTTTTCCTCCTCCCGTTTTTCCGTCCGTACCCGCTCCCCCGCCTTTTCACCCGCTGACATGCGTCAACTGGCACGGTTCCGCAACCCTGCTACTCTGACGCCATGAGCACCACCTACACCTCTTCCATCGCCGCCCGCGTCCTCCCCGATGCGGGCGGCCCCACGCCCGGACGCATTCAGCTTTTCCCTATGGGCGCTTTCGCCGCCCGCGACGGCAGGCCCGGCACGCTCAAGGGCGTCAAGGTCAAGGCGTGGAGGCTTGACGCCGAGAACGCCGCCGCGCTGATCGCCCGCTGGCGTGCGCGCGAAACGCCGCTTGTGGTGGACTATGAGCACCAGACCATCCACGCCCCGGACAACGGGAAGCCCGCTCCGGCAGCGGGCTGGATCGAGTCGCTGGAAGCGGGGCAGGACGGCCTCTACGCAACGGTCAAATGGACGGATACCGCCCGCGCCTTCATTCGTGCTGACGAGTACCGCTACATCTCGCCCGTTTTTAGCTTTGATCCCGAAACCGGGGCTGTGCTTGAAGTGAAAAGCGCGGCCCTGACAAACTATCCCGCGCTTGACGGCATGGCCGCCGTGACCGCGCGAGCAGAGGACGATTCCCCCATGAAGAAAGAAACGCTTGAGGCACTTCGGTACTTTTTCGGCCTTGCCGCCGACGCCGACGAAGCCGCCGTCCTTGCCGCGCTCAAGGCGCAGGGTGACGGCCAGACCTTGACCGCCATGCTTGCCGCCAAGGATGCGGATACCGCAGCGGCCAAGGAAAGCGCCCCGGACCCGGCAAAGTTCGTCCCGGCTGAAATGCTCACCGCCGCGCAGGAAAAGGCGGCGGAACTGGCCGCCAAGGTCAAGGAGCTTGAGGGCGACGGCAGCCTTGCGGCGCTCACTGCCGAGATCGACGCGGCCCTTGCCGACGGGCGTTTGCCGAAGTCCTGCGAGGGCTGGGCCAAGGCCACCGCGAAAAACAATCCCGAGGCGATCAGGGGCTATATCGCCTCCGCCGTGCCGCTCGTTGCACTGAAAGCCACGCAAACCGGCGGGAGGACGCCCACGGGCGCGCCGCACACCGCCGCACTGACCGAGGAAGAGACTTTCGTCTGCAAGCAGCTCGGACTTTCCGAAACCGACTTCATGGCTGCCAAGGTCAGGGAGGGCAAGTAAATGGCCGTCGTCACCAGCGGGCTCGTCAACGCCCTGCGCACGGGCTTTTCCAAAGAGTTCGAGGACGCGAAGGCCGCCGCCCCGACGCAGTGGGCCGCCGTCGCAACCCGCGTCCCGTCAGGCAACGCTTCCAACACCTACGGCTGGCTCGGGCAGTTCCCCAAACTTTCCGAGTGGACCGGGCAACGCGCCTTCAAGTCGATCAAGGAATACGGCTACTCCGTCACCAACAAGCTCTATGAGGCCACGGTGGACATTCCGCGAACAGCCGTGGAGGACGATCAGCTTGGCGTCTATTCCCCGCTGTTCCGCGAAATGGGCTACGCCGCCGCCACACACCCGGACGAAATTATCTTCGGCCTGCTCAGGGACGGCAAAAGCACGGCCTGTTATGACGGCAAGATGTTTTTTGCCAAGGATCATCCCGTCTTTGAAAACGTGGACGGCACCGGAACCGAAGAGACCGCCGCGAACCTGATCGAGCCTGCTGAGGGCGCGGTAGCGCCGTGGTTCATCCTTGACGTGTCCCGGCCCTTGAAACCGTTCATCTTTCAGGAGCGCACCACGCCCGAGTTGCAGGTCATCACCAATCCGGACAACGACTATGTGTTCATGAACGACAAGCTCCCCTACTCCCGCTGCAACGGCGGCTACGGCTTCTGGCAGCAGGCGGTCATGAGCGCCGAGCCCCTCAACCCGGCCAGCTTTGAAAAGGCGCTCACCCTCATGCAGGGCTTTACCGCCGACGGCGGGCGGCCTTTGGGCCTTGGCTTTGGCGGCAAGGCCGGGACGCTCCTTGTAGTGCCACCTGCGCATCAGGCGGCGGCCCGCAAGGTGGTTGTGGCCGAGCGCGACGACGCGGGGGCGTCGAATATCTGGTTCGACGCCGCAACCATCGTCGTCAGCCCGTGGCTTGCGTAATGGCCTACGCCACCGTCGAGAATCTGTTTTCCCTGTTTGGGGAGGAGGAGATAAACCTCCTCTCCAACCGGGGAGCGTCGCAAGAGTTGAACCGCGAGGCGCTGGAGGCGGCCATCGCTTACGCCGCCTCCGAGGTCGACAGCTACCTTGCCGCCCGTTACGCCGTGCCGCTCACGGACCCCGTGCCGCCCGTGGTCATGATGGTAACTGCGGATATTGTCCGCTATCGCCTCACCTCCGGGGACGTGTCAGAAAAGGACGCGATCGTTGCCCGGTACAAGACCACGGTGGCATGGCTGCGGGACGTCGCCTCGGGCGTCGTGTCTCTGCCATGCGCCGGGGCCTCGTCCGGGGGCGCGTCCGACAACGTGGAAATCGACGCCGGGGCAAGGGACTGGACATGCCGAGCCTGACGGAAGTGCGCGACGCCGCGATTGCGGCACTGAAAAGCGCCGTGCCCGAGGTCCGCGTGGACAGCGTTTCCGGCGGGGCCGAAGCCGCTGCCGTGCTGAAAAAGACGCTCGGCACGACGACGATCCTTGTGACCGCGCTTGGCGCGCAGAACGCCGCCGATCCCCGTTCGCTCGACTTTGACGTGTACGGGCAATTCGCCGCCCTTGTCGTCATCTATGGGCGCAGAGATCAGGCCGCCCGCGAAAAGGACGGCCTCGCCGTCGTCGAACGGACGGCGCAGGCCCTGCACGGTCACACTTTCGGCTTGGTCGACCTCGGCCCGGCCCGCGTGCTTTCCCTCGGCCCGCTTGAAGACGCGGAACTTGAAAACAACGGGGCATGGGTGTGGGCCGTTACATGGGGCCAGCCCCTGACGCTCACCCCGCCGATGGAGAAACCGGATGAATCTCTATGACACCCTGAAAGAACGAGTCCGCCTCGCCGCCCGTGCGCTGGCCCTGCCCCTCGGCTGGGAAGGCGAGCCCTTTGTCCCGCCGCACGCCAGCCACCTGCGGGCGCGCATCGTCTTTGAGAACCAACAGCAAGCCAGCCTCGGTGCGAACGGCCTGACCAAGGTTGACGGCCACATCGAGATCAAGGCCGTGGTCAAGGCCGGGGAAGATTCCCTCGCCGCGACGCTGGCCGAACAGGTCGCCCGCCGCTTCCCGCGCGGGGACGCACTCCAGTTCGACAATGGGACCGGGACCATCACCACGCCCCGCACGTCCGCGCCCGCCTGTGACGGCAAACGGACGGAGGTCGTCGTGAACATCACCTTCTACGCCTATCAGTCCGAGGGATAACGCCATGCCTTTCATTACCATTGCCAGCGGCGCGAACCACGGCCTCCGCTATGTCGCGGAAGTCACGCCGGGCACGACGCCCGCCAACCCGAAAACCACGTCTCTCACGCACAACTCCTGCACGCTCGCCCCCTCCCGCGACACCATCGAGAGCGGGGCCCTGCGCGATGACCGCATGATTCCCTTTACGCGGACGGGCACGGACAAGATCGCCGGGGACATCGAATTCGAGCTGCTTGCCGGGGACTACGATCCCTTCCTTGAAGCCGCACTGTTCGGGACGTGGACGGACAACGTGCTGAAGGCTGGAAAATCCGCGCATACCTTTACCATCGAGCGTGCCTTTACGGACATCGGGCAGTACGGCGTCTTCACGGGCTGCTACGTCAATCAGCTTTCCCTCTCCGTCAAGCCGTCCGCCGTGATCACCGGGACGCTCGGCCTCGTGGGGCTTGCCTGCGCCTACGCCACCAGCCCGCTTGACGCCGCGCCGAAAGCTCCTCCGGCTCCCGTCCCCTTCGACTCCTTCACCGGGACACTGAAGGAGGGGGGAACGGAAATCGCGGTGGTCACGGGGATCGAGCTGACCCTTAACAATGGCGTTGAGCCGCAATACGCGGTTTTCAACCGTTCGGCCGCCGCCGTGAGTCTCGGGCGCTCCAAGCTCTCCGGCACCCTGACCGCCTTTTTTACCGACGGGGCGCTGCTGCGCAAGTTCCTCGACGAAACGCCCGCCAAGCTGGAATTCACCTTGCGGCACGGCGATGACGCCTACACGTTCCTTATCCCCAACCTGACCTACACCGGGGCGGAGCACAGCGTGCAGTCCGAAAGCTCGATACAGCTTTCCATGCCGTGGCAGGCCAACCTTGACGCCGCGCTCGGCACCAGCTTCCAGATCACCCGCAACCTCGCGGCCTCGCCCGCGCCCGAAGGAGTATAGCCATGTCCCTGCTTGATCTCGCCTCCCTTGATTCCGCCGCCAAAGCCGATGACGGCGCGGACCTTGAAGTGCTTCACCCCGTTTCCGGGGAAAAGCTCGGCGTCGTCATCCGCCTTGCCGGGGCCGATTCCGCCGTCCACCGCAAAGCCACGGCCGCCATCGCCAACCGCCGGGCGAAAGGAGGATTCCGCCGTACCATCAACCTTGACGACCTCCAGACCGAGAACATCGAGGTTCTGGCCCGCTGCACGCTCGGCTGGTCGGGGGCCGTTCTTGACGGCAAGGCCCTTCCGTTCAGCAAGGACGCCGCCGTCACCCTCTACACGCGCTTTCCGTGGCTGCGCGAGCAAGTGGAAACCTTCATCTCGGACCGCGCGAACTATTTGCAGGACTGACTGCCGCGCTGTGCGAAGCCGTCGCCGCCTGCGTCGCCGCGAACAGGCGGGCAGGCGACGGTTCCGCGCTGCGCGACCACATCGACCAGCTTTGCAGGCAGACCGGGAAAAGCCCCGAAGAACTCGGGCTTGCCCCGGAAGAGGCGCAGGAGCCGGAAGTCCCCTTTGCGGGAGAACATCTCTGGGCATGGTTTTGGGAAGTTTCCGAGGCCCGGGCCTCGAACGGCTTTTGCCTCCTCCCCCTGTCATGGGTGGACATTGAAGCATGGGCCCGGCTGACCGCGACGCCCCTGTCTCCCTATGAAGCCCTGACCCTGCGACGCATGGACGCCGCCTATCTGAGCGCCCATGCCCAAGCGACGAAAAAGGACAAGGAAAGACTATGAACACATCGACGACGGTAGGGATCGAAGTCCGCGCGGACGGCACGCGGGAAGCGGCGCGCGACCTCGCCGCCGTCGATGCGTCGCTCAAAAAGATCGGAAGCAGCCTCGGCGGGGCGGCGCAGGCGGCCAGCACCGCCAAGCTCGACAGGACCGTAGCTCATCTGGGCGAGACAGGCGTCAAGGCCGCCGCTTCCTCTCGGCACATGCAATCGCTCGCCGCGGCTATGGCCCGCGTGGATCGGGAGCGGCTTTTTCGCCAGCTCGCGCAGGACGCCGGGCTTTCAACCGTAAAGCTCGCGGCCCTCCGCGCCGAGCTTGGCGACACGCGCGGGGCGCTCGCTACCCTGACGGGCGGTTTCGCCGCCGCCAAGCTCCAGATATTGGCATGGGCCGCCGCCCTCGCCCTCGGCGGCAAGGCCGCGCTCGACGCCGCCCTCCAGATGGACCGGCTCGATAAAGCCTACACCACGATCTACGGGTCCGGCGGCGCGGCCACGTCACAGCTTGCCTATCTCCACGAGGTGAGCAACCGGCTGGGCTTGCAGTTTCAGCAGACCGCCGCCAGCGCGAAGACCTTCTTTGCGGCGGGCAAAGACAGCAGCCTTTCCCCGCATCTCAACGAGATTTTTGAGGCCGTTTCATCCGCCGGGGCCGCGCTCTCCCTGTCGCAAGACGACATGCAGGGCGTTTTCCTTGCCCTCGGCTAGATGATCAGCAAGGGCAAGGTACAGGCGGAAGAACTGCGCGGGCAGCTTGGTGAGCGCCTCCCTAGTGCGTTCCAGCTTGCGGCCAAGGCTATGGGCATGACCACGGCGCAGCTCGACAAGTTCATGGCCGACGGCAAGCTCACCGCCGAGGATTTGCTCCCGAAGCTCGCCAAGGTCATGCAAAGCGAATTCGGGGCCGCCGCCGAAGCCGCCGCCAACGGGATACAAGGCTCGCTCAATCGGCTGTCGACCCAGTGGGAATTGTTCAAGGCCAGTCTTATTGATTCCGATGCGGCCATAGCCGGGATCAATACCCTGCGGGGAGCCATAGAGGGACTCAACGGCATCGGCGAGATCGCGGGCGAACACGAGCCGGAAATCATGGCGTTGGGCTTGCTTGCGGCGGCTATCACGGCTGTGGCCCTTGCCCGGAAGCTCGGCATTGTGGAATCGGTCAAGCTGGCAGCCGCCGATGTACGGCTGCACGGCGTGCAGGCGACGCTCGCGGATCGTTTCCTCGGCGTTGATTCCGCCGAGCGCCAGCGCCTTGCCACCGAAAAGGCCCTGCAATCGGAATCCGTAAAGGCTGCGCAGGCCAACGTCAACGAAGCGCAGTCCGTGCAGCGCGCCGCCCTCGCCTCGGAACAGGCCGCCCGGCAAAAGCTGGCGCAGGCCGTCGCCGCGAAAGAGGCTGCCGTCACCTCGCGTCAGGTGCAAACCGCGCTGGCCCGGGAAGCCGCCGCCACATCCGCACTCCATGCCGCGCAGGTCAAGACGTATGCCGCGACCAATGCGCTCGGCGTCGCGCAGCAAAAACTTTCAGCCGCTACGAATCAGGCATCCGCAGCCATTATGAACATGGGTGCCGGACGCAACCTCCTCTCCGGCCTGAAAGCTGCTGCGGGCGGTCTTGTTTCCTTCCTCGGCGGCCCGTGGGGAGTGGCCTTCATGGCGGCTGCTGCGGGCCTCACCTATCTGACGTCCCAGTCGTCGGCCAACAAGCGCATGATGTCGGAACTGGCCGACGAATACACGCGCACGGCGCAGGAAGCCGCAAACGCCGCCGGGGGCGTGGGAAAAATGACCGAGGAAATGGCGAAGCAGGCCAAGGCCGCCGCTCAGGTCGAAGTGGACAAGGCCGAAAAGCAGCTTGCAAAGGTAAGCGAGCAGGTAAGGTTTTTCGGTAATACCACTTTTGGGGATGTGTTCAGAACGACGGAAGGATTCAAGCCCGTTCTCGACATTCTCCAAAGCCTGCGGACAGGAGCCATCTCTGTTAACGAAGCCCTTGATCGCATGGAAAAGGCGCGTGCCGCGTTCGGGCGCGACAATCAGAATATTGTTGAGGGCACGCAGGCGATCCTCGCCTATGCGCAGGCGCAGGAAGAAGCCGGAAAGAGCAAGAGGCACCTTGAGGAAGTGGAGGAAGCCTGCGCCCGGCTGGGGAAGGAAGCCCGGCAAACCAAAGAAGTGTTGGCCTCCCCGTGGGTCATAAATCTTGATGACGCCGAGAAGGGGATTGCCAAGATCGAGCAGTCTATCCGGGGGATGCAGGCCCAAATGCTCGGGCTCGGCAAGGCCGACGAACTGGTCAAGCTTCTTCCCAATGTCGAGCCGGAAAAGATCGCCGCCGTGGTAAAGGCATACGGCAAAGATGGTCTTGTGGGCATGGTCAACGAATTGGGGGACGCCTATCACAAGATGAGCGGCAAGGAACAGGCCAACGTCATTTTGCTTGTTGACGCCACCCAAAGAGAAATAGCGATGACCAAACAGCTTGCGGAATGGCAGAAAAAGCAGCGCGACGCCGCCAAAGACCATACCTCCGCCTCCCGCTACATCGAGAACATCCGTGCCGAAATTTCCAAGCTCAACGGCGATCTCTCCGCGTCATGGGAGCAGAAGCTCAAGGTCAAGCTCGACGACATCGCCAAAAAGGGGAAGGACGCCCACCTTTCCTTGGACCAGTTGAAGGCGCTTACCAAGGAATACGCCGCAGCCGCCGACGCCAAGCGGGTACGCGACCTTGCCGACGCCTTCGCGGACTTGGACCTCAAGATTGCGCAGGCTGCGGGCAACACCCGCAAGGTCAAGGAATTGGACATTGCCAAACGGGTTGAGGAGGAACGCCGCAAGCTGGAGGCCCTTGCCAAGACGCCGAAGGAGAAGACCGCGATCTCCGAAAGGATGACGACCTACAAGACCTCCCTCGAAACCGAGGTGAAGGTGGAAAACCTGCAAGTTGCCGCGGACTTTTACGAGAAGCTGGCGGCCCTTTCCGGCGACTATTCCGTCTCCACCGCGTACCAGAATCAGCTTCTCGAAGCGCAGGCGGAAATCTACCGCCGCGCCCTCGGCCCCGAGCATGAGAAATTCATTCAGGAATGGGAAAAGCTGTCCCGGCTCCAGAACAGCCGGGATTGGAGCGCAGGCTTGGAGCGGTCCGTCCGCTCTTTCATCGCGGACTCGACCAACGGCGCACGGCAGTTTGAAGACATGTTCACCAATGCCTTTCAGTCCGTCGGGAACATCGGCGGGGCCGCGCTGGAGGAGATATTCGAGAAGGGGAGCTTCGCCGTGGACAAATACTTTGCGAATATTTCCCGGCAGATTGCGATACTTGCCGCGAACGCGGCGACCAACCAGCTTATCGGCGGCATCTTCGGCTTTTTGGCAAATGGCCTGTCTTTTGGGGCCGGGGCCACGGCAAACGCCGTGAGTGCAGGCACGGCGACGCAGGGCATTATGGGCAACCTCGCCTCCGTCCGGCTTTTTCATGACGGGGGCCGGGTGGGGACGTCCGGCGCAAGCCGCGCCGTGCCGTTTTCCCTCTTCTCGGACGCGCCGCGCTACCATGCCGGGGGCTTTCTGCGCCCCGACGAGCGTCCGGCCATTTTGCAGACCGGGGAACAGGTGCTTTCCCGAGGCGATACGGCGGGGCTCGGCGGCAAGCTCGACCAGCTTCTGGCCGTCATGCGCGGCGTGGCCGAAGCCTTGCGCATCGGCAACGGGCAAGGCGCGCCCTCGGTCGTCATCGTCGACGACAACAGCAAGATCGAGAAGTACATGCGCAGCCCCGAAGGGGCGAGGACTTTTCTTTTTCAGATGAACCAGAACCGCGCCGCCGTCAAAAACGTGGCGCAGGGAGGGCGTGCCTGATGGCTTTCAGCGGCAAGATGACGGCGGCGAACCACGCGGATTTGCTCGCCAAGATTACGGCTTTCATCACCGGCGATCCCTCCGTGCCGGGGCGGGACTGGACCGTGGCCCGGCAGGACGCCCTTGAATGGGGCCCGGCTACGGTCTTTCGGAATACGGGCCTTGCCGGGACCGAAGAGGTCTACGTTGGGCTGTACGCGGCCACCAAGTATGATGGCATAAGTGGCGGACTGGTTTGTAAAGTCTATAAATTATTTAATAATGGTTTAGTTTCCGACGGTGGAACTAATTTTTTAGATACTACTATCAGAAATGGAAGCGGACAAGATAAGACGCATTCATTAGTACCCTGTTGGAATAATGAAATTTCCTTGTGGATATGGAGCAATAAAGCGCGAATTATTGTTGTAGTCAATTGTAACAATTTATACGCCAATGCCTATTTAGGACAGCTTAAGCGTCTTTGTTTGCCGAGTGAAAATCCTTTTCCCTTGGCGTGTTTTACGGATGGATATACATCTCTCTGGGAAAAGGAAACACTCTACGGCTCCATAACCACAGGGGCTCAGAAAGATGCTGACAGCGGAAGGCGCAGCCTCATTTTTACTCGAAGGGGCGTATACCCTTTCAGTATTTACGATAACAAAAGCTATTATCAGTCATGCCATCAAATATGCAATCCTCATGGAATATGGACAAGTAATTTTTTTATGATTCCAACTACTAATTATGGTGTTGGTTCGGATTCCATGAAGATAGATCAAGGAAAAAAAGGCTCTATCGGCCTTTTTTATGGAGAAAAACCTCGAATTCTTTTACCAGTGTATGTTGGAACACCAAATGAAATAATAGGTGAAATGTTTGGTGTCTATTGGATACCAGATAAATATATAAGTCCCGAAGATGAAATCAATTCCCGGTATGTCATATTTCCTGATGTCAGTCGGGTGGAATGGCACAGCTTTATGTGCATAGGGGATGAATAAAATGCAATCACCATGTAAAATATATACCTTTAAAAATATACAATCCAAAGAGGATGTATTTTCAAATATTGCACGCTGCGCCTCTGATAACGGATAGATTATCGATAAAACCGATTTAAGTAACAATGAACTCTATTTGCACAGCTTAGGAAACGGTCAACAGAACATTTATTACTCGCTGAAATTTATCCCCGGATATGCAGAAGATCAGGATAAATATGCTTTATACGCGCATGGAAACACTGGTTTTGATGCAAATCAAACATGGGATAACCAGCCGGGAAGATTTACTGAAATCATATACCAAGGTTATATGGCAGGGAGAACGTATTTTCCTATTTTTAGGAGACTTGCTAACCATGCAAGTTTTGCTTGGTGGGTAATTCCTCCTGTTCAAGAATTGGTGATATTAATCAACAAGCAACTTATTGTAATTATTCAAATATTATCGCACACATTCACCTATGACAATCGTTCTATCCAATTTTCAGGTTGGATACCTTTTATGATCGGCTGCTGTGATGGTTTATATGAAAATGATCAATTAAATACTGTCATCAATTCAGGTTGGAGCGGCATGGGTGTATTAGGCTCTATGCTCTCAATGCTATCTATGATTCCGAATACATATAATAGCGTCAATACAGGTACTACCTGTGTATTGCTTTCTGGTACGACAGTGGGAATGCTTTATCAAGATAAAAATATTGATATTCTTCCTATCCTTCAAAAGACATCAACCCCTAACGGTTATACAGAATAAGTACCAGAAAGCATTGTAAGAACGAGTATTCTTTATACAACTTTTATTGTTGTGAACGCTAGTTATATAGGCTATGTAGTAAATGATTCTCTCATAAATGAAAAAAATGGATTTAATTATTCATATAAAGGTATATTGAAAAATTCAGGAGTCATATACTACGATTCGGCTATAGTTCAAAATCCAAGCACCTTACGATATTTATTAGTAAAACCACTTCTCTATAAATGTTCTGAAAATAATCAGGAAGTTATAGGCGAATTGCCTTATTATGCAGTAAATATGACGGGTCTAAAAGGCAAAGATATTATCCGTATTGGTGGAAAATCTTTTATCGTTTTCCCGAATGCTTCTGATACTGATATAATAGGGATAGCCATCGAGGTACAAGAGTGATCTCTGCTCTTCTCCCTTCCCCCTGTCTTTTTGGACTTCCTTCTTTCTGCGTGAGGGTGAATCATATCCCTTCTCCATCAAAGTCGGCATTTGAGGGAAAAGGAGTAAAAGCTCTTATCGTCCAACATCCGTCGATTCCAAAAGTACCCAAGAAAAGAAATTCCTTTTCTGTGGAGAAAATTTCAGATTTAATATACAATAATATTCATGTATTACCTTCTTTTATTGATGTGGGATTACTGACCCAGACCCTCACTGCCGAGTGCTTTGTCTGGAATGCCTTCTTTGATGTCCAGTCCCTTGCCCTAAAAAGGAAAAACTATGAGGGCATTACCGATACGCTTGGAGAAGAACTTGTTTTTGCTCCTTTGGAACATGCTTTTCATATTGTCATCTCCATGCAGGGCACGCCCGATGTTGACGGCGTTTTGCTTTTTTCCGTGGATGGAGTTTCGGTTCCCCTTGCCATCACGGGCTCCCGCGGGCTCGTGTGGGGGCTTGCGCCCGAGCGCGGCCTTGCCGAGACGTGGGAGTGGCTGACGCACATCGTGACCGGGCTGGACCACAGCGAGGAGCGGCGGCCCCTGCGCGACGTACCCCGCGTGTCCTACGGCGCGGTCTATGCCGCCGTGGGCCGGGAGGCGGCCTACGCGGAGTCGCTTGTCTACTCTCACCGGGCCGGGAGCTTCGTTTTGCCTCTTTTCGAGCAGACTGTGCGCATCCCGTCCCCGGCGGCGGGCTCGGAACGTCTCGCCTTCGACACTTCGGGCGGCGCGTGGCGGGATGGAGGCCGGGGCATCCTGTGGCGGGACGCCCTGACCTTCGAGTCCTTTTCCGTCGCCTCCGCGTCTCCGGACGGGCTCACCCTGAAAAAGCCTCTTGCCCGCGCGCTCGGCGGGATGTGCCTTGCCGTCCCCTGCGCCGACGGCCGCATCGAGGCATTCGACCGCACCGACGAGCCCGCCGATGCCTCGGCCCTGCGCGTACAGTGGTCCGTGTCCTCGCCGCTCATCTGGGCGGAACGGCTGCCGGAAAGCACCTACGACGGCTTCCCGCTGCTCGACATGCCCACCTACGTCACGGGGGAGGGCCTGAGCAGGGACGTCAGCGTCCCCAAAGTGGTGCTCGACAACGGGCTCGGTCCTGTCCGGACGCTCAATCCCTGCCCCTACGCGCGCGCCACATGGAGCGTACTTGTTCCCTGCCAGACGCCGGAAGAGATCGCGGCCATGCGCGGCGCGCTCATGGCGTGGCGCGGGGGCTGCACCGCCTTCTGGCTGTCTACCGGGCGGCACGACTTCGTGCCTGCGGGCGACTACCGCCAGACCGTAGGCCTTGCCGTCCGGCGCAGCGGCTGGGCGTCCTCGGGCCTTGCGCCCGGGCGCGACCGCATCCGCATCGAACTGGCCGACGGTTCGGTCTTTTTGCGGCGCATCGTCTCGGTGGCCGCCGGGCCCGCGGCGGAGGAAATCCTGTCCCTCGACGAGGGCCTGCCCTTTGAAAGCCTGCCCGCCGCGGCCTTCCGCGTCATTTCCTTTCTGACGCTCGTCCGACTGGCCGGGGACAGCGCCCTCTTTACATGGCGCTACACGCAGTGGGCGGCGGACGTGACCTTTTCCGTGGTGGAGGTGGACGCATGAGCCTCTTTTCCGGCGTGGCCGCTTTCCTCGGGGAAGCGCCCATCGAGCTCTACCGCTTCGAGCTTGGCGGGGAGACGTACCGCTATGCGGCCACTTCCGGCGAGCCCTACGTCTACAATGGAGAGATGTACACGCCCGAATATCTGGTACGCGGGGGGCTCCACTTTTCCAACGATTTCGCCAAGGACGTTCTGACGATCACGCTTCCCGCGACCAACGCCGTGGCCGCGCTCTTTTTCAGCGGGACGCCGGAATACGCCATGCGTCTCAAGGTCTTTCGAGGCGTCCGCGGGGCCTCGGACCTGCCCGCCGTGTGGAGCGGCACGGTCAACGGGGCCTCCTTCAGCTTTTCTGAAAACGCCTACACCTGCGATCTGAGCTGCGAGCCCCTAGCGGCGCGTATGGAGCGCAGCGGTCTGATCAGGAATTACCAGATCAACTGCCCGCACACCCTTTACGGCCCGCATTGCCGCGTGGACCGGACGGCCCACCGCCTTGAGGCACTGATTTCGGAAAGCGCGGGTTCCACGCTGACCCTCTCCCTTCCCTCCGGGACGGAGGACGGGCGCTTCGCCGGAGGCCAGCTCATCACCGCGGCCGACGGGCGGCGGCGCTACGTCATGGGCAACGCCGCCAACGTCCTCACACTGGAACGGCCCCTGCTCCTGCAAAAAGGCGACGCGGTGACGCTCTATCCGGGCTGTGACAAAAGCTGGGCCTGCTGCGTGTCCCGCTTTGCCAACGGCCTCAACTTCGGCGGCCACCGCTGGATACCCACGGAAAACCCTTTCGTCTCGCCCATAGGATAAGCCATGTTTTCGTTCCTTGTTTCCCTCGCCATTTCCTTTGTTTTTACGGCCATCTCCATCTTGCTCGCCCCGCGCCCCAAAACCAGCGGGGCCACGCCCGAGCCCGGCGAGCTCGCCTCCCCCACGGCGGACGAGGGCATTCCCATCCCGCACGTCCGGGGGACGCGCTTCGTCTCCGTCAACTGCCTCTGGTGGCAGCCCGAAGGCACCAGAGAGGTCAAGCAATGAGCGGCTCCGCAAGCGTCTTTGTCCTGCCCGAAGACATCCGGCACGGGGACCATCTGCACTGCGCCGAGGGCATCCGGCGTTTCTGCCAGCGCACCGGGATCGACCTTTCCGCGCTCATGGCCGGGCGCGTCACCGCCGACGAGCTCGTGGCCACCGGGCAGCACATGGGCATCGAGACAGCGAAGAACGCCCGCGAACGCGCGCGCCGCGAGGAGGCGTGATGGGAAGTTCCAAAAAGAAAAAACAGGTCGTCGGCTACGACTACTTCATGGCCGCCATCTTCGGGCTTTGCCTGAAAACCGACAAGTTGCTCAAGATCGTCTACGGGGATCGCGTGGCGTGGGAAGGGCAGGCGGCGGATCAGGAGATCACGGTCGACAGGGCGGACCTTTTCGGCGGCAACAGCACCGGCGGCTCGGGAGGGCTGAAAGGTTCGTTCATCGTCAGCATGGGCACGCCCGCGCAGCTTCCCAACCGCATCATGCGCAAGTACCTCGGGGAGGATGTCTACGCCCATCGGGGCCTTGTGACGCTCAGCATGGACAAGAGCTACGTGGCGAGCTTCTCCCCGCAGTTTCGCACGCTCCGCTGCCTTGTCCGGCATACGTCCTATGACTGGTATCCGGCCAAGGCGGTCATCGCGGGCACGCAGATCAACCCGGCCCATGAAATCCGCGACGCGCTGATCAATCCCGATCTCGGCGGGCAGTACACGGCGGACGACCTTGACGACGCGAGCTTCCGGCAGGCCGCGGACGTCCTCTATGCCGAGAACTTCGGCCTTTCCCCGATCTGGAGCGGCACCGACAAGACGGAAACCTACATACAGGGGCTTCTTGACTGCATCGACGGCATCCGCACCCGCGACCGGGCCACGGGCAGGATACGCCTGCGCCTGCTGCGCGGCGGCTACGACGCGGCGAGCCTTCCGGTCATCGGCCCGAGGGACTTCTCCGCCCTGACGGACATGGCCGCCGTCAGCCTCGACGCCCTCGTCAACAAGGTCACGCTCAAATACACGAAGCTGACGGACACGGGCGAGGAAGCGGCCAGCATCACGCAGGAGAACCTTGCCAACATCGACATGCAGGGGGGCCGGATCAACGCCGTAGAAGTCACCTTCGAGCATCTGACCAACGCCATTCCCGACCTTGCCCCGCGCATCCTCAGCCGGGAGCTGCGGGCGCGCAGCTACCCCCTGCGCTCCTTTACCCTGCAAGGCAAAAGCGCGCTGGAATCGCTTGAGGAAGGCGACCTTTTCGTCCTCGCCTATCCCGAGATGGGCCTTGAGCGGATGATCTGCCGCGTGCTGGAAGCCGACTACGGTACCCCGGACAAGCCCGCCGTCACCCTCACCTGCGCGGAGGACATTTTCGGGGCGGACATGCAGCTTATCGCCTCGCCCGCGCCCGAATCCGCATGGCAGACGCCTTTTGCCCCGCCTTCCTCCCCCACGGTGACGAAACTTCTGGAGCTGCCCTATCACCTTGCACCCTCACTGCTCGATCTCGGCCCGGATGAAGTAAACGGGCTGCCTCCCGCCGCGGGCTACCTCATGACGCTGGCCGCCCGCCCCGCGTCCACGGATTACGGCTACATGCACAAGCGCCGGACACAAAACGGCTGGGAGGACGCGGGCGCGGGCACGTTCTCGGCCTCCATCCTCCTGCCCGGCGGCGTCCGCCCCGTGGACGAGGTATGGGAGGTGGGGAGCACGGCGGCGCTTCCCCTGCGCCTCGACGATCTCGCCTTCATCGACGAGGAAATCATCCAGATCACGGCGTGGACCACCACGGCGCTGCACGTCCGCCGGGGCGTTCTGGACACGCTCCCGCAGGCGCACAAGACCGGGGCCCGGCTCTGGCTCCCCTCCAACGAAGGCGGCGGGGGCTGTACTACCCAATTCGCCGCCCGGTCATCGGCCTCCTGCGTGCTCGCCACCTACGGGCCCGGCGGGGTGGTCGATCCCGCCCGTGCTCCCTCCGTCTCGCTCGGCATGAACTCCCGCCTGATCCGGCCCTATCCGCCCGCGGGACTGCGTATCAACGGCGCATACCTGCCCGACGAAATCACCGGGCCGCTCACGGTAAGCTGGCGTCACCGCGACCGCATCGAACAGCAGGACGTCGTCGTCGCTCAGACCGCCGCGGACATCGGCCCCGAGCCCGGAACCACCTACACGCTCCGCGTTTATGACGGGGCAGGGGTCAGGAAGAAAGCCGCATCCGGCCTGACGGGGAACACATGGACATGGGAAACGGAAGAGGCGGATTGCGGCGGGCTTCTGGAACAGCTCAGCGTCGAACTCCTCTCCGTCCGGGACGGCTATGAAAGTTGGCAAGGCTGGCGGTGGGCCTTCCGGCGGCGCGTCCCGCTCAATCTGCTCCTGCCGAGCCTTTTCTCTGCTACGGCCACGGGAGGAGGCGTCAGCGTCACCATCCACGAAGACGGGACCGTCACGCTTGACGGTACGGTCACGGTCGCCGCGGCCCTCAACGTCAAGCTGACCAACGGGCTGGTCGTCTCGGAACCGCGCCCCTCGGCATGGGATGTGGATACCTTGCCCGGCGTCGTCCCCGGCCGCGCAGCCACGCTCACGGTGACGCGGGAAAGCGGCACGCTCACAACATCGGGCGCGGACGGCTTCAACGTCACCCTGCGCCATTCCGCCGCGGAAATCTTCCTCAACGCCAAGATCGGGGACGGCCTCTGGACGGCCACCGGCACGCCCGCCGAAGAAGTGAAAATGCTGGTCTTCTACATCCGGGCGGGCACGGTCATGGATAACCTGAAGCTCACGCTCAGGCTGGCGCAGGAGGAAAGCTAAGGAGGGAAAAAGGGGACAGGAAAAGACACATGGCAGAGGCGGGGGAGCTGCGAACTCCCCCACCGGCCCGGCGGCGAGACGCCGGACCACGGCCCCACACGATGAAAAGGCACCGTGCAGAGTATCCGCCTGCGTTTATGGCTCACAGTCAGACCGCGAGCGCGTAAACGCATATCGGGACGGATGCGGGGGCGCAAGGCAAGGACCATCAAAATGAAGGGAGCACACGACAACGAAATCAGATGCGGACACTGCAACAAGATGCTTGCCAAGGGGACGGCCCTTGATCTGAGCATCAAATGCCCACGATGCGGGGCAATCAACCATGTGAGGGCCACGCGCCCCGGTACAGATGGCCACGAGCCTCCTCAAAGGCTTTTCCATGATTCCGTTTTTTGAGAATAATGCGCTTACAATTTATCAGGGTAACGCTTTTACTGTCCTCTCTCTGCTTCCATCCGACTCGGTTGATGCCGTCATTACCGATCCGCCGTATTGTAGCGGAGCGGCCACACTCTCCGGCAAGCAGGCAGCTCCAGCCACAAAATACCAGCAAACAGGAACGAAAAAGACCTATCCGCCTATGCTCGGCGACGCCAAGGATCAACGCTCGTTCACATGGTGGATGGCACAATGGCTTTGCGAGTGCTGGCGCATCGCAAAAGAAGGCGCGCCGCTTCTCGTCTTCACGGACTGGCGTCAGCTCCCGAGTGTGACTGACGCGGTACAGGCGGCGGGCTGGACGTGGCGCGGGATCGTGGTCTGGCACAAGGGCAACGTAAGGCCCATGCTCGGGGAATTTCGACGCGATGCCGAGTTTATCGTCTACGGATGTAAGGGGCTTTTGCAGCGCCATAGCCGACAATGCCTGCCGGGTGTTTTCCAGTGCATCGTCAATGCCGCTGAAAAAGCCCATATTACGGGCAAGCCTCTCCCGCTTCTAAAGGAACTTATGGCTATCGCTCCCGAAGGCGGCACGGTCCTTGACCCCTTCCTCGGCAGCGGAACCACGGCTCTGGCCGCGCTCGCCACCGGGCGTAAATGTATCGGCATCGAACTTTCGCCGGAGTATGTCCGGATTTCGGCTGAACGCGTTAAGACTGCGTAGAAAAAAGGCGGGGAAGCTCCCCGCCTTTCCACTATGTCAGTCCTCCAGGGCCTTTTGCAGGTTGTCAATGACCTTATTCAGCCTTTCCTCACGCGCCGCCGGGTCCTTTTCCTTTTTCACTTCCTGCAAGCTGTCCAGCACAAAACGGATAAAGGCCTTGAATTGGCTGTCTGTCATTCCCATGCTGAAACGCTCCTTTCCTGGCTGGGATAATTCTATTTTACCGTAAAAGCGCCCAAAGGTCAAGGCGCTAAAGCCCTATTTTCTCAGCGGCATGGCAAACACAAACCGCGTCCCCTCCCCGCCGCTCTCGGCTTTCAGGGTCCCCTTGTGCTCCTGGGCAATGACCGCGGCGATGCTCAGCCCCAGGCCAAAGCCGCTCTTCTCCCCCCGGGAGGCGTCCGCCCGGTAAAACCGCTCAAACAGCCGCCCCAGCTGCTCCGCCGGGATGGGCTCCCCAGGGTTGGTCACCGTCAGCCGGGCCTGCCGGTCCGTCTTCTCCAGGGCCAGGGTGATGGTTCCCCCCTCCGCGCCGTACTTCACGGCGTTGTCCAGCAGGATGGAAACCAGCCGCCGGAGCTTATCCCCGTCCCCCAGCACCGTGACGCCCTCCGTCACATGGTACTCCAGAGGCTTCCCCGCCTCAAAGGCCACCGGTTCGAAGGCCAGGGCG
>OFGR01000625.1_pt1 | contig 34343 bp, 27 predicted proteins | sample 1521811 | NCBI WGS metagenome assembly OFGR01 (sample SAMEA3504098, study PRJEB24116) | mouse gut metagenome | biome: mouse gut; feature: mouse-associated habitat; material: faeces | place: Denmark | collected 2011
GACCTGTCCCCGTCAACAAAAAACAGTCCCTTTTCCCTTTCGTTTTGATGCAGCCTGACACCGGCGCTTTTGCTGAACAGGGCTTGAACCGGAAGATTTGATGTGCTATTATAACAGCGCATCGGTATTTTGAAGGCCGCATGGAATAAGGCTTAACAATTCCGAGAGTCTATCGTTAAAGAAAGAAGCGCATTTTACCATGGAAATTGTAAAAATGTTGACCGCTCTGGCATTGTGTGCGACTCTGTTCGTCACCGCCGGAGCAGGGCCAATGCCCGCCGACACCGCCGGGATCGAAGGGGAACCCGCCGAAGCCGAAGCCGCTGTTATTATGGATACGGCAACGGTCAAGGGGGTAACATGGTATCTGGTGGAAAGCGAGGCCCACCTGAGAGCCATTGGCACGGGGGAGTACAGTCTGGACGGGAACTATATGCAAAATGCGGATATCACCATGTCCCAAACAGAGTGGGAGCCAATCGGAACCGAAACTGATCCGTTTACAGGACAGTACAACGGCAACGGCTATGAGATCAGGGGACTGACCATGACAAGTCCCACCGTCAAGACCGTTGGTTTCTTCGGTTTTGCGGAAAACGCACAGCTCTGCAACATTACGCTGCGTGATCTTGACATTGAGACCGCAGGTGGTCAGGGCAAGTCGGTTGGCGCTGTCTGTGCCAGAGCCACCAACTGCAATATCCACAGCAACGGCTGTGCCATAATAGGGGTAAACCAGCAAGCCCTTGTCGCACAAGCGGTTACGCTGATTTAGTCCACCTATGACAGCTTTGATACGACAGGAGGTGACAGTCGAAAGACCATATATTCCGCCGCTGGTTGGGTTTTCACCGGACAAGCACCATATAGTATGCTCGAAAACCATTTACCACCCGAAAATTGACGATTGATGTCAGTTTTCGGGTGGCACTTTTTATTATGTCCATTTTTCTCGAAGCGAGCCCCCTGACGGATTTTTCATCCGTCAAGGGGGCTTTTTCGTTTTGAGACGAAAAGGAGAGGTCAACCATGTCACTGGAACTGGATTACTTTTACGGCAATGAAGCCGAGCAGTACAGTTTCTATCGGATTCCCAAGACTTTGTTCACAGACCGGCGGTTCAAGGGGGTTTCTATGGAAGCCAAGGTGCTGTATGGGCTGATGCTGGACCGTATGGGACTGTCTGTCCGTAACGGCTGGCTGGACAAGGACGGAAAGGTTTATATCTACTTTACTCTGGAGGATGCTGTTGAGATGCTGGACAGCGGCAAGGATAAAGTCATACGGCTGTTTAAGGAACTGGACAAGCCCAATGGGATCGGGCTGATCGAGCGCCGCAAGCAGGGGCAGGGAAAGCCCACGCGGATATACGTCATGAATTTTACTCTGCCACCAGAGCCGGAACAGTTATCTCCAGCTACTCCGTTGGCGCCGCCTGCCCAGACTTCTGAATTTCCGAAGTCTGGACTTCGGGGGGAAGCGGAAGTCTTGACTTCTGAAAAACCGAAGTCAAGACTTCGGCAACAGCGAGGTCAAGACTTCGCAAAACCCGACACTAATAAGACTGATATGAATGATACTGAATTGAGTGATACTGAGTCTTCTATCTATCCCCCTGCCCCCTTATTGCCCTCGCACTCTCGGCGCACGCGGCCGCAGCGGGATAGGATGGGTCAGATGGATGCGTACAGGGAGTTGATCTGTGAAAACATCTCTTATGACCTGCTGCTCCAGGAGAACCCCTACGAGCGTGACCTGATCGATTGCTATGTGGAACTGATGGTGGAGACCTGCTGTACCGGGCGGGAAACCATCCGGGTCAATCAGGAGGACGTGCCAGCCGATGTTGTCCGCAGCCGGCTTCTGAAACTGGACAAGATGCACATCGAGTATGTGATGGAGTGTCTGCGAAACAACACCACGCAGGTCGGGAACATCCGGGCCTATACGCTGTCGGCGCTCTACAACGCCCCTGTAACCATCGGCCAGTATTACGCATCCCAGGTCGCTCACGATATGGCCCAGGAGGTGATGCCGTGAGAATTGGTTTGGTTGAGGTAGACGGACATGAGTTCCCGAACCTGGCCCTTATGCGGTTGTCCGCCTGGCACAAGGCGCGTGGGGATACCGTGGAGTGGTGGAGCGGCTTTGAACACTACGACCGGGTGTATCTGTCAAAGGTGTTCACATTTACGCCGGACTTTTCCACCGTAATCAACGCCGGTGAGGTCATCACCGGCGGGACGGGCTATAAGGACTACCGCTCCCTGCCTCCGGAAGTGGAGGCTACAGCCCCGGATTACAGCATTTATCCGAACTACACAAGGGCTATCGGCTTCTTGACCCGGGGTTGTATTCGCATCTGCCCCTGGTGCATAGTTCCCCGCAAAGAGGGATATATCCATCCAGCGTCTGCCTGGGAGCAAATCAAACGCCCGGACAGCCGGGAGATCATCTTTCTGGACAACAATGTGCTGGCCTCCGACTTCGGACTGGAGCAGATCGATCGCATGGGCGGTCAGAAAATTTGGGTGGACTTCAATCAGGGTTTAGACGCCCGATTGATTACACCGGAGACGGCCAAGCTACTGGCTAGACTCCGCTGGATTCGTTTTGTGCGGATGTCCTGTGATACCAACGCCATGCTCCCTGTGGTGGAACAGGCAGCGGCATATCTCAAAGAAGCCGGGGTTGCAAAATCCCGGCTATGGGCCTATGTGCTGGTTCAGGACGTAGCAGATGCTCACCAGCGGGTGGAGACCCTGCGAGGTATGGGCGTAACGCCTTTTGCACAGCCGTACCGGGACTATGACGGCGGGGAGCCGACAGAGGAACAGCGGCGGTTTGCCCGCTGGGTCAACAACAAGGCAGCGTTTAATAGCTGCTCGTGGAATGATTATTGTGAGGACAGGAGGACCAAAAATGGCATATAAGAAGTTGCAAAAGAGCGTGGAGCAGGATCCCCGCTATCATGATACTTGGCGGCTACTGAAGAAATACCGGGATGTGGTTTGGAGCATGGAGCTGTCCGTCCAGCAGTTGAAGAAAGAATTTGAGTGCGAGTACGGCAGCAGCGTGGATGACTTTCTGGAGTCCGTCTACATGGCCGGCGCCGATTTGAGCGGGACGCAGATTGAGAACCACGCCCGCTGCATCGAGCGGAGCCGGAAGATGCTGGCGCTGGTGAACAGCGCGGTGGAGCTCTTGCGGACGAAGCACAAGAATGGCGAGGCGTACTACTGGATTTTGTACTACACCTTTCTCTCCCCACAGCAGGTGGAGAATATCAACGCCATCATTGAGCAGCTCCAGCCCTACATCCGGGATATCGGCCGCACAACTTATTACCGCAAACGTGAGCAGGCGGTAGAGGCCCTCAGTTCCATCCTGTGGGGATATTCCTCTAAGGACTGCCTTGATTTGCTGTCGGAGGTGTTTCCGCACACAGAGGACGAGGCATAGGGGAAAGCACCAGCCCGTGCGGTTCATTTACGCCGCACGGGCTGTCCTTATTTTGTGAGAATGGCTTTACCATCTGCTGGTTAGTATGATATACTATGAAAAATAAAACATCCTGGAGGTGTATTCACAATGGCAGACAGCAAAGATGATGGCTTGATTCCTATTCCTGAACCTTACTCCCGGCGCAGGCTGAATGCGCTCTACCGTGAGATTCCCCTCCCGGATATAGTTTCACGGATGCTACGTAAATACTTCAACGCAATGGCGAATCTATATGGGATTATTCCGCTCCGAAAGGCCTTTGAAATCATCCAGGAGCAAAACCACAGTCGTTTCACGCAGGAAGAACTGTTAGCGTTTGCGGAAATTGCCCGCCATGAGGAAGAGGACTACTACATCCTGGGTCTGGACGAGTTATACACGGACGGCAAACTGGGTAGCCCCTTGGATCGAGAAATAATTGATGTATTCTTGCTGGATGGAGATATATCCGCTTACCACGAAACGCTGCGGTCACAACACAGCAAACCTTATTACATCCCGCCGAAAAAAGAATTGCTCAAATACGATGATATGTTCTACTGCGAGCCGACACCGGAGCATAAGGCTTTTATGGTGGTGATTTCCAGTAAAACAGGAAATCATAATTTAGATCAGGCAGTCTTTGCGGACTTTATTATGAAAATGCGCATTACATCCACATCCTTCCCCAATGTGATGGACGAAGCAACCCGGCTGGGGCTTCAGTTCAACGGCGAGGCAGACATTAACCGTTTTCTTTCGGTTTATAACAATTTCCAGAATAACTGCCGTATGCAGCGCAACCGGGGCCATACGCCCCGCGAAATCATGGAGATGGTTCCGCCAGAGGAGCGCATACCGAAATCTCTGTCCTTTGGCCCCAATATCCGCAAGGCATTGGCAGACAGGACAATGAATGTCGAGGAACTGCGGCAAGGCATCTTGACTATGGATAACATCCCCAGTGAGGAACTGCGTTTTGATATGCTCCGCCAAATTGCGGAGATCACCGGTAGCGCGCTGCCCCAACAGGCGCATAAGCAGAAAATCGGCCGCAACGATCCCTGCCCCTGCGGCAGCGGCAAGAAATATAAGAAGTGCTGTGGGCGATAGGGAGGCTGTACTATATGAAAATCAAGCTGGCGCAGGTCATCTTTGCGGTTGAATCGGCTTCGGAGGCATTCCAGGAATACTTTGATACCCAAACCGGGCAGAGCGTAGCTCTGGCAGACCCCGATATTACCGGGGAACGGGACGAAGAGCTTGCGGATTTAATCATAAATTTCCCGGGCCGGTTTCTTCCATTCCCCAGCAAGTACGAGATCCATGAATACCGCATTATGGCTGATTTTGTGGACGAACTACGCCCCGGCGCGGCTCGTGAAGAATTGGCCGGAGCTATCCGAGGCAAGGGCGCGTTCCGCAGGTTCAAGAACGGCATCCGCTATCATCGCCTGGAACAGCAATGGTACGATTATCTGGCCCAGGCCCAGCGGGAGATTGCCATTCGCTGGTGTAAGGAAAACAATCTGGAATATGAGGAAGACGACACCTAAAATAAAGGGGTCTATGCTTTCGGACAAACAGGAGGAAATTGTACATGGGACCGGGAGTGATTACAGCGGATCTCCACGGAAAGAATGCCTACCAGGCCAAGGTGACGGTGGAGGCACTGCTCCGCCGCGCTGACAGGGCTACTTACCGTCTCCGCCTGATTCACGGTTGCCATGGCGGAACCGCTCTGCGGGATTTTATCCGAGAAACCTATTCCCACCATCCGCAGGTGCAGAGACTCGTGTTCTCCCCTGATGGCGGGGTCACGGAATTGGTACTCAGAGAGTTTTAATTCATGGTAGTACAAAATTAGGACGGTTTTGGGACTGAATTAGGACGGCTTTGGAATTGACATGGGAATCTATATATGTTAAGATAATCATGCTCAAAACTGTAATCACAAACGAAAACGGCTATGGAGGGACGCTGAAAGGCGTCCTTTTTTCGTCCCTCCACAGCAGCCAGGCGGCGTCCAAAAGTTGGTCGCCGCTTTCGTTTTCGGCGGAAAAACGAAAAGGAGGCATCTATTTGAACCCCAAAAATGTTCCCCCCGTCAAAAAGCCGGAGAACAAGCTGAAGAGACACATTGACTGCGGACGCATCCTCTATACGGCGTTTCTCTGTATGTGCATGGCTTCTATGCTCTGCCTGCCGGCCTTTGCCGCCGGCACCACTATTTGGACTAAAGCCAGCGAAGTCATGAAAGACGTCTACACTCAGGTCCTTGGTATCTCTACCATCGCGGCTGTGGTTACGGCGGCTGTGGCCCTGCTGATGATGAACTTTTCCCGCTCTGGACGGACGGTGGATGAATCCCGTGCTTGGCTCAAACGCATCATCGTCACATGGATTATCCTGAACTCCCTCGGCTTCATCATGAGCTATGTCACTCCCTTCTTCTCCGGCGGCCAGTACACGCCGTAAGGGCTTATGGGTATCTTAGATGGCATAGTGGAGTGGATCGCGGAACAAATCATGTACGGCCTGGATATGATTAACACATCAGTTTTGGGCGCGCTGGGCTGCGACATGAGCGTGTTTCTGCGATACTTCCCTGCTGCCGAAACCATGTATGAGAGTTTTGTCGCTCTGGCTATCGGGCTGATTCTGCTGCTGTGGGTTTGGAACCTGTTCAAAAACTTTGGACTGGGTGCCGGCTCCGAGGCGGAGGACCCCATCAAACTGAGCATCCGCTCTATCCTGTTCATCCTGCTGGCCTATTATTCCGACCAAATCGTGGACATTGCGCTAACTATCGGCGGAACGCCCTACAACTGGATTATGACCGCATCCCTGCCCAGCCTGGACTTCGCCAGCTTTAACTCGGTGCTGCTCACCATCATCGGGGTCTGCGCCAACGGCGGCGTCGCTCTCATTGTACTGATCCTGCTTCTGGTGCTGGCATGGAACTACCTGAAACTGCTGTGTGAGGCGGCGGAGCGGTATGTGCTGTTAGGGGTGCTGGTCTTTACGGCTCCTGTCGCTTTCGCTATGGGTGCGTCTCAGGCCACCTCCAACATTTTCAAAAGTTGGTGCCGGATGTTCGCGGGACAGCTCTTTTTGTTGGTCATGAACGCCTGGTGCCTGCGGCTGTTCGTCAGCATGGTAGGCGCGTTTATCGCAAATCCACTATCCCTGTAAAGGAGGACTCAAAACGAAAAAGAGAATATTCTTCACGTTGCTGCTGGTATCTCTGCTGGCGGCTTTTTTATGTGTCCCGGCTTTCGCCGTTACAGAGGCAGAAGTGGAGGCGCAGGTGGCGGCCTCCAGCAAGTCGGAGGTTACCGGGAATGTGCTGATCTGGTTTCTGTGCGCCGTGGCTTTCCTCAAGGTATCACAGAAGATCGACAGCTTCATGGCAACCCTTGGTGTCAACGTGGGCCGCACAGGCGGCTCCCTGCTGGCTGAGGCTATGCTCACCATGCGGGCAGTTACAATGGTTGCAGGCGGCAAAGGCGGTGCCGGTACCAATCGGGCCGGAGCTGCCTCCAGCGGAAAGGCTGGAACAACCAGCGGATCCGGAATGTCAGGTTTTTTCAAGGGCGGATTGATTGGTATGGCTAGCCGCCATGTTACCAACAGCGCAATCAAGACCGCCACCTCTCAGACCTCCGCCGTCCACACCGCCCAGTCCAGTGTACGGCAGGCTACAGCGGCGGTCACGCCAGAGGCACCATCGGGGGTGGGACCTTCGGTCAACAACGATATTCACACTGGTGGGGTCAATCTCCAAACTGAAGGCAGTGCCACAGCCGGCTCATCCCCACAAGAAGGCGTTATTGTGACCGATGCCACTCCTCCACCCGTTGCTGCGCAGAGTGATGGTCAGGTTTCCGCCGCAGACCAGGCCAGCGGTACGGTGCTGAACATTCCTCTGGCAGACAGTTCTATCCCGGACAGCTCTATTCCCGATGGGTCCATCCCCGCCGAGGCGGCTCCCATCGTTTCTCCGGGTGAGAGCGTTTCCACTGCGGAAAGTATATCTATATCCGATAGCGGCGCTGCCTTTAGTGTTCCCCAGAGCGGCGGCACAATGCTGAACATTCCTCCGGCAGACGGTTCTATCCCATACGGCTCTACTCTTGATGGTTCCGTCCCAACCGAAGCGGCTCCCATTGTTTCTCCGAATGAGAGCGTTTCCGTTGCGGAAAATATATCTGTATCTGATGGCGGCATTGCCCTGAATGTTCCCCAGGGTGAGGGTGCGGCCCTTATCGGAGCAGGCAACGGTCCCGTTCAGGAGGGCGTAATCGTCACCGCCAGCGACCAGCAGACCAACACGCAGAGCTCCACGGATACGCAAAATGTGCAGAAGTCCTCCGTTGTAGAACGTTCCCACACCGTCCGCAACCACACAAAACCCGTACAAACCGGCATCCCCAGCTTGGGCGGCGCCATTTTCTCAAAATCTCTGGTTGCGGGGGGCAGTTTTGCCAATGATGTTATCGGCACAGTGGCCCGGGGCGAGGTAGCCGGCAGAATTACTGGCGATATGGCGGCCCAGTCTCTGCAATCTTACTTGGGGTATACCGCAGAAGGTAAAATTCCCCCCATTTTTTCCAATACAGAAATTGGAGGCGGGAGAATTTCAGGCTATGTATCCACACCTGAACATCCGCAGCCGATTGCGTTTGGTATGTATCATGCAGAGCAGTATATGGAACCAACAGGCACTTTTTCAAAGGTCCGCTCTGCGGATGGGACACTTTGGTATACACAGATGCCCCAGGATGTAGTGGAGCGCAAACCGTATATGGCTTCGGACGATAAAGTGGCTTACCAGGAGCGCATCATTAAAAAACTCCCCGACCCACCCAAGCGTAAGGATCGGGTATAAGGAGGTCCTATGCGTCAAGAAGAACGGGATACTTATCTAATCCCACCTAATTTCATTGAGGGAGGCACCCTGATGGGCGGGATGTTCAAGACCCGCAACGCCATTGAAGCGGGCATCCTAGGGGCGCTGACCGCCCTCCCGGTGCTTAATCTGGGAATCTCCCTCACTATGCGCATCATCATTCTCTGCCTGACTACTCTGCCTCTGGTGCTGCTGGCCCTCATTGGGGTGGGCGGCGGAAGCTTGTCTGAGTTCATCCTGCAATTTTTCAGTTTTCTTCGCAATCGCCGGGTGCTGGACAGGAAGGGCGAGAGTAAAAAGGGGCTTCTTCCCAGCTGGACGCAGAGGAAAGAAAAAACAAGGCTGGAAGATGTAGAAGAACTGCCCAAAAGCCGTAGCCGGTTGCAGGTAGACCTTAAAGGCCGGAAAGTGGATCAGTTCAAAACCTTTCTGGCCCCGGAGGTCAAGCCTCTCAACCCACTGGCGGATTATGTGCCTATCGAAAAGATAGAGCATGGGGTCATTTTCACCAAAGACCACCGTTATGTGAAAGTGGTTGAGGTTATCCCAGTAAACTTCCTCCTGCGTAGCGCCCAGGAGCAGCGGAACATCATCTACTCCTTTATCAGCTACCTGAAAATCGCTCCTGTAAAGGTACAGTTTAAGGTGCTGACCAAGCGGGCGGACATTGACCGCCATGTGCAGACCGTGCGGCAGGAACTGGCCCAGGAGACCAATGCGCACTGCCGGGAGTTGCAGGAGGACTATCTGCGGCTGATCCGACAGCTTGGCTCCCGTGAGGCCATCACCCGGCGGTTCTTCCTGATTTTCGAGCATGAACCGCTGCCCGGCGCCAAGCGGGGCCACGAGGAAGAGGAGGCCATCGCCTCCCTCCAGACCGCCGCCCGGACAGCGGCCAACTACCTCCGTCAATGCGGAAACACTGTGGTACTAAACCATGAGGATGAGAACGAGGCCACAGCGGAAATTCTGTACCATGTCCTCTGCCGCGCCGAGAGCAACGACAAGCCCTTTGCCGGGAAGATTAAGCAGGTGGCGGCGGAGTATATGGCCGCCGGCCGGTCGCTGGAGGAAATCCCAGTCAATGAGTTCTATGCCCCCTCCCAAATCGACCTGTCTCACGGGCGGCATATCTGTATTGACGGCATGTACTATGCCTATCTGCTGATTCCGTCTGGTGGCTACAAGGCCCAAGTGCCTGCCGGCTGGCTCAGCCTGCTGGTGAACGCCGGGGACGGCATCGACTTGGATATGTTCCTGACCCGTCAGCCCAAAGACCGCATGATCCGCAAACTGGGCCAGCAGCTCCGCATCAACCGCAGCAAAATCAAGGAGACCAGCGATACCAATACGGACTTCGACGACTTGGATGGGGCCATCCGTAGCGGCTACTTCCTAAAGGACGGCTTATCCAACAACGAGGACTTCTACTACCTCAATCTGCTGGTGACCATCACCGCCTCTAATGTAGAGGACCTGGAGTGGAAATGCGCGGAGATGAAAAAGCTGCTACTCAGTCAGGATATGGACGTTCAGCCCTGTTCTTTCTGTGAGGAGCAGGCTTTTTTATCCTCACTGCCGCTGGCATCTCTGGAAAAGCACCTCTATGAGCGATCTCGGCGTAATGTCCTGACCTTGGGTGCGGCCAGTTGCTACCCCTTCACCAGTTATGAAATGTGTGACGACAACGGTATTCTGCTGGGGGTCAACAAGCATAACAACTCTCTTATCATCGTGGACATCTTTGATTCCCGAGTCTACAAGAACGCCAACATCGCCATTTTGGGCACCAGCGGTGCGGGAAAGAGCTTTACCATGCAGTTGATGGCGACCCGGATGCGGCGCAAGGGCATCCAGGTATTCATCGTGGCTCCGTTAAAGGGCCATGAATTCCACCGGGCCTGCTCCAACATCGGCGGGGAGTTCATTCAGATATCTCCCGCCTCCAAAAACTGCATCAATGTCATGGAAATCCGTAAGGTGGACAAGTCAGTGGATGAACTGCTGGACGGCCCAGGCGTGGAGAAGTCTCTGCTGGCGGCAAAAATCCAACGGCTCCACATCTTTTTCTCCCTGCTGATTCCCGACATGACCCATGAGGAGCGGCAGCTTTTGGATGATGCTATGATCCGCACCTACGCCCTCAAAGGCATCACCCATGAGAACGGCACTCTGGATGACCCGAATGCCCCTGGCCACTATCGGTCAATGCCGGTATTGGGCGACCTCTATGAGGTGCTGAAGCAGTCCGCCGAGACCAAGCGGCTGGCGAATATCATCAACCGTCTGGTCAACGGCTCTGCCCGGACATTCAACCAGCAGACCAACGTATCTCTGGATAACAAATACACGGTGCTGGATATCTCTGAACTGACAGGCGACCTGTTGACAGTGGGGATGTTCGTGGCGCTGGATTACGTTTGGGACAAGGCCAAGGAGAACCGTACCGAGGAGAAGGCTATCTTCATCGACGAGTGCTGGCAGCTCATCGGGGCCAACAGCAACCGTTTGGCGGCGGAGTTTGTTTTGGAGATTTTCAAGATCATTCGCGGCTACGGCGGCTCCGCTATCTGCGCTACCCAGGACATCAACGACTTCTTCGCTTTGGAAGATGGCAAGTACGGCAAAGGCATCATCAACAACGCCAAGACCAAGATCCTGCTCAACCTGGAGGACGAGGAAGCCCGGCGTGTCCAATCCCTGCTCCACCTGTCTGAGGCGGAAGTCATGGAGATTACCCACTTTGAACGGGGCAGCGGCCTTATCAGCACCAACAATAACAATGTGACGGTGGAAATCAAGTGCAGCCAGATGGAGAAGGAGCTGATCACCACCGACCGGAGGGAGTTGCAAGAGCTGCTGGACAAGACCCAGGCCGCGCCGCCTGTGGCGTAAAGCGGAGCGTATACGGTGTTAATGCGAGGGCTATTTTTTAATGCGTTTTTTATACGGTCCGTATGCGGAAAACCGCCTCGGCAATAGCTGTGGCGGTTCCGCTGTGCGATTTTTATACGGCGCTAATACGATTTTACGAGGTGAATGATTATGATGAAAACCCGTGAACAGGTCTATGGCCGGGAGGCAGCGGCTATCCTGCGGGATATTTCCATGTACCGGGTGTTGACTGCGGAACAGATCCTGCGCCTGCATCCGGGGAAAGACGCCAAGGAGCGGAATAAGATCCGGAATCTGCTGACCTACCTGGTGAAGCAGCAGCGGGCTTGGCTCTCCGAAGATGAGCGGTTCTATCTCGCGGCCCCGGATGCCCTGGAGGACATGGACCGGGGCCTTTTCGCTGCGGTATGGGTGCTGGCGGACTTTGCGGATGAAGTGGAGTATCATTCCGTTGGCGATTTCCCGGCCAAAATTATCTTTTTCGCCGGCGGTGAAATCTACGAGATCGTCCACGCCGCCCAGGGCAAAGAAGTTCTGATGTCCCACGTGCTTTCCGATCCCGGCGAGCAGCCCTCCCGCTACCTTGTGCTGGTGGATGATGCTTCTCAGATTGCGGAGCTGCAAATCCCCCATGCCAGCGGCTACTGCACCGTATCCCCGGAAGGGCAGGTGCAATATTACCAGAAAGAATGAGGTGAACCATTGAACCGAAGCACCGTTTCCCGGCGGATATCGTCCATTCTGGATGATATTCAGCGTCTGACCAACGCACTGTACGCCATGAATACCACCGATCTTCAGCGATACCCGGACAATTACGAAGTATTGTCCATTGACGCCGCCCTCCGAGCGGAGGGCATCGCCTGTCGGCTGCGCCATCTCATCTACGCCAGCACGACCACACCAAAGACGGAGTATCTGACCTCCGCGGCCAACACGCAGGGCATCTCAGTGCGCTGTAAGGACGGCGTTTTTGAGGTTACGCTGCCTGCTCTGCTCCCAAAACGTAAAATGTGGCAGAGCGGCGAATATCTGTTGGAGCCGTTGGGGGCGGCTTTGACCCAGTACGCAAGGGGTCATCCCCTTCCCCGGTTCCGGCACTGCCTGATTGCTTTCTCCCATATCTACGACCAGGAGTTGCCGGAGCGCCGCATCAGAGACTACGACAATCTGGAGCTGAAGCAGATCCAGGATGTGGTTGCCGCTTTTGTTCTGACAGACGATACCGGAGGCCTCTGTGATACCTACCACACAACAGAGTTGGGCGCGGTAGATTGTACCCGAATTTCCATCATGGAGACGTCCCGTTTCCTGGCGTGGCTGGCCGAAAAAGAAATCCTCTGAAAGAGGCCGAAAGAGGGCAAAACAGGGGTCCCATTTAGGCCCTTTTGAGGTGTTCCGTTTTGGGACCCCAGGTCCACCGCCAAAAACGCTTGCAGCGCAAGGAGTTTTGGCCGCTTACGCTGAGTGCGGAAACGCCCAGGTTATACGGACCCTGGGCGTTGAGATTACTGAAATAGGAGGTGTCGCAACTTGCCAGACCAAGTGACAAAACTCCCTGCCCCGGATACGCTGCCCGACCTCCTTTTGACTCTCGTTGCCCTCTCTGGCGAGTTCCCAACCAATCTGGTGAACAGTCTCCCCAGTACGAAAGCATACCGGCAGAAAGTCATCAAGCGGTTAAAGAAACAGATGCTGATCTATGCCTATTCGCAAAACGGCCTTCGCGGTCTGCGCCTGACTGCCGATGCCAAAAGCCTTCTTTCCGCTGACAGGCCAGAGCGGTTTGCCTCTCTCTTTACCGGCGATACGGTAACAAACGCACCTAAATATTCCGTTCCCCATCGCCTGCGCCTCCATCGGATGGCTGAGGTGCTGGTTACGATGCACAATGCAGGAGTGTCGGTATTTCCATGGGAAAAGACAGCCGTGTTTCAACCCTCGCCGCCCCTGGGCCATACTCATATTACTCAGCCTGCCTATTACAGCTCCCGTGAGGTCAAAGAGGTCGGGCCGCAATCATCCATCATACGCGGTTCCCGTTCAACCGGCGTCTTGCTATCGGACGGCGGTATTTTTATTGCCTACAACACCGGCCCATTCCAGATGAAGTGGGAGTACAAGGCCGAGATGCGGATTAAGTTTCTGCTGCAAACGGAAGTCTGCCGACAGCGGCTCCCGGCGCAATTCATGGATGTTGGAGTGGACGCGGTTGTGTTTGGCACGGATATGGAGCGGCTGGGTGCGCTGATGGGTGTAGGCGATGGCCTGTCCCACAACAACTTTGTGCTGGATGGCGGCTTTGAGCATTTCTATTTCTTCCCAGGTGACCACAAAGGAAATGCGTTGGTGCGTCTGCTCTGCAACGGCGAACTTCGTGTCTCTTTGGACACTCTGCTTTTGAGCGGCCTTCATCCGCCGAACCCCGGCCTGCCGATGGAGAATGACGGATTGGAAGGCGATACCCCCGTCCTCTTTGGCTATCTCTGTGATATGCCTCGGCTCAGGCGCTTTGATAATGCGTTGTCTATCCACGAAAAGGACGGCATCGTCATTTGCTTTGACTTCCAGGAGGAGGCGTACCGCCGCTGCCTTGGCCCTCGTATCCAACTTCAATGTCTTGACCTTGAGGCAGTAGAAAGGAGTGTGTTTCCATCTCTCGAAAAGAAATGATCAAGCTCGCCATTATCCTGCCTGTCGCTCTGATTGCTCTGCTCTATGGCGGCGGCTACATCGGTCAGTTCATCTACAATTATCAGGTCTGGGAGGCGGCAGGTGGCGTGTTCGGTACCTCTCCCCAGTTCCCAAGCGGCAATTTTTTCGCCTGTATCGCCGCCGCCTTTCACTTTCCCTATGGCTTGTACGGCATAGGCTTCTGCGTGGGGGCGTTGGCTGTCCTGATTTTCATGGTCATGCGGATGGGATACAGCGAGACCGGCGAGTATGACCGAGACCGCAACCTGATCTACTCCAACAAAGGCACCTACGGCACAGCGGGCTTTATGTCCAAAAAGGAGCTGAAGGGTGTCTTGGATCTGGTTCCCAATATCCGCAAACACCCCGGCATCATCCTGGGGGAGTTGGACGGCCAGGTGGTATGTGTCCCGGAGAAGACCCGGTTCAATGGGAATCTGGCTGTGTACGGGGCCAGCGGCTCCAAAAAGACGCGGGCGTTCTGTATGAATATGATTCTCCAGACGGTCGCCCGGCGGCACTCTCTTATAATCTGTGACCCAAAATCGGAACTCTATGAAAAATCCAGCCAGTATCTTCGAGACAAGGGCTATACGGTGAAGGTGTTCAATCTGGTCACCCCCTCCTGCTCGGATTCCTGGAACTGTCTGGCGGAGATCAATGGTCAGGAACTGATGGCACAGCTTTTCTGTGATGTCATCATCAAAAATACTGGCAGTGCCAAGGGAGACCACTTCTGGGACAACGCTGAAATGAATCTGTTGAAAGCCTTGGTTCTCTATGTGGAGCGGGGCTACCCGGAAGAGAAAAAGAACATTGGTGAGGTCTACAAGCTATTGACGCAGAGCAGTGAGAAGGAGCTGAATGCCCTTTTTGATGTGCTGCCCGTCACCCACCCGGCTAAATCCCCCTACAGCATCTTCAAGCAGTCCGGCGAGAATGTCCGGGGCGGCGTCATCATCGGTCTGGGGTCCCGGCTCCAGGTATTTCAGAACAGCGATATTCGGGAAATCACCGGCCATACGGAGATTGACATGGAGCTGCCGGGTAAAGAACCCTGTGCCTATTTCTGTATCACCAGCGACCAGGACAGCACCTTTGACTTTTTGTCCTCGCTGTTTTTGTCCTTTGTTTTTATCCGGCTGGTACGCTATGCCGATCAGGAATGTCCCGGCGGGGCACTGCCTGTTCCCGTCCATGTACTGGGTGAGGAATTATGTGCCTGCGGCGTTATCCCTGACCTTTCCCGCAAAATCTCAGTCATCCGTTCCCGGAACATCTCTATGTCCTGTGTATTCCAGAACCTCGCGGGACTCCAGAACCGCTACCCACTGAACCAGTGGCAGGAGATACTGGGCAACTGCGATGTGACGCTGTTCCTTGGCTGCACCGATGCCCTGACAGCGGATTTCATCTCCCAGCGAACGGGTGAGGCAAGTATTTCCGTAACCAGCAAGGCCAAGCAGCTGGGGACCTGGCGCATTTCCAACTATACCCCGGAATACCGGGAGACCAGCGGCGTCGGCAAGCGCAGGCTGATGACGATGGATGAGGTGCTGCGCATGGATGTGGACCGCGCCCTGGTGATTATCCGGGGCAAAAATGTATTGGAGGTGGATAAGTACGACTACTCAAAGCATCCGGAAGCTAAGAAGCTGCGGCCCAGCAAGGCCTCCGCCCATGTCCCTGACTGGCGTGTAGCCCAGGAGAAGAACAAGCAGCCCAAGCCTCCCGCCAAGAAAGCCGCTCCGACAGGGAACCCGGCACAAGGGACGGTCCGGCAGGGCGAAGAGATGGTGGAGCCGTCTGCTCCTCCGGCAGGCAGAACGCAAAAGAAACCAGCAGTGCCCAAAACTCCAGCAAAGCGGCAGAGGCAATCACCGCAGGCAAAGAGGACAGCTTCTCATCCCAAAGAGGAAGAACAGCCCTCTGTTTCCTCTCAGCCGGCGGCGGATGAAGAACAGCCGGTGCCGGCTTCTACAGAAACAACAGGAACAACTCGGGTCGTGACTGCGACCAGAGATTCCATATTCGTTAGACCGAAATCAAAATGTGAAGAGGAGGAATAATTTCACAATGCCAAGGAAAAAAACTGTACCCATTCCTGAAGAGCAGGAACTGACTGAGCAGACTGGCCTTCCCGCTGATACCGGCGGAATGGAGGCCGAAGCCGCCCCGGAAACCGGGATGACTGATTTTTCCCCCAGCGATGATCCTTTCTCCGGCGGCGATGCCGGCGTTTGGGAGGAAGGCGGCGGCGATGTTCCGCACGATGACGCCGATGGTGGTATCGCCCCTGCTGACCCGGAGGCCGATGTAACCGAAAACGGGGCTGAGGAACCCGACGCTGGTTCCATGGGCGATGAAACCGACGGCGAAGCCCAGGACGGGGAATTTCCCGCAGAGGATGTGTCTTCTGATGGTGGGAGCGTCCCCCAGGATGATGTACCTTTCGACGGTGAACCGGAAGAGTCTGACCCTGAGTACGACTCTTTACTCCAGGAATGGGGTGAAGCGAGTGTCTCCCCGGACGGTGAGGCAGGAGTCGGCGATGACCCGCTGACGCTGGCACCGCCGCCCGGTGAGGAGCCGGATGTTCCTGCCCCAGAGGACACTTTTGCGGAGGATACGCCGCCCAGGGAGGCACGCCCCCGGAGACGCCGCGAGGCCGCCGCATCTCTCTCTGCCTCTCGCCGCACGGCTGACCGTGAGCGGGTGCTGACCATCGAGGCCCGGGATGAGGTGCAAACCGAGGCGGAGCGGGAGGCCATCATCTGGCATGAAATCCAGAACGCCGACTGGACGCGCCGCATCCTCACTGGTACGCTGGATGGAGTGGAGCAGACGGAATCCGGCCTGACCCTGGCGGTGGTCAACTACAAGGGCTTCCGGGTGGCGATTCCCCTTAAAGAGATGCTGCTCTACCCTGGCAAACTGCCCACCGGCCCGGAGTACATGGAGACCATGGCCCGTCTGCGCCGCATCCTCATGGTCCGGCTGGGTTCTGAGATTGACTTCGTGGTGAAGGGCCACGACAACAAGAGCCGCAGTGCTGTGGGCAGCCGCAAGGACGCCATGTACCGCAAACGGCAGAGTTTCTATCTGGACAGGGATGAGATGGGCGAGCCCATGATCTACGAGGGCCGGGTGGTGCAGGCCCGGGTGGTGGCGGTCTCCGAGAAGATCATCCGTGTGGAGGTCTTTGGCGTGGAGTGCGCTATCGTGGCCCGCGGGCTGTCCCGCTCTTGGATGGGCGACGCCACCGAGAAGTACAGCGTAGGCGACCGTATTCTGGTACGTGTCCTCAAGATCAGCGGCAGCACCGTGGAGAATCTGGCGATTACGGCGGATGTGCGCAGTGTGTCCAACGGCACCGACCATGATAATCTGAAAAAGTGCGTGGTCCAGGGCCGCTACGCTGGGCGGGTTACCGACATCCGGGGCGGCGTGGTGTTTATCCGGCTGAACAATGGGGTCAACGCCATCGCCCACTCCTGCTATGACCGCCGCACCCCCGGCAAGCGGGACGATGTGAGTTTTTCCGTCACCCGGCTGGACCCGGAGCAGGGCGTGGCGGTCGGCATCATCACAAGGATCATCAAACAAAATTTGTAAAGGAGAGGGCCTATGAAGCATTTGAAGCGTCTGGCGCTGTCTTTGCTGCTGGTACTGTCCATAACAGTCACCGCCATGGCCGCTGAGGTTCCGGTAAGTCTGGTAGTGGAAAACCTGAACGGCCAGCAGCGCATCGTCAAGACCTATGAGCTTCCCCCCGGGACAGACCCGGAGACACTGAAGGAGCCGTCGTTTGAGTACGACGGCTTCACTTATACCTGGGCCTACACCACCAAGGAGGAGCACACCTTCCTGGAGACCAAAGCGGTAACCGAGAAGGTCACAGTGGAGACGGTCAAAAAGGACCTGAACGTGGTCCTGGAGCAGCTGGCCCCCAGCATCCCCTATGACGATGGGGAGTTTAGCGGCGAGCTGACTTTGGATCACACCACCATCACCACCGAGGCGGCGGGCTATACCACCAAGAGCGGGAAGGTTACCGCCACCAAAACCATTGGGCCGCTGGACCGCAACGATATGTCCTACGTTCCGGCTACCACAGTCAAGGACGGCAGAACGCTCAATCTGGTCAATGTGGAGTGGCAGGTCATCGGGACGGACCTGGTTGGGGACGCTCTGGCCCCTGCCTCCTATCAGGCGGTAGCGACCTATTCCGCGTCCACCAGCAGTCAGGTAGCCACAGGCTATGTCTCCACCGCAGAGTATAAAGGAACGGTGACCGCCTCTGGCGTGAGCAGCATCACTTATACAGTGGTCTACACCGGAGCGGAGATCGTGCCCGAGACACCGCAGCCTACCGAACAGCCGGACAAAAAACCGGGCAGTCTGTTCGGCGGGAATGTGGCCGCTATCGGCGGTACGATCCTGCTGGTGCTGCTGCTTGCGGCGCTGGCTGGAGCGGGCGGCTATCTGTTCCTGCACAGGAAGAATGTCTATGTCTACATTCCGGGCGACAGGCCCCGGGATTACAAGCTGATCGCCAAGTTCCGGGCGGAACCTCAGCGGCCGGAGATAGACATTACCGGTCTGGACCCCTACCCGGAAAGCATCATCGCGGTGGAGATCAAGCGTCCCCTGGCAAAAAAGCTGCTGGGCCAGACCTTCACCGTCCATCATCGCGGAGCGGATTATGCCTACACCGTTCTTCAGGACCGTCCTGGGGACTGGCATGAGTTCGACCCTACCGAGGAAAAGGAGGAATCTATTTGAAGCACATCAAAATGTTTGCCGGGCTGATGCTGTCCGCTGTGGCGGCGCTGTGCATGAGCGTCCCGGCCTTTGCGTCGGACTACTCGTTCACCACAGACGCCCCCCAGGACTACTACAAGAGCACCAGCTATGAGGACGTCTACGGCTCCCAGTACAACTACGGGGGCCGGAATGTGGTGGACTACCAGGTGCCGGAGCTGGAGTACGGCGTTCAGAGCACCACCATGACCGGCGTGATGGAGCGCACCATGCTCCCCGGCCTCCAGCAGACGGTGGCGACTGGAGGCGGCGGCTACGGCGTGGCCGGGGGCGGCCCCATCACCGTACTCACCGAGGCCACCGGAACGGGCGGCTCCGGTTCCACTTCGACCACCACCCCCACGACGCCCACCCTGCCCACCACTCCCAGCTATCAGCAGCCGGCCTACACCAGCGTGGAGGGCATGGCCTACAAGGACGGCAGCATCGGCACTGTCAAAATTCCCTCGCTGAAAATCAACATGAAGGTCTGGGAGGGCGAGACCGACGCCAGCATGAAAAAGGGCCTGGGCCATTACAGCTCTACCTCCGCCTGGGATGGAAATGTGGCAATGTGTGGACACAACCGGGGGAGCAAGTATGTGATCGGTTCCATCAAGGACCTGGAGCAGGGCGACACCATCACCTACACCACGATCTACGGCACCCGCACCTATCAGGTCACCACCGTGAAGGTCATCTCCAACACGGATTGGAGCTACCTCCAGTCCACCGCCGACAACCGCATTACCCTCACCACCTGTCTGGCCGACCACCCGGAGAGCCGGGTGCTGGTCCAGGCCGTAGAAAAAAAGTAAAAAAACTTGTTGAAAAACCTCTGTGTATTTTCGTATAAAGTAGTATAATCATATGAACGGAGGTTTTCACAATGAGGAAAAAACTTTTTATGATCGGGCTGGCTGTCACACTCTGCCTGGGGCTGGTCATCCCTGCGGCGGCCGCAAGTCCGCCCTCCGACCAGGAGGCCGCAGCCGACTATGTGCGGGAGCGGGGCATCATGGTTGGGGACCAGAACGGGAACATGAATCTGGCCTCCAGCCTGAACCGCGCCGAGCTGGCCGTCCTGCTCACCCGGTTTCGCGGCGGAGTGGAGGAGTTGCAGGCCAATACCGCCTACTACGAGCGGGGCTGCAAATTCGTAGATGTCCCCGCCTGGGCCAAGCTTTATGTGGGCTACTGCGTCCGGAACAATCTGGTGGCCGGATATGACAAGCTCCATTATGGGGCGGCCGACCCGGTAACTCCCGCGGCGGCCTGCACGGTGATCCTGCGGGCCAGCGGCATTATGGACGGGGAAGGCAGCGTCTGGAGCTACGGAACCGCCTGTTCCTATGCCCTTGGCCTGGGCTGGATTGACGAACCCACCGCCCATGCGGAAAGCATCACCCGGGGCGAGATGGCGGTGCTGATCTACCGGGCGCTGACTGGTAGACATCCTGGGGATACGCCCTCTGCCAGTCAGAACACCGGGGACGGCTATCTAAGCAACGGAAAGCCTGTGACAGAAGAGAATGTGCTGGAGCTCCTGCGCCAGATCGAGAAGGAGTGGCCCCATGGCACGGTTTGGGGGACGCACAATACTCCGGGCACCCACAAAAACGAGGTGCCCAGCACCGCCGCCAACCGTATCATGGACGTCTACTGGGTGAGCGAGTATTACGGATGCAGCGGCTACGCCTCCATGGTCAGCTCTCTCATTTTTGGGGACAAGACCAACCCCGGCCGCAGAGTGGAGGACCTGTCACAGATTCGACCTGGAGACATCCTCTTCTGGGTGCGAAATAGTGACAACTCTATTTGGCACGTGTCGGTTGCACTGGAATCTCCTGATGAAATCCATGCATTTCATGAAACCGACGGCAACCACGGCGGGATCATCCGTTGGCCGAATCAGGAGAGCCAGTACAGCAAAAACAACTTAGATAGCTACCGGGGCGAAAACAGGGCCTACCGCCTTGAGGCATGGACCCGCTACCCGGAGGATGTGGCCTATACCGGAAACAGCGCGGGGGCGTGGTCCTCAGATGCCCTCAACTGACAGGTCTGACCGCCCAAGGGAGGGCAAACGCGCATCAAAAACCACCGATCCCCAAACCGAATCGTCCTGGCCGCAGAGCTGCGGCCAAAAGTCAAAGGACTGCACGATGATGTGCAGTCCTTCCTTTGTGCTCACAAATTGATTAAGGAGGAAACGCTTAATGTTGAAATCTCTCTCCCAGAGCATCAAAAACAAGTGGAGGCGAGCCCTTTCCGGCCTGTTGGCGGTGATCACCGTGGCTGGAATGCTCCCGGCCACCGCATTCGCCGCTGAGAGGACATCGGCTGGCTCAGCGGCCAGCACCCCCGTTTACGCCCCCACCGGTGATTTCGAGGTCAACATCGCCGGCGCCACTGGCTGGAACGGCACACACCAACCGCTGACCGTTTACAGCACTGAGAGCGGCAGCACGCAGACCACCACCATCCCTGCCTCGGGCGGGGCGGCCCCCCTCCCCTTCGCCCTGCTGGAGTACAGCGGCGGCGAGCGCGTCAAAGTCGGTCTGGCCGTTGATGACAGCGGCAGCGTGACCGGCTGGGAAGGCGGCAAACTTGGAAAGACCGGCTGGGTGGATAAGGAGGATATCCTTGTCAACCTGCCTGACATCCTGCCCGGCATCGCCTACAAGCGGGACGGCGGAAGGCAGTTTTCGTCCAGGCTGAGCCGGTATGAGTACGTCATTGCCGGCAACTTCGCTTTTGCTGAACAGCTGGCCCAGCTCCAGCGGGAGGCTATGTCGGACGGCGATACATTGGTCGTTCAGCAGTCCAGGCAGGATATCAGCATCCACCGGGCTAAGGGCGACGCCGGCCAGCTGTACCAGTACACGCTGGATGGCGCAGTCTATCCCAAGTATGAGGACTGGACGGAGTATGATGCCCCGGATGATACACTGGGGCTGCTCCGGTACGAGCTGTCCAACGCCATTGACCGGGCTTACAGCGTCATTCCCTATACGACGCTGACTGAGCTGTGCGCGAGCGGTATCAAGCGGGCTCCCATCAAAGCAAGCAGCTCCAATCCCACCGGCGGAACTGGCGGCCTCAATCCCGGCAGTCCCGGCGGTCAGAAGCCCACCACCAGCAATGTTGACTGGAGTACTGACCCTGAAAGAACCTTTTTGCGGTTTACCCTGATCGAGTTCCCCGAGGGCGTGGTAAAGGATATCGGCAACAACGATTACAGCACCTGGCACGTAGTCGGCACCCCCCTCAATGTCGTTTGGAGCGACGGCACCTATGAAAACTGGACTGCGGAACAGTGCCGGAGCAAAATCACATGGTTTAATTCCAGTGCCATGCAGTACAACGGCAGGGGCTCCAACGCGGCCCAGATGATGGCAGGTGGAACGGGCGGCGTTTATTCCTATGACGCCACCAGCGGCTACAATCAGCGTTGGGTCACCACGGCAGATGAATTTCAGAGGGAATCCGGGATCACCGACCAGCAGAAGGAGCAGATGTTCCACTGCAACAGCTCCAAGTGGTCTGCCAGCTGGATTGACGGCGACTACACCTCCATGTGGGGCACCGATCCCCAGCCTGTGACCCCTGGCAACCTATATAAAGTCTACAAGCCCAATGACGCTTTCCTGTACCTGCTGGGCCGGTTGAGTGAGAACAGCAGCGGAACCGGCTGGAGCAAGGATGACGCCATCGCCAAGTGGTCTGAGTACGTCCATGACGCCAGCGGCAACCTGCGGACCAAGTACCGGATCATCATTGAGACAGGCGGCGTGTTCGTTGACCCCGACGGTGTTCGCCGCGCCTATACCCTGCGGGAAATGATGGCCTATACGCTCTACAACAATGAAGCGGCCGTCAAGGGCAGCCTGATTCGGGACCAGTCCTCCACCATCCGCAACATGGCGCAGTGGATGCGGCAGTCCAAGGGCCAGTTCCTGGAGTATCCCCTGAACGGGGACGGCACTCCCACCGGCGAGGAGCTGTGCTCCACCAACGGCTATACCGAGGCGGACAGCTTTGTGGACAGCATCACGAAGGCCGCCAAGATCCGGGATACGATCTTTACCGAGCGGCGTTCCTATGGCCTGCACATCCTGTCCCCCTTCAACTTTGAGCGGCCGGAGCCCACAGGGACTTCCCTGGAAGTCACCAAGAAGTCTGGGGCATCTATTCCCGCTGGCAAGACATGGAGCTTCACTGTAACCTATACTGCGGGAAGTCCCTCCAACTATACAGCAAGGAAAAATAACACAGATTGTACGGATCAGGTGATTAACACTGGCAATGGTCTGAGATTTTCCCTGAAAGCCGATGAAACGATCCGTATTGTCTTTGATGCGGACGCCTCCTTCCGATTTGAGGTGCATGAGGATGACTCCTCCCAGCTGACCAATATTAGCGGCACCGGCGGCACCGCCGATATGTCCGCCAAAAAGTTTATCAGCAGCGGCGGCGCGTCCAAGGTGACATTCACCAATGGCACGACCATCACGGAGAAAAAGCCCGTCTATCTGAAGCTGAAGAAAATCGCGGCAAAAGATAAGCAGCCCCTCTCCGGCGCGGAGTTCTCCGTCTATGCGGACCCCTCCTGCACCGGGACCCCTCTGGCCGTGATGACCACCGGCTCCGACGGGACGGCGAGCACATCCGTCCCCAACATCGTCGAGGATGGCGGGAGCGTCACGCTGTATGTCAAGGAGACCAGAGCTCCCGCCGGCTGTACCCCGCTGGCCGCCCCCATTCCCGTGACCTGCAAGGCCCCGGAGAACTCCACTCAGGCAGGCGCGGCCCAGGTTGGCCCCGCCAGCGGCATTGAGAACGGCGGCATCCCTGAGCCCGGAAAGGCGCTCCTGTTTAAGCGGGACGCGCTGACCAACGCTGGGGTCGGCCCCGCCACCTTTAAGTTCTCCTCCGTCACCAACGGCGTCTATGAGTTTGACACCGATGAAGCCGGCGTGCTGGAGAGCGTCCAGTGGTGGGACCCCACCGAGGCGGCTGGTAAGTACATCAAGCCCGGAGAATATGCCGTGACAGAGCTGATTCCGCCCCCCAATTACGAGCCTACCACCGAAGTGCAGCAGATCAAGCTGGAGCTGGACGCCAACGGCAATCCCATTCCGGCTGGCCCGCTGGTGTTCAAAAATCTGGCGAAGGTCGGTTTGAAAATCCTGAAATATGACCGGCAGAGCCACAAGCCCATGAGCGGCGTCACCTTTGAGATTTTCCGCGACGGCGTTTCCCTGGGCCACTATGAGACGAACGGCAGCGGTGAGATCCTGCTGACCGGCATCGAACCCGGCACCTATCGGGCGGTCGAGGTAGACACCGGGGACGACAGCCATATCAAGGATACGGCTCCCCAGGAGATCGAGCTGACCGCCGGCTGCGGCGTCAAGGAGCTGTTTTTCTTCAACGATGTGCTGCCCGGCATGAAGCTGGTGAAGGTGGACAGCGCCGACCCCTCCAAGACCATCCCCGGCGTAAAATTCAGTATTCGGGCTGTGGATGGAAGCTACGGCCCCAAGGAGTTCGTCACAGACAGCAGGGGCGAGATCGACCTGAGCAAGCTGCCCGAGGGCTCCTACGAAGTGGTTGAACTGGAGTGTGCGGGCTATGTCATTGACAACGCCCAGCGCATCATCCATCTCCGGGCCAATGACACGGCGGAGTTCGTGTTCACCAACACAAAAAAGCCCGGCCTGCGGCTGGTAAAGACCAGCGCGGACGGGACGCCTCTGGACGGCGTTACCTTCAAAATCACCCCCATCGGGGACGCCAGCCACTCCATCGACCGCACCACCCAAAACGGCGGTGAGATTTTCGTGGAGGACCTGGAGCCTGGAATTTATTCTGTGGTAGAAACCTCCACGCTGCCGGATCACATCCTGGACAAGACCGAGTACCATGTGGAGCTGTCCCCCGGTAAGGTTTCCGAGCTGCGTCTGAGCAACGACAAGCGGCCCAGCTTGATTATCAGCAAACGGGACAAGGACACCGGTGATCCCATTCCCGGCGTTACCTTCACGCTGCGGGGCGCGGACGGCCCCACCATCACCACCAAGCCCACCGGGCCGGATGGGAAGGTGGTCATCACCGACCTCTTGCCCGGGGTGTTCACTGTAATTGAGCAGAGTGTTCCGGAGAATTACATCCTGGACACTACCCCTCAGACGGTGACGCTGTTCCCCAACAAGGAGGCCCAGGTGGAGTTCCAGAACTACCAGCGGCCCACCTTGAAAATCGTGAAGGTGGACATCAACGGCAAGCATCTGACCGGCGCGATCTTTGAGGTCAAGACCAAGGCCGGGGTAAAGATCGGGGACTTCCCGGTAAACGCAAACGGTGAGATTACGGTCCCTCAGAAGCACCTCACCGAAGGGTACTATATCATCACGGAAAAACAGGCCCCGGCCGGGTACATCCTGGATACCACGCCCCACGAGGTCTATCTGCGGCCCGGCAAGACCACTGAGGTCTCCATCGAGAATGAGAAGAAGCCCGGTCTCACCATCTATAAGGTGGATTCTATCGTCGGTGACGGAATTAAGGGCGCTAAATTTGAAATCTGGGTGTCCAAGGACAAGAACCAGAACGGCACCTATCAGCAGCTCACCAACAGCTTCTACTACTCGGACGAAAACGGGATCATCCACCTGGACAACTTGGATACTGGGTGGTACAAAATCGTCGAGGTGGAACCGCCCTCCGGCTTCATGCTCAAAGAGCCCTCCGAGCAGACCATCTATATCGAGCACGACACCTCGGTTGAGGTGACCTTTGAAAATATTCCCAAGTCCGCTCTCGTCATCCGGAAAATTGATTCCGACACTGGGGCCCCTCTGGCAAACGCCTGGTTCCGCGTCCGCTACCTGGGCGGGACCTCCGGCAGCGGCGGCACTATCATCGGGGAATATCAGACCTCCAGCAACGGGAACATCGTCATCACCGGGTTGGAGGCTGGAACATATGTTTGCGAGGAAATCTCGGCGCCCCATGGGTACGTCATGGACACCGCCCCGCAGACCGCCTACATCAGCGGCAAGGAGCAGGACTGCATCACTCTTACCTTTACCAACAGCAAGTACGGCTCCCTCCTGGTCAAGAAAATTGACAGCATCTCTCGTGAGCCGCTGAGCGACATTCAATTTTATATCACCACCAGCGACGGCAGTGTGGTAGGAAACGGCAACGGCTACTTTACCACTGACAGCGCGGGTACGATCCTGGTGTCCGACATCATGCCGGGCACGACGCTGGTCGTGAAGGAGACCCGTACCCGTCCCGGTTACATTTTAGACGATGTGCCGCAGACGGTCAAGATCGAGTCCAACGAGACCAAGACCCTGGAGTTCCGCAACCAGCCCACCGGCTCCCTTCTGATCCGGAAGGTGTGCAGTGTCAATCCCAGCGTGACCCTGGCGAACGCGGAGTTCAAGGTGACCTACTCCGATGGCAGCCTCATTGGCGATTCCAACGGGGTCTACCGCTCAGATGAAAACGGCGAGGTGCGCATCGAGGGCCTGACCCCCGGCAAGAGCGTTGTCATCACCGAAACCAAAGCCCCCGCTGGATTCCTGATCGACACCCAGTCCCAGACCGCTGTGATCCAGGCGGGAAAGACGGTCAGCGTGACCATGAAAAACCAGCCCAAGGGCCAGCTCATTGTCCAGAAACGGGACAGCCTGACCAACAAGCCGCTTCCCGGCGCGGAGTTCCGTATCACAACGGCGGCTGGCTGCGAGGTGGGCCTGGACGGTGTGATTGGCACCAGTACGCTCACCCAAAATGGGATTTTCACCACAGATAGCCAAGGTGAGATCCGCATCTCCAACCTCGCCCCAGGGGCGTATGTACTGTCCGAAATCAAGGCGCCGAACGGCGGATATGTGATCGACAATCCCTCCACAAACGTGGTGATTGGCCCCAACGGCGACACTCAAACGGTGATTGTGAAAAATTCCAAGGCTGGCGCACTGGTCATCGACAAACGGGATTCCGTCACCAATAAGCCCCTGGCCGGCGTGACCTTCAAGGTGACGACCGCCACCGGTGAGTTCGTCCCCGACGAAAACGGCCAGATCAGCAGCAACGGCATCTATATGACCGACCGGGACGGTAAAATCACCATCAACGGGGTGGTAGGCGCGCTGGTGGTAACCGAAGTCAAGACCATTCCCGGCTACACCATCGACCCCAACGAAAAAACGCAGACGGTAGTGGTCAACCCCAATGACGTTCAAACGCTCCATTTTTACAACACGCCCGGCACGACCCTCATTATCCGCAAGTTCATCGAGGGCACCGAGAATGAGCCTCTTTCCGGGGTCGCATTCAAGGTGATCGATGGCAGCGGCGCGGCGGTGGGTCCCGATGACGGAATCTACTACACAAACAAGGCTGGAGAGATCGTGCTGTCTGATGTGGAGCCCGGCACTACGGTGATCGCCCGCGAGATCAAAACGGTAGATGGGTTCGTGCTGGACGGCACTCCGCAGAAGATTCTGATTAAGGACGGTGAGGTGCAAAGTCTCACCTTCTGGAACAAGAGGGCTGGGACGCTGCTGATCGAGAAGCTGGATTCCGTTACCAAGGCCCCCCTGATGGGTGCTCAGTTCAAGGTCGTCTATGCGGACGGCCGGGTAGTGGATACTGAGGGCGGCAAGCTGTCGTCCAACGGTATCTATATTACGGACAGCAATGGTCAGATCAAGATTACCAATGTCACGGGGACCATTGTTGTGACTGAGGAAAAGTGTCCGGATGGCTATGTGCTCGGCTCCAATGACAAGAGCCAGACGGTTGTGGTCAATCCCCAGGATACGCAAACTCTCCGGTTTTACAACGACCCCCTGTGCAGTCTCACCCTGACGAAGCGGGATTCTGTCACCGGAAAGCCTGTCCCCAACACCGAGTTTACGGTCAGGGACGGGAATGGAAACCTGATTGGCCGCTACACCACTGGTAGGGACGGTACTGTGACCGTCACCGGCCTCGTGCCCGGAAGCACCGTCGTGGTGACGGAATCGAAGGTCCCCCAGGGCTATGTGCTCAATCCCACCCCGCAGACCATCACCCTGAAAAACGGCACAGGCAACAGCGTGGTCAGCGGCGGCTCCACCGGCAATACGGGCGGCTCGACGGGCAGCACCGGCACAGGCGGCGGCAACAATCTGGATTTTGAGAACGACCCCACCACGACCCTCACGATTCAGAAATTTGTGGAGGGCACAGACAACCAGCCCATGAAGGGCGTGGAGTTCCTGGTCACCGACAGCTCCGGTGCGGTGGTGGGCCCCAACAACGGCTACTACTACACCGATAAGGACGGCCGCATCACCATCTCCAACCTGGAGCCCGGAACGACCATCACCGCCCGGGAAACCAAAACTTTGGCGGGCTTCATCCTGGACGGCACCCCCCAGAGCATTAAAATCAAGGTGGGCGAGGGCCAGACGATGACCTTCTGGAACAAGAAGGCAGGCGGATTGGTCATCACAAAACTGGATGCCGTGTCCAAGGAGCCTTTGGCCGGAGTTCGCTTCAAGCTGACCTATTCCGACGGCACCAATGTGGACCAGGATGGCGGCAAGGTCTCCACCAACGGGATCTATGTGACCGACAGCAACGGCCAGATCAACGTCCAGGGTGTGACCGGCACCATCATCGCAACCGAAATTGAAACCATCCCCGGCTACATCATCGACCCCAACACCAAGTCCCAGACGGTGAAGGTCAACGCGGACGACACTCAGTACCTCACCTTTTACAACACCCCCACCCAGACTCTGGTGATTCAGAAGCTGGTGGAAGGGAGCAAGGACCAGGGTCTGGCCGGGGTAGAGTTCCTGGTTACGGACAGCAGCGGCGCTTTTGTGGGCCCGAACAACGGCATCTACAAGACCGACAAGTATGGCCGCATCACCATCTCTGACCTGAAGCCCGGCGCGGTCATCACCGCAAAGGAGACCAAGGCATTGGACGGCTATGTGCTGGACAGCACTCCGCAGAGCATTGAGATCAAGTCCGGTGAGGTACAGACTTTGATGTTCTACAACACCCCTGTCGGCGGTTTGGAGCTGATTAAGGTCTCCGAGAGCGACAAATCCCAGCGCATTAAGGGCGTGACCTTTGAGATTCGCAGGATGGACGGCGGGCTGGTGGACACCATTACTACCGGCGACAATGGCCGGGTGTTCCTGCCCATGGACGCCGGCGACTACTACGCTGTGGAAATCGAGGCGGCGGAGGGCTTCAAAATCGACAGCACGCCCCACTACTTCACCGTTCAGGACGGCAAGACTACCACCCTGACCGTGACCAACGCCCCCTTCTCTGGCATCATCATTCATAAGGTCAATTCTGTCACCGGCGAGGGAATTTACGATGTTAAATTCCTGGTCTATGACCAGAATAAGAACCCCATCGGGGAGTATTCCACCGATAATGAGGGGTACATTTACATCGACGACCTCACTGTGCAAGGCAAGGGCAAGCTGTTTATCCGCGAGCTGGAGGCCGCCCCCGGCTATGAACTGGACAAGGAATATAAGACCGTCTATGTCCAGCCGGGCAAGACCATTGAGATCGAGTGGAAGAATACTCCGATTACCGGCCAGTTCCAGATCCACAAGTATGCCGCCGAGTACAACGAGGTCACCGGCACACCCGCCGGCGCTCCCCTCCAGGGGGCTGTCTACGAAATCAGCGAGGCCCGCAGCGGAAAAGTAGTGGACTACATCACCACAGACGCCCGGGGTGTCGCCGCTTCCAAGCCCCTGCCTTTGGGTCGATACAAAATCGTCGAGGTGACCGCTCCCGCCTATTGGCAGGTCAGCGGCACGGTCTTCGACGAAACTCTGGAATATTCCGGCCAGATCATCAAAGTAAGTGACTACGATAAGCCCTCCAACCTGGGCGTGGTCATTACCAAGCGGGGCAACGCTGAGGCACTGGCGGGAAGTCAGATGCGCTACGACTTCACTGTGGCGAACACCAGCAACGTGCCGCTTGAGAACTATTATTGGCATGATCGCATTCCCACCGACGCGGCTCGGGCGACCATCTTCACCACCGGCACCTACAGCGCCCGGCTGAACTACCGTATCCTCTACAAGACAAACTACTCCGCCACCTATCAGGTGCTGGCGTCCAACCTGATCACCAGCAGCAACTATTCCTTCAGCCTGAACGCCATCCCCACCCAGGCCGGGGAGTATGTCACGGACATCTATCTGGATTTTGGCAAAGTGCCTGTGGGCTTCCAGTCGGTAGCCAATCCCACCCTGACGGTGCAGGTGCTGGGCACTGTCGCCAACGGCTACCAGATCGTGAACCGGGCCGATGTGGGCGGCAAGTACCAGGGCACCTGGCAGACTGCGCAGGCCACCTGGGTCACCATTGTGCGTAAGCTGACACCGAATATTCCTTTGCCCAAGACTGGCTACTAAACCAACAAGCGGGGCGGCTCTCTAAAATGGGAGCCGCCCTATTACACTCTCAGCTGTTACTGCTCGTTTTTTATCAACATAGCAATGAATTTAGACAACTGCTCCTCAAATGTCTCGCTTTCGTTCAGCGCAGCAAGGATTCGATTAGCCTGCTCCATAGGCGGTTCATTTTTTTGGACTGGCAAGTGGACGGAAGCGATAAATCCACTGATGACCGCCCCCACTTCCCTGGCCCATGCGTTGGCGATCAAGTCACTTGTATTGGTTGGATTCTCGCCGTATTCCACAACGATCTCCATAATTTTATTGCTGTCAATTCCCACTGCCGTGGCAGGCAGCCGGAATGACAGAGCATTGATTATGTTCAGATCAGTTTCTACGAAATCAGGGAACTTGGCAGACATCATAAGCATCTCCTAAATATGTATGTTAATGGCTATGATAACAGGAAAGTGACAGGTGATATAAAATTGAACGTAGAATCTACATTTGAAATCCTCCGCCGGGAGCAGCTTCTCATTGACCACGCGCCCCACAGCGTACAGTTTCAGGACCTGACCGGCAGCCTGCTCCGCGTTTTTTCCGCCGCCGCAGTCATTCCGCCGCTGACTGTATCGGAGATACGGATGTATGCGGCCTTGGCCCTGCTCCACGACGTCGGCAAGCGGGCCATCCCTTCGGAAATCCTCGACAAACCCGGTCCTCTGACCAAAGAAGAATTTGAGGTGATGAAAACCCATACCACACAGGGGTGTGACCTGCTGGAGCGGATGCCGGAGCTGCGGGAGTGCGAGGTGTTTTCCCAGATTTGCGACGTATGCCGCCACCACCATGAGCGGTGGGACGGCGGCGGTTATCCGGACGGGCTGGAGGGAGACAACATTACCCCATGGGTGCAGGCGGTGGGACTGGCAGACGCTTTTGACGCCCTGATTCACCGGCGGGTGTACAAACCGGCCTACCCGCCGGAGCAAGCTAGTGAGATGATATTGACCGGGGCCTGCGGCATCTTTAATCCGCTGCTTCTGGCCTGCTTCGCCCAGCACATCGGCGCAATCTCCAGAGCGGTCTATTCCTCTGCTGTTTGAGTGCGTCTCTTTTTATGTTTGGGCGCAACGCTGTCATAGCTCAGCTCCAGCAACGGGAATATCTGGTCATCTGAAACGGAGTCGTTAAGCAGAATCGAGATCCAGTGGTTCTTGTTCATATGGTAGGCGGGGCGAAATCCTTTCTCTGCCAACAGAGAACCGACCATAATTGTGCCGCATTTCACATTCATTACATCAACAAGGTCCTCACCTGAGAGACCGAGCTTGTTGGCGGGTACATCCATAATGATGGCATACCATTTTTTGCTCGCGGGGTGACGGAATACCGCGCTACCTGGGCTGTCCGCCCAAAGGTATTCCGCCTCTGTTCCATAGGTCTCCCGGATATACTGCGTGATCCGCTCACGCTGAGATATTTGGCTCATGGCTCTGCTCCTTAAATCTCCCGTGGCTCCTTCAGGCGTTCCTCATATTCCTGCCGCTCCGCTTCGTCTGCTAGCCGGACGGCATACTTCCCGCAGTCGGGACACTGCTCCGGCTGGCTGACGCGGCTGAAAATAAAGTGGCAGTTATCGCAAGTGTAAATCATTTCTATCACCTGCGACATTATAGCAGAATAATCACTATCATACAAGGTCAGGAGGTATCTAAGACTGAACAATCAAGAAAAAAGCAGCCTGTCTCAAATGGCCGGCACCGCCCACACCATCCACGGAGCCATCAAGACTGGCAAGGCCATCTCCGCCGCCGCAAAGGGGGCCGCAGTAGGCGGGCCATACGGGGCCGCGGCCGGGCTGGTCCTGGGAGCGGGGCGGCACGCCGGGAAGTTCCTTGCGGTCGCCGCTGTGCTGCTCATGCTCCCGATGCTGTTCCTGCTCATGCTGCCATCCCTGATTTTCGGTGGCCTGACCAGCAGCGGCAGCTCCAGCCAGCCCATCCTCAACGACAACACCGCCATTGTCCAGAACGTGAACGACATCGCCTTTGCGGTCAATGAGGTGCTGGGCGAAGGCATCACCGACACAGAGGCCCGGATCGCCCAGGACTTTGCAACGACGGGTGGCGACAACTACGAGATCGTCAACCCCTATGCCAGCGATATGACCAGCAACACCAACTCCTTTATCGCCCAATACTGCGCTGCCAAGGGAGAGAGCTGGGACACCATCTCCCTGGCCGATATGCAGGCCATTTTGCGGCAGGGCAAGAGCAATCTGTACTCCTACACCCGCACCAGCGAGACCCGGACGGTGGAGGACGACGACCCGGACACCTCGGACGTGGTGGAGACCAAAACAGAGACCTGGTACATCTATACTCTCTCCTACAATGGGGAGGGCTATTTTGCGGACAACGTGTTTCATCTCACCGAGGATCAGAAATCGCTGGCCGGCGACTATGCCCAGAACCTCAGCCTGTTCCTGGGCGATGGGATGTTCCAGTACACCGAGTACGGCGGCACTACCATTGCATCCCTGGGGAACGTCCGCTTTACCGACGGCGCTACGGAAGTCGTCTACTTCAATCAGCTAGACGAACGCTGGGCCAATAAGCCCTACGGCACGGACAACATCGGTGGTTACGGCTGCGGTCCCACCTCCATGTCCATTGTGGTGTCCTCCCTGACAGATGACATCGTAGACCCCATTGAGATGGCGGAGTGGGCCTATCAAAACGGCGGCTGGTGCAGCAAGAGCGGTTCCTACCACGCCCTGATCCCCAGCGCGGCCAAGGCGTGGGGACTGAATGTGGAGGGCTGCACAGCCTCGGAACCTCAGCGCATCTTGGACGCCTTGAGTGATGGGAAGTTGGTGGTCGCCATTATGACCAAAGGACACTTTACCTCCGGCGGGCACTTCATTGTCCTTCGGGGCGTACAGGACGGACAGATTCTGGTGGCTGACCCTGCCAGCTACCGGCGGAGCGAGAAGCTGTGGGATCTGTCCATCATTCTGAATGAGGCCAGCAAACGAGCGGGAGCGGGAGGCCCGTTCTGGATCATAGGGTTATGAGGAGTTTCTTTTAAATTGGGGCATATAGGCCAGCCCATACATCGCAGATTACGTCTGGCATATCGGACGATTTACTTGACTATTTCGGACGATTTGGGTATAATGTAGTAGAGAAGCACAGTCAAGTGGGAGGAGGTATTGATATGTCAATCACTGCGACGGAATTGAAGGCTAATCTGGGAAAATATCTGCTGCTTGCAGCATCGGAGGACATTTTTATTACTCGCAATGGGAAGGTTGTGGCCCGGCTTACTTCGCCATATCAGGATAAACTTGATGCGGTAGATGCCCTATTTGGCAGCATTCCTGCGACAATGACGCTGGAGGAGGCCCGGGAGGAGCGGCTGGGGAAGATATGAAAGTGTTAATTGATACTTGTGTGGCGATAGACTTTCTTCAAAAGCGGGAACCCTTTGCGGATGACGCACTCCGTATCTTTCGTGCGGCGGCCAGCGAATTATTTGCCGGCTATATCACCGCTAAGTCCGCCACAGACATCTACTATATCAGTCACAGATGTACCCACAGCGATGTGGAATCCCGAAAAAACCTGCGTGCGTTGCTGACGATAGTTGGTATGCTGGACAGTGCGGCAATAGATGTCCTGCAATCACTGTCCTCAGATATTTCCGACTTTGAGGATGCTGTTATGGTCGAGACCGCGAAACGAGCCTCTGTTGACTGTATCGTGACGCGGAATCAAAAGGACTATGCCAAGTCTCCTGTTCCCGTCTTCGGCCCCGGCGAATTTCTGGAATACCTCATGTCCTCCGGCGAGGAACCTTTGGAATAGTATCACATCGCAAAGAATGGAAACCGCAGTCTCATTTCTTGAGGCTGCGGTTTCCCGTTTAAGCGGATACTTTGTGATACCCAGCTTCATATTTTCACAGACAGGAGACACAAATAATATGCAAAATATGACTTCATCCACGAAACAGCTATACCTGTTCCTGACCGCCTGCTCTGGTAGCTGGAGGAACACCGTCTATATCTCATGCCAGGGAGAAACGGAGAACCCCGG
>OFGR01000629.1_pt1 | contig 34290 bp, 32 predicted proteins | sample 1521811 | NCBI WGS metagenome assembly OFGR01 (sample SAMEA3504098, study PRJEB24116) | mouse gut metagenome | biome: mouse gut; feature: mouse-associated habitat; material: faeces | place: Denmark | collected 2011
TTCTCAAGGATCTGCCTCCATCTTTCCGGAAGCGTATACTCCTCCTCCGATGTTTTCGCCACCTTATCCAACTTCGGGGAGCCAAGCCCCAGAATCTTCTTCTCCCAGTGGGATCTTGTATTCTCTCCCGCGGCATCCGTCAGCGCCTCTATATATGCCTTCCGCATATTCTCAGACTGCACAATTACTACATCCGCATTGAATACCCCCGGCACCGTACAAAAATGCGCAATTCCCTTCACTGCCTCCTCATTTTCCGGATCAATCTCACCTAGAACAAAGTAGGGAATATAAACCAGTTTGTCCGTATACTGCTTCAAGTTCTTAGAATAAAACTCCGGCAAAACGCTGGTCACATAATTGCAGTCATCATAAGGATTGTGAATGTAAATCATGTCCGGTCTGCGCTTTTCAAAATCATACTCCTTATAACTCATGATGGGAACATACTCAGGATACAGGTCCCCTTCATAATGTACCTCTCTGAAGCTTCCGTCAATATTTTTGTCATAGTATGGAATAGGCACAACATAAGCGTCACAATTCGGATCCTCATCCGCCGCCTTCCACACACTTTCCAGCGAATCCCACATGGAAGCTTTGTACGGCAGGAACACAGCCTCCATACGCTCAGGTATATCATGCTTCACGCTGTTCTCCATCTTAATCAGCGAGCGGCGCAACGCCTTACACACTTGACTCACATTAACTGGATTATTCTGAGAAACATCTTCATATATCTGATATGCCAGTTCACAGTAATCCTCAATCATAGGAATCGTGACAAAGTCCTCACCTTCTACCTTCTCGATAATTTCTCCCAACTGGATGGCACATTCCTGACACTGTGACAGCAGATCCAGCGCCGCCTCAGTATTCCTCGTCTCTATCGTCTTCTTAATCCCGCCATGCGCCCGGTCAAGCAATTTTATAAAATTCTCAGCCTGCTTTTTCTGCGCTTTCGTCATATATTCTTCCTCTTCCCGCTTTTGATTTCGTATCTACTCTTAATATATCGGCCATTTCTGTTATTTCTTTACCTCTCCGGCTGTATCACGCCGTCCTCCAAGGCAATACCGCCATATATTCTGAGCTAAAAAAAGAAAACCAATACCACTTCACAGATATCGGCTTCCCCTTCCACTCCTATTATTCTTCCCTTTCTCCGCTATCTTCTTCATCCTCCGTCGCCGCCTTGGCTCTCTCCTTTGCCTCTACGGCCTCTCTTGCTTTCTCCGGATTATATTTCAGAAAATACGCGTAAATATCCACAATCGCCTGATACAACTCCTCCGGAATCGCCGTCCCAAGATCCAACTGCGTCAGCACCGTTGCCAATGAATTGTCCTCATACACAGGCACACCGTTCTCGTTCGCCATCTCCACAATACGCTCAGCCATATATCCAAGCCCCGAAGCAACAATCACCGGCGCCACATCTTTATTCTCATCATATCTCAGTGCAACTGCTTTTTTGTTCATCACGTCCTCATATTGTGACATTGATTGAATTTCTCCTTTCAAATATCTTCGGGAATGCGGTATGTACCGGAATTGGCACCTTCCCCTGTTCAACGCCGAGATACTCCAGCTCCAGATTATTCTTGCGCATGATCTTACGAATATTCTCACGGATATCGCTCTCATGTCCCAACAATTCCTCCGGATAATGGATCAGCATATCAATCTTCCCCTTCTCATAATACAACATCATATCGAAAAAGCCAACATCTTTCATGTCGAACTTGATCAGGAGCTTCACGCCACGCTCTTTGGAGCCGGGATTGCCAGATTCCTCGTCCGGATCAACCCACATCTCTGAGAACATCGGCACACCGTCCAGAATCACCGGCAGCATCACATGCATAACCGGCATATATACGCTCTCGTTCACCAAGACGCTTCGCATAATATTAACAAACTGCTCTTTATTCTCAATGCCGGCTTCTCCCTTCACGCCGGCCTCCATAATATTCAGAAGCTTATCCGTCAGCTCATTCTTCCCCGCCGCCCGGTCATAATCCACATTCAGCAGCATATTCCGCATATCCTTGCCTGTCATACCGGGAAAATGCTTATTGAAGGTAGGGAATTCCATCAATCTCTGGAATGCCTCCACCACTTTGTCAAGGCTGCCGCTCTCATACCGCGCCGTATTGAAGGCAACCAATGTAACCAGGTCACGCAGCTTACCCAGCTCTCGGTTGTCTGCAACATATTTGCCCATATAAGGAATAATCTGTTCCTTTAACATCCGCACATTCGCGGCATTACTGTCTGTAGAATGAGGCTTTAACCGCATAGCTAGCCTTTCAAGCCCTTCACGGTCGTTGCGGAACATACGAGCCTCAATATCCTCCAGCGTACCTTTAATATTCTCAAGAATATGTTTCCCAGAGGACATATCATTATATTTTTTCAGAAAATCCAGCACGCCGGCTTTCAACTCCACTGTCGTCGCCTCGCCCATAATCTGGCGCATTACGTCAAACAATGGTCCCTGCAGACGGTTTGCCCCTGCCATCTGGCTTTTCATAAATTCATTCAGCTTCTCCGGCGACATCTCAAGCATCTGAAAAAACGCCTGAATCTCCTCCGCCGTCCCCTTGCCGATGCCCGATTCCACCAGATTCGCCATTCCGCCGAAAATCATCTTGGTCATAATCTCGCCAAGCCTGGGCACATCCCTTAGCGACGCTACAAAGCTTCCGAAATTCGACTCATAGGAAATACCTTTTTGTCCCCCGTCGTCTCCGCCCGCTTCAGTACGGCCGTCCGCCCTTCCTACCCGGTTCGCCTCGACAGGGTTTTTAATACTTAGATCCTCCGCCTGTTGGGAAGGCGTCTGCTTATTCACCGTATTATTATTCTCATATGCCACGGTTGGATTCGTTACTTTTAAAATATTTGACATTTTTTCACCTACTCTATAATTTACTCTTATCCTTTTCCGCCATCATGACGATATACATAAAAATAATACTTTTTAACATATTATAATTAACATTATTAGATAAGGCGGTACTAAGATTATGGATAACATGCTTGAAATGTATCTTTATGAGACAAACACTCTTATGGAACAGCTTGATGAACTCTTAATAGAAGCGGAAAAGAATGCAACGTTCACAACGAATGATGTTAATGAGATTTTCCGTATCATGCATACGATTAAAGGATCGTCTGCAATGATGGAATTCTCTACGTTGATGGAGATTGCACATCATATAGAAGACTTATTCTTCTATATCCGTGAAAACGGTATGGATGCTCTTGACGAATCACACAAAAATGATCTGTTCAATCTGATGTTCCAATCAACGGATGCTCTTCGTATAGAGGTTGAAAAAATCGAAAACGATGAGCCCCTTAGCACTAATATCGACCACATCATTGCAAATATTAATAGTTTTTTGGAAAAAATCAGTTCTTCCGGAGACAAGTCATCCACTGATTCTTCCAAGGATGAGAAGGTCGAAACAGAGATGCCGGTTGCAGATGGGGAAGCAATCGCTCTTATCAATCAAGAGCTTGCCGGATGTCCGGAGAGCAGCTTACGTTACTTCATACGAATCCATTTTGAAGAAGGCTCTGGTATGGAGAATCTTCGTGCGTTTATGGTAATTACTTCCCTTAGAGAGATTGATCTGCACTTTGAACACTATCCGAATGATGTGGAGACGAATTCTGACACAAGCGAAACCATCGTGGAGAAGGGCTTCTTCATCGCAGTAGCGAACGAGGAAGACTTAGAACGTGCACTCCAGGCGATTAAGCTGCAGAACAGCATTCATTCTTATGAAGTAATTGAGAACGCAGCAGCAAAGCCAGCGGAAAAGGCATCATCTTCACAATCCGGCCCGATGACAGCGGCAGAGTCAACCAACAGCGCTCCGGCAGTAAGCAGCGCTCCAACGGCCAACAATGCTCCGGCAGCCAACAGCGCTCCGGCAGCCAACAATGCTCCGGCAGCATCGGCGTCTGCCCACAACGGCGCACCTGTAAAGCAGAGCTTGATCAGCGTGAACCTGTCCAAACTGGACAGTCTGGTGGCAATCGTCGGGGAGATCGTTATTACGGAGTCCATGGTAACATCATCTCCGGATCTGCAGAACTTAAAGCTCGATAACTTTACGAAGTCAGCGCGTCAGTTACGCAAATTAACAGACGACCTTCAGGATATTGCCATGTCGCTGCGAATGGTTCCACTGTCTGGAACATTCCAGAAGATGAACCGTATTGTCCGTGACATGAAGAAAAAGCTCAATAAGGATGTTCGCCTTACCCTGGTAGGCGAGAATACAGAAGTAGATAAGACAGTTGTAGACAGCATCGGCGACCCGATTATGCATATTGTCCGCAACTCCATGGACCATGGTGTAGAGGCGACAGCCGAGGAACGTATTGCAGCCGGCAAGAACCCTCAGGCAGAGATTGTACTTTCCGCGGCTCATACAGGAAGCGAAGTTATTATTTCCATTTCCGATGACGGCCAGGGAATGAATCCCGATAAGATTCTTGCCAAAGCAGAGCGCAACGGAATCCTGACCAAGCCAGCAAGCGATTATTCCAAGAAAGAGATTCTTTCTCTCCTCCTGCTTCCAGGCTTCTCTACCAACGAAGAAGTTACCGAATTCTCCGGACGTGGTGTAGGTATGGATGTAGTAAAAAAGAACGTAGAAGCCGTAGGCGGAACGATTTCTATTACCAGTGAGACAGGAAAGGGAAGCTGTACGACCCTCAAGATTCCGCTAACTATGGCAATCACAGACGGTATGGAGGTTTCTGTAGGCAAGTCCTTGTTTACAATACCGATTGCCAATATCCGCCAGTCATTTAAGCCACAGAAGGAAGAAGTCATCCTGGATGCTAATGGCAATGAGATTATTAAGTGCCTGGATGCTTTCTACCCGATCATAAGAATACATGAGTTATATAATATTGAGACAGAAGTTACCAACATTGAAGATGGTATCTTAATATGGGTTGAGACTGCCGACAAATCCTACTGTCTGTTCGTAGATGAGCTGCTCGGAGAACAGCAGGTAGTGGTAAAGCCACTCTCACCATTCCTTGGCAACTTCAACATCAAGAGTTCCGGAATCGGCGGCTGTACCATTCTGGGAGACGGCAATATCAGTCTGATCCTGGATATCAGCAACTTATACGCGGCGACTCAGCAATATTAAAGTGTACAGAAAACTGGAGGAATAATTATGTCAGCAGATACAGCAGTAAATACAGCAGCGAACGAAGTTATGGAGGATGGGACACCAATCTCTACAGAACGTTTCTTAACATTCAGTTCTGACGGGTTAAACATTGGCGTCAGCACGAACTACGTTATTGAGATCATTACGAATCATGCAATTACCATGGTTCCCCTTGTTCCGGATTATGTCAAAGGGATCATTAACTTACGTGGGCAGATTATCCCGATTATTGATATCCGCCTGCGTATGGGAAAACCTGCAATCGAATATACATCTTCAACATGCATTATCGTGTTGAACATTAATTCCGTTTACATTGGTATTATCGTAGATGCAGTTCAGCAGGTAATGGATATTGATCAGGACAGAATTGCACCTGTCCCTGTCGAGAACCAACAGGAATTAATTAGCGGAATGATTTCTTCATCCGAGCGTTCAGTCATTCTCTTCCTGGATTGCGAACAGCTTGTTCAGTCATACTAACTAATACAAAGGAGCCAGAACTATGTTAACTCTTAATGACCGTGATTTTCAGACATTGATAACGTTTATTCATCAAAACTATGGAATAGACTTGTCAAAAAAACGCCAGTTGATCGTCGGCCGTCTATCAAATACGATTGTCTCCCTGGGATTTTCTTCCTTTGGAGAATATATTGATAATCTGGTTACGAATAAGAGACCGGAAGACCTTGAACTGATGCTGAATAAACTAACAACTAACTACACCTTTTTTATGCGCGAGGGCGCTCATTTTGAATTATTCAAGGATACCATTCTTCCCTATCTTGTAGAGACTAAAAGGGATAAGGTACTTAGTATATGGAGCGCCGCCTGTTCTTCTGGAGAAGAACCTTACACAATCTCTATGATCCTGAAAGAGTTCTTCGGCTCCAAGGCGGCTGCATGGGATACCAGGGTTCTGGCAACCGACATTTCCCAGAATGCCCTTAAGGCTGCGAAGAATGCGGTCTATGATGAAGAATCGTTAAAAGAGCTCTCTCCCGACTGGAAGTCCAAATACTTCCGACCTACCGGCGAGCCGGGTACCTTTACCGTGGCGCCAGAGATTAAGTCCAACGTAATCTTCCGGACCTTTAATCTGATGGATCCGATTCGCTTCAAACTGAAGTTCGATGTAATATTTTGCAGGAATGTAATGATTTATTTTGATCAGCCAACCAAAGATGCGTTGGTACAGCGTTTTTTCAACGCAACTAACCCTGGCGGTTACCTTCTGATCGGCCATTCAGAGAGCCTGAATAAAACCACAACGCCCTACAAATATCTGAAACCTGCTACTTATCGGAAAATTTGATAATTTTGAAAACTATAGAGGAATGGGCTGCTTTTGATGTTTCAGAAGCGGCTTTTCCATGGTTATACTACAACAAAAATGGATACGCAGTATTGGCGTAAGAAAGGAACCTTTTATGAATAACAAAGTTAAAGTATTAGTCGTTGACGATTCTTCTCTATTTCGGCAGGCGCTTATTCAACATTTGTCTTCACAACCCGGCATAGAAGTAATCGGCTATGCTATCAATGCCTATGATGCCAAACAGAAGATTCCTCAGCTAAAACCAGATGTGCTTACCCTGGATGTGGAGATGCCAGGTTTGAATGGAATAGAATTTTTGAAGCAGTTACTTCCTACGAATCCTCTTCCGGTGGTTCTTGTATCATCTCTGAACTTAAGTGTATTTGACGCGCTTTCAGCCGGTGCAGTTGATTTCGTGCGCAAGCCGGATATGACTGTCCGTAATTCAAAGGAAACCTTCTTTGAATCGCTCACAGTGAAGGTTATGACAGCCGCCAAGGCAAAAGTCCGCATCAGCCAGCCTGGAGCAGCAACGCCCAATTCTCCGGCACCTGCTCCCGCTCCTGTCCCAACTCCGGCAATGGCTGGAGGCGCAGTTCGTCCACTTGCACCACAGGGTACGGCAAGACCTATGCCATTTCCAGCGCTGTCACGCAACGTTCTTGATTCTACTATTATCGGACTGGGTGCGTCTACAGGGGGAACAGAGGCAACCCTGGAAGTATTAAAAAGGCTTCCTGGAAATATTCCTGGTATCGTTATCACTCAGCATATGCCGGAAGGCTTTACAGAGATGTATGCACAACGTCTGAACCGCATCTGTAATATGGAGGTACGTGAGGCGAAGAACGGTGATGTCATTCATCCGGGGCTTGCCCTAATCGCCCCAGGCGCAAAGCAAATGGAGGTTGTTCGTTCCGGACGTAATTACATCGTTCAGTGTCGTCCTGGCGCTAAGGTAAGCGGCCACTGTCCTTCTGTAGACGTCCTGTTTAACTCCATTGCTGCAAATGTAGCCATTAACAAGGTCGGTATCATTATGACTGGTATGGGACGCGATGGAGCAGACGGACTTCTAAAGATGCGTCAAAACGGTGCATTTACCATCGGACAAGACAAGGATTCCTGCGTCGTATATGGTATGCCTATGGTGGCTTATAATATCGGAGCAGTATGCACACAGGCTTCCTGTGAAAATATTTCCAATGTCCTCATGAATCATCTTAAGGGTGTTAAGTAACTTTGTTTTTAGTGTTATGAATCCCGAAGTTGTGCCGATATTCATAATATAACAAGATAATAACGTCACAAAATTTTATAAAAAGGAGTCCAGTATGAAAATTTCAACTAACAATAATGTGATCAACAATTTCACAGACATGCGTATTCATACCAAGGAAAATTCTGCTCCTTCTGTAGTTTCTAACGACGAACACAACTTCGATGCTATTATTATAAAGTCTGACCCCAGACAGATAGAAGAGCATACGTTTGCCAAGTCACTTGCCCGGCAGTTGTCTTCTGAGATTAAGAATATGGCATCTGCAGATAAGGTTCACAATCTGCAGAATCAGGTTACCTCGAACACGTATCATGTCGATGCCCATGCCATAGCAGCGCGAATGCTGTTGCTGTAGGAGGATAGACAAGGGATGAATGATTTTACAGATTTTAAGAAGATTATAGAAGAGTTGATTGCTCTTTTTGATCATTTAATTCCAATAGAACAGGAGAAGCTTGATGCAGCAATTAAGAACCGAGTTACGTTTGTTGAGGATTGTATGCATAAGGAGCAGGCTGCTGTTCTTCAATTACGCGGATTGGAGCAGAAGCGGGAGGCGGAACAGATACGTCTCGGTATGAAAGGATATACATTCCGGCAGATTTTGGAGCAGGCGCCGGAAGAAGCGACTGCTGTTTTGGATCCTTTATTCAAACAGCTAGGAGAGCGGGTTCGTACTTTTCAGTCCATAAGTGAAAGTGCACGGAACATTATTGAGGTGAATCTCCATGTAATCCAGTCAGCTCTTGCCGCGGAAGGTCCTGGAAAGACTACTTATTCTGCTACAGGTCAAAAAAAAGATGATAATAACAAGCGGAACCACTTTACCAGTCGTTCCATTTAATACTCTCGCAAAACTTATACCGTATATCTCTGAATTTATACTTTGCTGGACGTAGTCCACCCACCCGAAGGGTATGCTTTACGGTGTGCCCTTGGGTATACATTAATGGACGAAGTCCACGTATAATTATTGGGATAGAGTAAACGTTATAAGGCTTGCGGATATAGATCAGAAGGAGGAATTGTTATGATACGCTCTACATTTGCCGGATTCACCACCGCACAGCTCGGTATGGCTGCCAGCCAGCGTGCTCTGGATGTTGTCGGTCAGAATATTACCAATATTAATACCCCTGGATATACCAAGCAGCGTCTTGACCTTGCCAGTCTGAATACCCAGAAGGGTGACTTTTACAACGCCAAATCCAACATCAAGGTTGGTTTTGGTGTCGAAATAACAGGGATTTCCCAGTTACGCGATCCCTTTCTGGACGCACAGTACCGTTCACAGATCAGTAAGCTTGGGACTACGGATGCACATGCAGCCGGTTTTGAGCAACTGACTCCTATCTTTGATGAAGCTACAATGGATGGCGTTCGTGCCGCTTTCATCTCCCTCACCAGTTCACTGAGTACACTTTCTACTCAGGTAGGTAATCAGGAGCATGATACAATGGTACGTTCCAATATGCAGATTCTTTTGAATCTGTTCCGTGAGAATTCGGTCAAACTTCAGGATGTTCGGGAAGATATGCAGATGGGTTTTGAAGTTACTGATATTGCAGATCTGAACAGCATGCTTAAGAATATTTCCGAATTGAATACTAGCATCAAGAACAGTCAGGTGCTTGGCAATCCGGCTCTTGAGTTACAGGATCAGCGGAACCAGTTGTTGGATGAACTTGGAAGTTATCTTCCGATTTCCGTTAAATATAAGAATCAGGAGGTAGGTCCAGGACAATATGTAGAAATCCTGAACGTAGACTTTACAGATACGGAAGGCGTAAAACACTCCCTGATTTCAGATGGCTTGTACGGTCAGTTTGACGCAGATGTATTGAACCAGCCTGTACAGTTGACTCTTTTTGAGGCAAAGGGCGCAACCTCAGACGTTACTGAAGTCCTTGGTTCCGGTACTTTGAAGGGAACTCTTGATTTTCTGAATAAGTCAGGAGATTTTGACGGAACGGATTTTAAGGGACTTGGTTACTATGAGAAGGTTCTGGATTCTCTGGTTAATACCCTTGCCACAAAATTTAACGAGGCAAACGTCGTGTTGGATGAAAACGGGAAGCCAACGAATCTTCTTAACGAAGATGGTTCTGTTGTAGAATCTTTTGATAAAGACGGTAAGCCAATTTATGCCATAGACCCACAGACAGGCGATCTCCTTGATGGAACTAATGGTAATGCCAAAGTCTATGCTTATCCATTATTTGAAACCAGCGACGGTTCTACGGAATTTACCGCAGCTAATATTAAGATTGCGACTGGATGGTCGAATGGTTCTTACGGTATCCGACCGTCTAACAATTACGTCACAGTTGACAAAGACACGGGTTCCACAGCCAATGAGAATATCCTTAACATGGTCAAATTGCTGGAAAAAGATATCTCATTTTCCGCTAAGAACTCTGCCGGAAAAGATATTACTTTCTATAAGGGAAGTTTCCATGATTGTTTTGCTAATATTGAGGCAACCCTTGGTATTGATTATAAATCAGCTAACACTATGCTGGCCAATCAGATTTCCGTTCTCAATGAGACGGCGAATTCCAGAGATGCCGTATCCGGTGTGCAGTTGGATGAGGAAGGTATGGATTTGCTCCACTATAACCAGTCTTACAGCGCAGCAGCCAGATTTTTAACGACGTTGGATGAAGCTCTTGACAAATTGATTAACGGTACCGGCGTAGTCGGAAGGTAACAGGAGGTATAATATGAGAATTACTACGAATCAGATATTAAGAAATTACAAATCGAATCTTGCAACTTCCCTTACAAATCTGGACAGCGCAAGAGTGAAGGTAATGACAAGACGTAAATTTACCGCTACTGCTGAAGATCCAGCCAGTGCGTTGCGTGCCTCTGTTCTGGAAAGAAAATATGCGAGAAATGAAGACTATCTGAGCCTGGTAAAAGACGTACAGTCTTTCCAAGATTCACAGGAAGATGCCGCAATGCAGATTAATACGATTGCGAAGCAGTTAAGCAAGCAGTACGGACTTGAGGCGTTAAACGGAACCAACGGTTCTCTTGACACCAGAGAGACTTATGCTGACGCTTGGCGCGGTTCACAGGAAAGTATATTGCTGAGCCTGAATGCAAGTTATGAAGGAAAATACGTTTTCGCAGGAAGCGATGGACAGAAAGCTCCGTTTAAGCTTGGCAAAGATACTGCCGGAAATCAGGCTTTGTTTTATAGAAACGTTGATGTTACAACCGGTTTTCTCTATAATGACGACGGCACGCTTAAGGATAACGATCCGGCTGCATCAAAGGAACGTTTGGAAAATCTGTCTAAGGACTCTGTTTTCGTAGACTTGGGTTTTGGCTTAAATATTAACGACGATTCTACTATAGATTCATCCAGCGCTTTTAATACCAGCCTTCCAGGTATTAATATGGTAGGGTACGGTGAGTTTGACAATGGAGACCCTAAGAATATGATTCTTCTGATGGGGAAGATTGCAGACGAGTTAGAAAAGCCGGATTTTAACTACGAAAGATACCGTGAACTTGTGAATGAATTTGATGAAGGCCGCAACGATGTTCTTGAGGTTGTAACGACCCTTGGTACACAGACTGAATTCCTGACTACTACCAGAGATAGATTGGAGACCAACGAGATTAGTCTTGCCACACAGATTGACAATGTTGTCAATGTTGATATGGCAGAAGCAATTATGAATTTCTCATGGGCTCAATACGCTTACAATGCATCACTAAAGGTAGGAAACAATATATTGACACCGTCATTTATCGATTTCATGAGATAATAAAAAAATATAGGAATGAGAAAGGAGGAAGTCTTATATGAATCAACTCATCAGAATTACAACAGTTCCCATTCAATATGAGCTGAAGGTCAACAATGCCCGTCTGGAATATTCCAGAGCAAAGGCTGAGTTGGAAATCAGTCGTAACGATGGGGGGCTATCGATCAAGAGTCGCCCTGTGAAGCTGAATCTGGATGCTACTGAGGCAAGAAATTCTGTTGTACCTACTACAGCCAGAAGCGTTGCACAGACAGCCCAGGCAGGAAAAGAAGCCGCTTACAGCGCAACGGCACAGCTTGTACAGGAAGGAAAGCTTCTGTTAAAAGCAGATATCGGTCAAGATGTAATCGGACAGATCATGCAGCAGAGAACAGCTCCTGCTACCGGAGAATTCCAGCTTGGATTCACCCCTTCTGCCCCTGTAGATATCAACTATGAAGCTGCTGATTTGACGATCAATTATGAGATGGATAAATTGAATTTTGACCTTAAAGTGGCAAACGGCAATTTTGAATTTATCCCAGGCAATATTGAGATGTCTATTACGCAACATCCTGATGTTGTCATCGAATATGTTGGCGGACCACTCTATGTACCGCCGAGCGCTGATCCTAATTATGAACCAATAGACGTAAGGGCTTAACAAAGCCCTTACTTTTTCACATATAAGTATATCCCGTAATGTAAACCCAAAGGGTACACTGTAATTCATACCCTTCGTGCTGGTGGATTTCGTCCATTAAGGTCCACTCTTTGGATATACTTAATCCTTAGGAGGTATCACACGTTGAATATAAACGCAAAATATTTTGGTTCTGTCTCTTATGAAGAGTCAGACTCTATCCACATTATCAATGGACTGATTGGCTTTGAATCCCATACGGATTATCTTCCTATTCCATTCCAGGATGAGGATGATTCCCTGATTTCCCTGCAATGCCTGGATGACGAGAAACTTTCTTTTATACTGATGAATCCTTTCGGAATCTTCCCAGACTATGCCCCAACCCTGTCGATACAGGATCTTCGTGAATTGGGCGCAGACTCTGCCGAAGATATTTCCTATTACGTAATCAGCGTAATTCGTGATTCTGTTGCGGAATCCACAGTGAATTTAAAAGCTCCCCTCGTTGTCAACGCATTGAATCGTAAGGCAAAGCAGGTCATTTTAGACCAGCCGGAATACACCTTCCGACATACGCTCGGTGATATGACCCAAAAGGAGGATTAATGTTATGCTTATACTGCAACGCCGGAAAGGACAAGCCCTCTCCATTAATCACAATATCACACTGACTGTTGTTGACGCCGGAACTGATTGGGTGAAGCTTGCCATTGATGCGCCTAAGGAAATTCCCATTCTCCGAACGGAATTAAAGGAAGCCGCCGCAGAAAACCAGAAAGCTTCTGCAACTGCCTCCCGTCAAGTTTTGGAGGAGATTCTAAAGAAAAGGTAAAAAACAGGACTTGGAAGAAAAATAAAGTATTTTCCTCCAAGTCCTGTCTTTAATTCCATACCATGTATCTTCTAATGATTCTATCCCAGAAGATCACTTATACAATCCTGTGTCTATGCCGAACAATCAATAAATTCCACTGACGTTACGGGCGCCGACATCACTTCTACACTCACTCCGCCTGCAGCCCCACTTCCCAGCAATGACGCTGCCTCAGAAGACAAAGCTGTTGATGAAAGTGAATCTACATACTGTTCTGCCATCTGCCTAAATTGCTCATCACTCATGGCAGAATTCGGCATTACATCATCCATATGCGCTGTCGATGTCTGGCATTGTTCTAACCCCATCCTTGCCCTCTGCTTGCGCTTCAATTCCTGTGCCAACTGGAGTGCCAACTTCTCCTTCATCTTCCTCTCTGCTGATTTCTGCCGAAGCTGAAGATTCTCCTCCTTGTGAAGTCTTGCAATCTTGATATTGCCGCTCTGGATTACAGACTTAATCTTCCGCACAATTCTCGCCGCCTCCGCCGAATCTGATACTTGTGTCTTCACTCGCTGTATCTCCCCATACTTCGCGGCAATCAACCCCTTCACAGACGTTACATTCCTTGCACTTGCAAGCCGCATCATACTCGATGTATGGGAATAACTGTAAGAGCTGACCTTCGGACTCTTCTTATTGGCATAGAAGGAAGTAGACTTCTGCTCTCGCCACCAGGTAGGCTGAGTGCTTTCATCCTTCTTCTTCATTGCCGTCCACTTCGACACCTGCCCATCCTCACCGATTACGAGCCCCATGCCCACCAATTCCTTGTTCTTAAGCAGGGCTTCCACATTGGCAGACTTCTGGTATTGATCCAGATGATTCAAAATATTCTCTACATGCTGACGCAGGTTCTCGTCAGTGCTCATCTTCTCAAGCAGCTTTTCAGAGATGGCTACATTGTTCATTCCTGTCTGTCCCGCCCCATACTGCGAAATCTGCTGATGGTTCTCAAATGATATCACGCTAAAATTAATATTCTTATATGTCTGCTTCAAATACTTCATCATAGATGCTGCATCTGACTGGCTAGCTGACGTATTATTTTCAACATCCTTCTGGGAATCCATCTTAAGAAGTGCAATCTGGGAATCTGAATAAACGCTTCTGTTCCTTACTTTCATTGATATCCCTCTTTTCTTTTTCCAAATACTCTCATGCTATATTTATAATATCGGATGAAAACCTTGCTTTCATAATAGGCTAAAAACTCTGTTTTTATGTTGACAAACCGTCTCAAATCCGCTATGTTTGAGAAAGCATATAAGTAAGGAGTTTTCAAGAAAATGAAATCATTAATATTAGCCGAAAAGCCTTCTGTTGCCCGTGATATTGCCCGCGTTCTGAACTGCCGCAAGAATCTCTCCGGCGCAATCGAAGGAAATCAATACGTTGTCACATGGGCATTAGGCCATCTCGTCACATTGGCAGACCCAGAAGAATACGATAAAAAATTCAAAGAATGGAATATGTCCTACCTGCCCATGATTCCAAAGAAATGGGAGCTTATTGTAATCAAACAGACGTCAAAGCAATACCACAACGTCAAGTCTCAACTACTCCGCAAGGATATCAGCGACATCATTATTGCCACAGACGCCGGAAGGGAAGGAGAACTGGTTGCCCGCTGGATTTTAGAAAAGTCCAACTGCCAGAAGCCTGTTAAAAGACTCTGGATTTCTTCTGTCACTGACAAGGCAATCCGAGAAGGCTTCTCCCATCTAAAGGACGGGCGGGAATACCTTGACCTATACCACGCAGCAAGAAGCCGCGCCGAGGCAGACTGGCTGGTGGGAATCAACGCTACCCGCGCCCTGACCTGCAAATATAATGCACAGCTCTCCTGTGGACGTGTTCAGACCCCTACCCTTGCCATAATCGCAAGGCGTGAGGAGGAAATCCGAGCCTTTCAGCCACAGGAATATTACGGGCTTACCTGCACCGCCGGAAACGTAAAATGGTCATGGCAACAGGCGAAAAACGGAAATACCCGTTCCTTCCAGAAGTCCTTTATTGCAGATTTGCAAACAGCCCTCAAGGGGCAAACCCTTACCGTTACAGAGGTTCAGAAAACTGCGAAAAAAACCTTTTCTCCCGCACTATATGACCTGACAGAATTACAGAGAGACGCAAACCGGCGTTTCGGCTTCTCTGCCAAAGAAACCTTGAACATTATGCAGCGCTTATATGAAAACCACAAGGTACTCACCTACCCACGTACAGATTCCCGCTATATCGGAACAGACATCGTCCCAACAATAAAGGAGCGTCTGAAAGCCTGCAACACCGGACCCTATAAGAAATTCATTCCACAGCTTTTGAAAATGCCAATCAAAGGGAACAAATCATTCGTAGATGATAAGAAGGTCAGCGACCATCACGCCATTATTCCAACAGAGGAGTCTGCCCTTCTTGAGCATCTCAGCAACGAAGAACGCAAAATCTACGACCTGGTGGTGCGCCGTTTCATCAGCGTCCTCTATCCAGCATTTGAATATGAGCAGACCACACTGAAGGGAGCTGCCTCCGGTCAATGCTTTATTGCAAGAGGAAAACGGGTTCTCACCCCTGGATGGAAGGCGGTTTACGAGACAGACAATTTTGAGGAGGACGAGGAGGAAACCTCATTTCAGACGGCAGACCAATCCCTCCCGTCCCTGAAAAAAGGCGAAATCTTGCCGATTTCCACCAGTTCCATTCAGACCGGCAAGACGAAGCCTCCGGCAAGATTTACCGAGGCAACCCTGCTGACAGCTATGGAGAATCCTGTACGCTATATGGAATCTGATGACGCGAAGGCAAGAAAGACACTTGGAGAAACCGGCGGCTTGGGGACGGTTGCTACACGGGCCGATATCATTGAGAAGCTATTTCATTCATTTCTCATTGAGAAGAAGGGCAATGAGATTCTCATTACCTCTAAAGGGAAACAGATTCTTACGTTAGTTCCCGAAGATTTGAAAAAGCCAGAGCTTACTGCAAAATGGGAGATGCAGCTTGCCGATATCGCAAAAGGCAAACATAAAGAGGCTGAATTTCTTAAAGAGCTTCAAGGATACACCAATGCATTAATAGATGAGATTCGTTCAGCAGAAGGCTCATTCCGGCACGATAACCTGACCAACACTAAATGTCCCCGCTGCGGCAAGCGGATGCTATCTGTCAATGGGAAGAACGCGCGCCTTCTGGTATGTCAGGATCGGGAATGTGGATACCGAGAAACCGTGGCTCGTCTGAGCAATGCCCGCTGCCCGAATTGCCATAAAAAGATGGAGTTAATCAAGAAGGGGGACTCTGAAACCTTTGTCTGTGCCTGCGGTTACAAGGAAAAGCTGTCGGCCTTCAAGGCACGAAGGGAAAAAGAAGGGGCGGGAGTCACCAAGAAGGATGTACAGAAATATATGAAAAATCAGAAGCAAGAAGCCGTTAATACAGCGTTTGCCGACGCGTTGTCGGGAATCAAGTTACAATAGCAAGACTTTTGGGCCTGTGGGGAAATGAGGTCATTACATCTCCCCGCAGACCTGTTATTGTGTATCCAGGGGCACATCTCTATATGCCACCACAACCTCATATATCTCACAGCCTTTATAATTCAGCCGACGACTCTCGCGGGGTGATTTTTTATTATCACAAAAGCTCAAAAGATATCCTTTCTTTATACCTCGCGCTCTCAGATATCCTGCTAATTGTTCATATCCATCCTTTTCGTATTTCTCTCCCCGCCAGATTTTTAACTCAATTATAAATTCCTGCGTCCCATAAAACACAACAATATCCATTCTTGTATTGCATCGAGTTTCAGCTTCAACAGCGTAATGTCCCGTCCCATTAATAATTGGGCGGAGAAAACTTAGGAATAGCAATCTTCCATGCTGTTCGATAAATCCGCCGTCCTCATCTCTGTATTCTGCCTTCATAAACGCAGAAAATCTCTGCAGAACAGTTTCCATACACAGCCGTCCATCCACAATATACAATGATTTATCCGAATATTGGGAAATCATAAGGTTCTTTATACTATGGATAGATACAAAATATTCATAGATATATGACTCGAATATCTGATTAGCCACTTTCGCATGTCCGTGTTCATTTTTTAGAATTCCATACATCTCGCCTCTGGCAACGTCTGGATTAGAAGCGACAAAAGATACATCCGCGCCCTTAAGAAGGATACCTTCCACTACATCTTTAAAGCCCTGATATCTTTCCAAATTTTTGATAATATCATCAAACAGAGTATTTTGTCTCCCAAGCAAAATCTTTACTGCCATCCCAAGTCCGTCTTCTGTCCATGGCAGGGGAGTCTCATCAATATACTTACACAGACAGCTAACCAAAAATGGATACCCCTTCGTATATGCATATAATAATTCCGACATACTGGAAATGTCCATTCCAGTATGACAGTCTTTCTCATATTGCAAAAGCATAGTTTCTATTTCCTCTGGTGAAAAGCTCATATCCACCGAGAAATTTGCCGAAATATTCCATGGGCTGTTATAACTTGTATCCTCCTCTGGACGTATTTTTATTTTAAGATTTTTGATATCATGCACTCCCGCCAGAATAACACTACTGAAAGCTTCTTCTCTCCCCTTTTGGTACATCATATATTTATCCCTGAGTAATCCAAGAAACGACAGAAACATCTGATAATCAGCCGCCTTATCCACTTCATCTACCATTAAAATTACTTTCTTTTCTGCCCGTTCACAAAGTAGGGAAATACGTTCTCCGAGATTACGCAGCGGAAGAATATCTTTACCGGATTCTTCAAAAATCTGCGCCAAATCGGGATGCGCCGCCCTTTTCAAAGATTTTTGAAATTCAAAGAAAAGCCCTTGCGTTAAAGTGTCTAATGTTCTGAAATAATCCTCCTTACCTTCAAAGCTTATATCTATTACAATGTAATCCTCTTTCAGACGTTGATACAGAAGTTCAAGGAGTGTCGTTTTTCCATATTGTCTTGCTCTGTTTATTGTAAAATATTCCTCATTTTTAATGTATTGTTCAATAATCTGATCAAGCTTCGTACTGATATCAACCATATAATGCTTACGCGGAACACAAAGCCCTGTTATATTAAATTTCCTTCTCCCTCCCATATTGTTATCACCGCCTGTCGAAAAATTCTTACTCCATAAGCTTCTTATAATATGAATCCGCCGTATACAATGCTGCTACCGGATTATGCCCAAGTACCCGATCCTTCGTCACAGCCGTCGTGGTCAAAGCCTCTGAATACTTATAGAACAAACTGTCATGTCCTACACACAGACCGACTACCACGTTAAGGTCTGTTTTCGCATGGTTCAGCATCTTTGCCTGCAGGATTGGATTGCACATATTAAGCCCGATTCCGTTACATTCTTCCGGAATCCCGACAGAACTCTTAGGCGTAGCGCCTGCCTTACACGCAATCCCAAACACCTCGAACCCATGGGCCCTCATTATAGCTGCCAGTGTGCGGCTCTCCTTTAAAAGTCCGACACAGGTTGCGATTCCAATCTTCTTCGCCCCAATCTCACGGGCAAATGCCATAATCTCCTCCACTCTCGTATACTGGCAATAATGCTCATACTCCACCTTTGCCGCGGCAACCATCGTCTTATGGTTTTCCTCCTCGTCATAACACGCCATTGCCTCACGGTACACCTCTTGATTCAGATTCGTAGTCAGGCAAAACTCCGGATAAGACTTATCCATCTTATCGCAGTTCTTCACAGCGCAGTCAATACATGACCTCTCTTTTACTAATGCTTCATTACTCATTTTTTCCTCCTTCTGCCTGTTTGGCCGTCACTTTAAAATCTCACTATTATAATAAGAGACAATCAAATCCACCATACGATTATAGCTCTTGACCCCCTCCTTCTGTCCATTCGCCTTCAAATATGTATCATTGACCTTATTGGAAACTTCCGCGATCGTGCCGTCGTATTTGGCCCAAAACTCTCGGTTAAGCTTAAGGTCAGCCTCCGCCTCCTCCGGCAAAAGGCTTCGCACCTCACTCCATACGTCGTAGTCCGTCTTATACAGCACATTCATGCACTGTATCCACCCAGACAGATAGCCGCTGTACGCAAACGCATCCTCCCCCGACCTGCTGCACGCCAGAAATGCGATAAAATTCGCCTCCTGCTCTTGCATAAATCCCCGCAGGTGGGACAATTCATGGCAGGCTGTGAAGGGAATCACATAGTCCTGAACATCACCGTTAAAATTTGCCTCAATCGTAAACGGAGAATAGACTCCTGTTAAATTCTGAACCGAAAGAATACATGAATTCACCAGTTCTTTCGGCCTGGGGAAATATCCCGTAAGCTCTGGATACTCCAAGGCCAGCTTCTTCATCGCCTTCACCGCATACTCCTCTGCCGGAAATTCCAGAGCCATTCCTCCCTTCTCATCCCGTTCGACTCTGCCGCTTAATTCGGATAGCTCACTGGTAAGCCAGATACACACATCCTCCAATTCTTCTGAGGAATATTCTGCTATCTGGATTCCTGAGCTGTCCGAAAACGACTGCCGATGATAATTAATGCCGCAATTTACCACATAGAGAAAACACAAGCCTCCCGCCAGCAGAAACAGATTCATAAATCTGCTGTACAGGCCGCCTCCTGCGATTTTTCCTATAACCCCTCCCACAATCCATACGACAGTGCCTATAAGCAGGAGATACAATAGCATTTCCGACATGGAAAATGGAATATACCCCATCATACGCCCCACGCTTCCCACCCACAGAGGGTAGATATGCGTGCTGTACCATTGGGCAAATCCATTTAAAAATCTGGCCGCAATACTTAAAACCAAGGCAATACTCCAGAGAACTACGCTTATAAACAATTTTATATGATTTTTTTTAGAAACTCTACCTTCTTCCGCCATATCACATTCTGCTATCCTTCTTGATTCTTCCTACTGCGATTACGTCTGCCGAATCATGTTCTATGATATTAGTCTAACAATCCCCCTCCTTCTTGTCAAGAAAGAGGGGGATTCCAATCACTGCCTTTTATTTCCTACTTATTATTCAAATATTAAGCCCGACCCGACAAAACCATCCTTCTGCTCACCAGATACCCGCCAGGCGCCTTTGTCATCTGTGCAATCTGATTCATAAAAAAGTCAAGCTGAAGATTCCTGTTGGCCTCAAGCTTCTCCTTGATTGACGTCAGAAACTTCTCTTTACTGCTGGTATCTGAACCGGAAAATGTACGGTCCAGCTTTACCTGATACAATTTCTCATACTGCTCATCTTTATACTTCTGATACCCTGGTCTGCCTGCGGCAACCAGTTCAAAATTCTTAAGCCCCCACCGAATTGAAAACATGGCCGACTCCATCGTGTCCTCACCGGAGGAATTAAGCAGCTTCTTGTACTCGGCATAAGTCTCAGGAGAATACTTTTCCATAGCATAATTAATCTCACCCCTGCTGTCCTCATGCACGTAACCATTCCCATCCAGACCGATTACATGCTTTACCTGGTATTCCATCTTACAGGAGCCCACCCTCTTGCCTTCCATACCAATTCTGGCGATAGATTTCATTGCCTCCATGAAGGAGTCTCTCGAAGCTTCATCTATGAATTGGTTTGCAAGATACTCTGCTTTCTCAACTCCTAAACTAATTCGCGCCAAGCGGTCTGTCTCCTCAACACCATGGACATTATTCGGCAGGAAATCACTCCTGATAATATCATAGACACTGTCTTTCAATTCCTGGCTCTTACCTCTTAAAGCATCTGTAATCGCATTATCTATTCTGGCATACCCTGTGCGAAATGGTGCCACATTTCCTAATTCTATCACCACAGGAGACGGCTTTACGGGCGCCGCAGGGATGCCTTCTGGGAGTGCGAAAGGTTTATCATTCATCGGCTTCATAGATGAAAAATTCTTTCTAATCTGTTCCATCTGTGCGGAAGTAATCTTATCCATCCAGGGAGTTATCGGCTGACACCCCGTAGAGTATGAACAGGTACATTGACTCATAGTTACGACCTCCTTTTTGTATCGCCCCCTATCCTTCGTTCGGCGGCATATAGTCGGAAGGATTCTTTAAATGCTTCGCATTTGCCTTCTTCCTCTAAATCAAACATAGTATATCATGCATATATAATATATCGACGGGCAGACACAGCATAATAACGCAATTTAAAATTTTTAACGAATTATAGCTGCCTTAAAGGATAAAAGAAATACAGCCGGCTAACCAAACCAACTGCATTTCTCAAGAACCTATTTTTTCCTCTCCTTCCACACCTTCGCCAAAATATCCTTTAATACCAGAAACGCATCCATTTCCGAATACCCGTACTCTGCTCTTAATTCGTCTATCATTGCGCCCAAACGTACCGCATAGTTAGGGGTATTGACCTCCTTCTGGTAGGTGAGCAGGATTGGATACTTCTTCCCCCATGCGCTGGTCCAGTCGATTTTTTCCTCCACCTCCTCGCTCGTCCGTTCGATTGCCTGCTGTATCTCCCTTACGTCAAGATCAAAATCAATCAGTTCGTCCAGAGACAGGTTATACAATACCGCCATCTTTTTGGACTGGCGTATGTCAGGAAGCGTCTCGTCTGTCTCCCATTTAGAAACGGTCTGACGGCTCACGCCTAACCTCTCTGCCACTTCCTCCTGTGAAAGTCCGCATTTTTTCCGCGCATGAAATAAACTGTTTCCTAAGCTCATGTGGTTCTCCCTCCTTTTTGTTGTAAGACAAGTATAAAATGTAGTTGGGGAAAATACCACCGCTTTTATTTTGCAGTTTTGCGCGTTTTCTTAACTTTAATCTGATTCTACAAACTAAACCGCCACAGAATTAAACAGAGAAGGTTCCGGTACTGACTGACCGTCTTCTAACGCTGACTCAATCCACAGCTCTTTTGCTACATCTATTTCTCTTAAGGCTTCTTCCTTTGTCTCACCATAAGCCATACATCCTGGCAACTCAGGAATACTGACTACATATATGTTATCTTGCGGGTCATATTGCATAAAAATTGAATATTCTGCCACCTTAACACCCTCCTATAAATCATGCTTTATAATAATATTTCTTAACTGCCTGACCTGATAACCTTTTGCTTTTGATCCGGCATTCTGTACCGTCATACGTTCATTTATCTCTTTATGATAATAAACTTTATGAGAACCATTTTGATTTTTAAAATCGAATCCCAAATCTGTAATTAACTTACAAAAATCAGAAAAATGTATGTTATTATCAGCTTTTCCGTCTACAACATCATTATATGTCTTTTGGTTCATCACGATACACCCCTTTATATATTTTTATTATATCAGATTATCTTCTTTTTTTAAACACAACACTGACAATTAGCATAGATGTAATCCGAAAATATTGACTTTTTCCTCTCTTTCTCTATAATATACTTGTCGAACACATATAAAAGGAGAAAACCAGAACAATGGACACACAAACGCATTTTAACAAAAATATCTTATACTTACATATCGCCGTCATGCTTTTCGGATTGGCAGGCGTTGTCGCACAGTTTGTAGAAATATCCGCCGTCATGGTCGCTCTGGGTCGGGTCATCTGTTCTTCCGCGCTTCTGCTCATAATCGCGCTCGTAAAAAAGGACAGGCTGAGGCTTGACTCAAAAAGAGATGTATTACTGATTATCCTCACAGGCGCAGTCATGGCTGCCCACTGGACCACATTTTTCCAGTCAATTCAGGTGTCAACGGTAGCAATCGGGACGATTACCTTCTCCACGTTTCCCCTGTTCCTGACATTTTTAGAGCCAATTATATTTCATGAAAAGATACGCCGGCAGAGTATTTTCAGCGCAATCATCCTGTTTATCGGAGTGTTGATTACCATACCGGAATTCTCTATGGCAAACGACACTACAATCGGTATTATCTGGGGTATGATTTGCAGCCTTACTTATGCGATTCTGACACTGGCAAACCGTTATTTTTCAGCCCGATACGCCGCCCGAACCATCTGCCTTTACGAACAGGGGTCTGCTGCCGTGGTACTTCTTCCGGCCCTGTTTCTGGTGGAAACCACATGGAGAGCGCAGGACATTGCCGGAGTTGCCTTTGTTGGCTTCATATGTACGGCATTTGCACATTCCCTGTATGTGTCCGCCCAGAAAAGCGTGAAAGCTCAGACCGCAGGAATCGTATCAGGAATGGAAACCGTCTATGGAATTGTCTATGCGCTGCTGTTCCTTGGGGAGATTCCGACCATACGTGAGCTGGTAGGAGGGGCTGTTATCTTGGGTGTTGCGATGTATTCATCGCTGAAAGCGAAATAATTCCAGTAGGCATATACAAAAAAGTTGTAGAATATCAAGCCGTCGTCCCAATCATCCTTCCCAACTGCTCCACAATGCCCCTATTGCCGTTCACAGATATCTCCCCCACCTTCTCGCAGATTCTCTCCAGATACTCAAGCTCTTTCAGCTTATACAGAGTCTTGTTCTCATCCATCAGCTTCGCTGTGTTAAGCAGCGAACGGGTAGAGGCAACCTCCTCCCTACGAGAGATTACATTTGCCTGGGCAGACTTCTCCGCCACAAGGACAGAATTCATAATCTGCCGTATCTCCCCTGGCAGTATAATATCCTTGATTCCCGAAGTCAGGAAATTCACACAGAACATCATCTCCCGCGCCTTTAACGCAGTATAGATTTCCTTAGAAATCTGCTCTTTTGCCTCCAATATCTCATCCAGTTTATACTTCCCCACAATCTCACGAATCACCAACTGTACCGCCGAGTAAAGTGGTCTTTTAAGCTCTGAAATCGTTGCGGCAAACTCTACGGCGTCCCGAAGCTTGTACATACAGGACACATTCATCCGAATGCCAATCTTATCTCTGGTAAGTATCTCCTGCCCCACAATATCCAACTCCTGCTGTCTCATGTCGAATACGCGGTATGTCACGCTTCGGGAATAATTCCAGAAACGGTACACTCCCCTCCCAACCGACTTTTGGAGTACGTTATTGTAATACACAAGCCCTGTCTCCCCTTCTCCTACTGACATCTCTGTATAAAGCTTCTTCGGAATCAGGGAAAGCATCTGCTTTGTGACGTCTCCTCCAATCTCCGTCTCCTCCATGGACACAATCTTTATCTCATACTTGTCAAATACATTCCAGAACGTATACTCTTTCCGGTTTGCAAATGACGTTAATTTCCCATTTATGTAAATAAAGCCCACAGAGTCGTCGGGAATCTCCCCATGCAGAGTCGCGTTTAAAAACGCAGTATCCCCCGACAATACCTGGTACGGAACTTCCATATAATCAACCTCACCGGACATTTCTTCTATCTCAACACTGTAACCCATCATTTTAGAAAAATGATATGTACCGGATGTAATCATTTTCTGAAACACTCCATCCTTTAACACAAATCCTGCCTGATTATCCTTAAGCATATACTTCATATCACATTCCTCCTTCATGCTAAATTGTAATACCCCGTAATTCATATAATGTATACATTAATGGACGAAGTCCACCCACCCGAAGGGTATGCTTTACGGTGTGCCCTTGGGTATACTTCTATCCCTCGTTCATCAGTCTGCCGCGGAAGCCTGGGTCAGCCAGGCGGTCCGAGAGAAGGACAAGCCGGCGAGTAAATATCCTTTTTCCTGCAAGGCGGCAAAAGGCTTTTGCCCGCCTCCTTACTGGAGGAAAATATCCTTCGCAGGCTGTTGTTCTCTCTTTCCGGCTGCATATTCCGATCCCCTGGGGCATGCCTTACCAAGTGCCCCTGGAGCACTTCAGCGATGCCGCAGTTATCCCATTTACAATATATGGCAGGCTTACAGGCCGCAGGCCGATTTGCTCATAAGCATGAACTTGGGATAAAAGTATTTTTGTTGAGCGCGGAGTCGAACCGCAGACTAAAAAAGTCTTTACCATTTTCAATGTGTGCTCTACCTCTGAGCTACCGTCTAACACGGGAGGGGTTTGAACCCTCGACAGCACATTTTCCTTAACCTTAAGTTAAGTTTATATGAAATATTTATAGTATACCTTACAGCACGCTGCAGGCACCGTCGGGCAGAGAGTGACTCCCAATACCCTGACATCATAAATTATTTCCCTATCCCTTCACAACGCCCACCGTCTTTAATTTTCTGACCGGTGTAACCAAATCTATTTGCTGCGCCATGACCTGGTCAATATCCTTATAGGCAAACCTACATTCTTCTGCCACATCATTTTTCTTGCGCTTCCCAAGGACAACGCCCTTCTCCTTTAAGTCCACCATGACATTTTCCACACTGAACTCTTTTCTTGCCCCTGACCTTGAGTAGTTTCTTCCTGCCCCATGTGAGGAGGTACAAAAAGATAAGGGATTGCCTTTTCCTTCCACTACATAACTGTATGAGCCCATTGCCCCAGGAATCACCGCCAGCTCTCCCTTACGTGCTCTGGTAGCGCCTTTTCTGTGCACCCAGACATTTTCGCCGTAATGCTTCTCCAGAGCCGCATAATTGTGATGACAGTTGATTTCTTCTCCGAATTCTACCGTCTGCCCTGTATGCTTTTCAATCGTTTCTTTCACAATAGCGCAGGTCTTATGAAGCATACGCGCCCGATTCTCAAACGCATAGTCCATTGCCAGTTTCATCCAGTTGATATACTGCTGCCCCTCCTCTGACTGAACCGGCAGAAAAGACAGATGGTATTCCTCTTTTACTTCACTGTACCACCTCTGGTTCAGTTCCCTTGCCTTCTTGTGGAAATAATCGCAGATTTCCTTTCCAAGATGGCGGCTGCCGGAATGAAGCATAATGCTAAGCGTCCCTTCTTCATCCTCCTGCAGTTCTATGAAATGATTCCCGCCTCCTAAGCTTCCCACCTGGAAATATCCGTCCTCAAGCAACGGCAGAAGTTCTGCGTTTTTCTCATACTTCTCCATCTCCTGTTTTGTACGGTCAAGCACCTGTGACTCCTGAGGTTCTCTGTAACGTTCTGTATTCAGCGGAATCGAACGCATAATATTTCCAATCATTGCCTGTATTATCGTACCGTTTCCGGTCTGAACCTCACGAATATCCTCCACACGAATATTGGTCGGGATATAAGCCATCCCGCAGCCAATGTCTACGCCTACTGCATTCGGAATAATCACATCCTTCGCCGCGATTACCCCGCCTATTGGCATCCCTTTTCCTGTATGGGTATCCGGCATCAGGCAGACCCACTTATGTAAAAACGGAAGCATTGCAAGGTGATATGCCTGCTTAAGACAGGATTCCTCCAACTGACTCTCCTGCTCCAACCATATTTTTATAGGAAATCTTGTATTTTCATTACAGATTACAAACATATCGTTCCCTCCCTTTCTGATGACTGTATTATATCCAACATTTACCAAAATATCATTTAAAAAAAGTTGCGAACTGTGAAAAGCATTTGCCAACGTATTCCACAATCTAAATATATATGGTATACTTGCCACTAAGGTAAACCCAAGGGCACACCGTAAAGCATACCCTTCGGGTGGGTGGACTTCGTCCAGCAAGGTATACCCAAGGAGGATTAAAGTCATGTCCGAGTTTCAGGAATTGGTAAAAAGCTTCCCCAAGACAAGAGAATATGTCCGTGACTTTTTTGTCTATGGCTTCAAGACCCGCAATGAATTCAAGAATAAAAGTCCCCGCACCTATGACAATGAGCGAAGACGTCTTGAGAGCTGGCTTAGTCCATATGTCCGAAAAGACCATGTGTCAGGCGGTTCAAACATTTCCCTGGCCATCGACAGCAGCCTTCTGGATACGAATCCCCTGTTTCGGGTATGGAAGACAAAGAGCTTTACCGACAATGATATTGTACTGCATTTTCTGATTCTGGACCTTTTGCAAGAAGGACTCCCACTGACAGCGGAGGCAATCACAGACCTCCTTCTCACAGAATACGAGGCTCTGTTTGATATCCAGACCGTTCGCCGGAAATGTAATGCTTATGCAAAAGAGGGCTTACTGGAAAAGCGAAAGGATGGAAAGGCGGTAGTATTCTCTCTCTCGCTTACACTGGTTCAGTGGCTTAAATCCAACGAAAATATGCTGGATGCCCTTTCCTTCTACCAGATGTCGGAGGTCTTTGGAATCATTGGAAATGAACTGACAGAGCAACTGGATTGCGAGAATCAGACCTTTCGTGTAAAACATAGCTTCTGCGTACATACACTGGAGGATGAAATCCTTTTAAAGCTTCTTGACGCCATGAACCAAAGGCTGCGGATACGGCTTGAATTAAAGAGCTCTAAAAATGGGACTAGCGCTGCTTCTGCCTGTGTGCCTTTGCAGATCTTGATAAGCGCCAGAACCGGCCGCCGTTATCTGTGCGGTTATATGCACAGAAGGCAAAGATTTTCCTGTTTCCGCCTGGATTCCATCAAAAGTATTACGCCTTTGGATTCCTCTTTAGAATATGACGATTTACTTAACAAACTGAAGCAGAACCGGTCAAAGCTATGGGGCGTCTCTTTTCAGGGGGAAAATGGACGCCGTCTGGACAAGCTGACCATGACCGTTCAGGTTTTTGAGCCAACTGAAAATTATATTGTTGAACGCCTGAAGCGGGAAGGCAGAGGCGGCTCTGTGACTAGAATTGCGCGGAATGTCTATCAGTATGAGATTGAAGTCTTTGACTGCAACGAGATGCTTCCCTGGGTTCGCACATTTATCGGAAGAATCCTAAGTCTTACCTGTACCTCAAAATCCGTAGAACAACGATTTTATCGGGACTTGCAGGCTATGTATGAAATGTATGAGATACCCCAGGACATATAAGTAAGCTTTAATATATCAGAGAAGGAGTTCGTATATGGAATTATTTTCGGAAATATACAGTTGCTATTATCAATTATTACGGCATCTCCTGTGCTGCCAAAATACCATGACCATACAGGAAATCTGTAACCGGATTGGCAGCGAAGGCTTCGCAGAAAGCATGATTTCTATTATTCCTAAGCTGGAAAGCGGCGCATGGAATCTGTTTGACAGGGAGGGCGAGCTCTATCTCTCCAAGCTTTCCTCCTCCTTTAACGTCCCGCTTTCTGCCCTGGAAAAATCTTACCTTAAGGCATTGTTATCCGACCCTCGTATTGGGTTGTTTCTTGAGCAGGAGCAGCTTGATACACTTGATGAAATGCTTTCTGACGTGAAACCACTCTGGCGTCAGGAGCAATTCTGGTACTACGATCGTTTTACAGACGGCGACCCTTATCCTGCATTATCACCGCGGGATGCGGCGGCTGATACATCAATGCATCTAAGCCAAACAATATCGACAAATACAGCAATGCCTCCAGACCAGGCTGCGGCGGCTGAGAAATACCGCCGTAATTTCCGCACTCTGCTTAAGGCGCAAAAGCAACGTCAGTATGTTGACCTAGATTATACCTCCCCTGCAGGTACGCGGGTTCACCATCACTATGTTCCTGCCAGGCTTGAGTATTCTGTAAAAAACGATAAGTTCCGCCTTCTTGCCCTGAAAAATACTGGAAACGGCCGCATGAGGCTGGATATACTGAATATTGCCCGCATCCAGAGTGTACAACTTACGGATAAAACCCTCTCCTCCAATATTGATTTGAATTCACTGATTCGGAATTCTTATTACAAGGAGCCTCTCATACTGCATATTGTCAACAAGAGAAATGCCCTTGAACGGGCCATGCTGCATTTCGCTAATTACGAGAAAAACACTACAAAAATAGATGAGAACACTTATGAATGTCTCATCTATTATAACCAGAGTATGGAAACGGAACTGCTGATTGAAGTCATATCCTTTGGGCCTATGCTTACGGTGATTGGGAGTGAGAAGTTCCTGGAGAGCCTTAGGTCGCGGCTAAAAAAACAGCGGCTTCTGAATTAATTCAACAATTACACAGAGGCTACTGCTCTTGGCAAGGTACATACTCATCTGTTCCTGCTGGGGATGGTCATCTTTCTTCTAACCGCCCTGTTTGCGTCCCGTTATCACCTTGAGGAAATCAAAACCTTCCGGACATTCATGTGGGTCTACAATATGGGAGTGCCTCTTACCGCCGTTATGCTGGCCGTACGAGGAGTCACACAAGTACTCGGCCTTTCACTGTCTGCCGGCGCTTCTGCTTCCATCTCCGGAATTGCAGGTATTGGACATATTCTGACCGGCGTTGGTATGATACTGTTGATTCTCTCTCTTAAAAAAGTGGAACCGGAGGCAAAATCATGAACAAATCTGGTTCCGGATTTATTCATTGCTGTGTTTTACACTGGCCTTGGCTGTGCGCTGACGCTTGCAGGTATATTGTTCTGGATTATGTTTATCCGCACCCCTTCATAATATTGCCCTGAAAACCTGTTCTACAGATAAGGCCATATTCTCCCTTGCATTTTCCGGCTCCATCGCTTCTGCCAGCGTAGTGACGCCTCTCACAATGGGGAAAAATGCATCAATACCTGCCTCATTACATTCTCCGGCATCCTTCGTTACACCTCCGGCAAATGCAAGCACCTTTGCCCCGTACTTCTTTGCAAGACGGGCCACACCCACAGGAGCCTTTCCCATAGCTGTCTGGGAATCCAGCCTCCCCTCGCCGGTAATGACAATATCCGCATCCCTTATCTCCTGCTCAAGTCCGACTGCCTCAAGGACAATATCAATTCCTGACTTCAATTCCACATTCGGAAGGTAGCTTAAGAAGGCAAAACCCAGACCGCCCGCCGCGCCTGCTCCTTCTGCCATCCGATAATCCACGCCTTTGTATTCCTGGGTCTTATCCGCATAATGCGCCATCATCCCATCAAAGATTGGCTTTTCCTCCTCTTTGACGCCCTTCTGGGGACCATACACATAGACAGCCCCATTCTCACCGCATAAAGGATTTGTCACGTCACAAGCTACCCTAAAGTGACACTCCTTTAACACTTTTGGTACATTTTCTTTGGAAATAGCCATAATGCGGTCCAAATCCTGAAGCCCCCTTCTAATAGGATTGCCGTCCTGCGTCTTGAACTCATACCCCAATGCCTGAAGCATCCCCACTCCGCCCTCGCTTGTGGCGCTTCCGCCAATGCCGATAATGAACTCACGGCATCCACGTTTAACGGCATCCATAATCATCTCACCGACACCATAAGTCGTTGCCCTTGATGGGTTCAATTCTTCTGGTTTCAGTAAAATAATTCCCGCCGCCTCCGCCATCTCCATCACAGCCGTCCTTCCATCTCCGAGAATTCCATATCTTGCCCTTCTCTTCGTTCCCAGAGGCCCCGTAACCTCCACGAAAACGTACTCGCCTCCCATTCCCTCCACCAAAGCCTCCGTGGTCCCTTCTCCGCCGTCTGCCAAAGGCTTTACACTTATCTGCGCATCACAAACTTTAAGAATTCCGGCTTTCGCCGCATTTCCGGCCTCCATGGAATTCATGCATCCTTTAAATGAATCTATTGCAATAACCACCTTCATATGCTGCTGCCTCCATGTAATTAAATACTATATTTTTCAATCATACATTCATGTACTTTCGTTTTTCTGTCATAATGAATCCCAACTAACAGAATATCCCCTGTATACCCTTCAATCCATGACGCATATTCCTTATCCTTAATCTGCCTGCTCAAGAAGTCTGGCAGAACCATTCAGCGATTGGATGATTCCCTCCCATCCCCCAACTTTCATTGCGCGCATGAACTCCTGCTCTATCTCCTGATTCGGGATAAAGACCTCACTTGTTTTCCTGTCATAAGTAAGATAACCCAGGTGTACCAGAAGGGTAAGTACATCATCCCTTGTTTTAAATGTTGTCATATCATTCTGGAATGTTGTAGAATCAATAAGACATCTTCCATTTCCAATCATGATAGCAATCGCTTCCTTTAGCCCATCAAAATTCAAATCAATATAGATTTTCAGCGCTTCATAAGTCTCTGTCCCTGTCCAGTAACTCTCCAATTCCTTCCATGTCAGCGCATCAACCACAGACTTAGGATTGTAAATATGAAGATTGCCGATAAGATAACCGTCATACCATCTCTTTACCTCTGCATACTCCATATCCTGCTGCTCACATTGCAGACATACCTCTTCTTCTGTAAATCCAAAATATTCACCCAGATTCTTTGGCGAAATCAAGGAATACTCATCAAAAATATTCACCGCCGAGTGCTCCCCATACTTCTTGATTGGCAAAATACCAGTCATGTACGCTAACTCTACGTATTCAGAATCTTTAAAAAGCCCTCTTAAAAAATCCAGATACGCCTTCTGCGCTTCTTTCCCAATCTTTAATCCTGCAAACACTTCTGCCGAATCACATCCACGGCTATAATAAGCCGCCAGCATATTTGCCGCCATAGACTTCCCGAACCGCCGCGGACGGCTTACACAGATAAACCTTCTCTCTTTCCTATACAATGCATTCGTCCTTGCAATCAGCATACTTTTATCAACATATATATCCGAAAAACGAGCTGTCTCAAACAAAACATTACCTGGATTCACATAGATTCCCATACTGCCTTCCTCCTCGTATTTGTCCTCCTTCTTTTGGTATCGTCCTCTCCTTTAATTATACTGAATCTCGTTTTCTATCTCAAGGTACAATAGGCAATCTCTCCAAAAACAAAAAATTATCTATTAGGAAATGCAATGGAAAAATCTGCCCGAAGCTTATCCTTCATCTCTACTCCCTGAGTTCAACAACCGGCCGCTTTCTTTATATATGTACCTGCAAACTCCGTAAATTTATCCGTAAGAAGCGGCTGCTTCTGGTTTTTGCGCACTGATATCCCCACCACTCTCACATAACGCTCCTGAAACCGCCGGCACACAACACCGTCAGATATCGGAAGCCCGCCGATCCCCAGGCCGGATAGCACCCCGATCCCCAATCCATTCTCAATCATCTTAAGCATACTAATCTCATCCCTCCCCCTCAGATAAATATTAGGCGTAAAATGATTCCGGATGAAAATATCTTCAAGGCTGGAATCAAGTCTCGAATCTGGCAAAATCAACGGCTCTCCTGCTATCTCACTAAGTCCAATCTCCTCTCTGTCCGCCAGAAAATGCCCCGCTGGAAGCAGGACAATGAATTCATCTTCATAAAGAGGCGTAAACTTAAGCTCATGGCTCACAGGGAAGGCCGTCGTCAGCCCACAGTCAATCCTTCCCCCACATAGTTCCTTCTGTATCTCCTCCGCCACACCATGCACCAAATCATAAGATACTTTCGGATAATTTACAGAAAACCCTTTAATAATATCAGGAAGCCACTGTCTGCCGACTCCTGGAATCGCTCCGATACTAATCCTCCCCTCACATATACCGGTAATTGACAGAGCCATCTGCCGGATGTTGCTTTTAATAGTCCCCTGGAATCTCTTGAAGTCCAGATATAAACAGTACCATATTGTAACCAATGATAGACCAGACACCAATCACACCGATAGCATACACTGCAATCTTTGGGTCAGAAATCCAGTTAATCTTTGTCCCGAAAATATGGTTCAGCAGACCGAACTCTGAGTTAAACAGCCACCTCCATACCATGGCAATGGCCGCCGGGGCCGCCACCATAGGCAGAAAGAAGATGGTACGGTACGCTGCTCGCCCTTTGATTTTACGATTTAGCAGTACGGCAAGCACCAGTGCAAATACGATAGAAAACGGAACTTCGATTAACGCATATTTAAACGTATTCACTACCGCTTGCCACACTTCCGGATCTCCGAACATCTTGGCATAATTCTCTACCCCGATAAACACATTCCCCTTTCCGAAATCTCCGGTCTTAAAAAAGCTCTCATAGATTGTCTGGAAAATCGGAATTATATTTAATACAATCAATCCCACCATAGTGGGAAGGATAAACAGCCATCCCCATATAAACTCATTTCTCTCTTGAGTCGTCCCTTTCTTCGGCATTGCCATGGGTCTCACTCCTTCCTGCTTTCACTATTCTTCTGCAATCGTCTCATTCATCATGTCGGCAATTTTCTCGCAAGTTTCTGCCATGTCAGCCTCTCCGTTCCAGGGCGCTTTTAGTTCTTCCACCATCGGATTCCACCATGCCAGCGTAGAATTTGTGTGGGGTCGGAACACAAGGTCGCCTTCCAAAGCGTCTAGGTATGGCTGAAGGTTAAATGCATCTGTACAGTTCACCCAATTATCGGATACCCCCTCATACGCAGACATTGTTACTCCCAAATCTGCCTGCTTCTGCTGCATATCCTTTGAACCAAACCATTCGATTAACTGATACGCCTCATCCGGCATACTAGTGTTGGCAGACGCAGCCCATCCAAGGCCGTTGTACATGGAAACACTCTTGCCTGTCCCCTCATCCTTCGGAAGCCTTGCAACATCACCGTGGGCTACAATGTCCTCGTTATCCTTGAATGCAGACACCATCCAGGAGCCTTGAGAAATCATCGCCACTTTCTGGGAACTGAATAACACATCTGTACCGGTCTCTGACATGGTGGCCGCAGGCGGCATCACATTCTTGACACATTTGTCAACAAACTCCATGGCTTTAATCGTATTGGGATCGTCGAATCCAGACTTCCAGTCATCCGTCAGCACACATCCGCCCATGGAGTAGATAATATTCATCCATGTATCCTGTTCGTTTACGGTACTTGCCGCAAACCCAAATTGGCTTCCATCATCCTTGGTGAGCTTCTCGGCAATCTCATAGAACTCGTCCCAGGTCCAGTTTCCGTCTGGATAAGGAATCTGGGCTTCGTCAAACATATCCTTGTTGTACCAGATTGCAACCGTATCCATATCCTTCGGTACGGCATATGTCTTGTCCTCAAACTGATACATTTCCCTTAAATCCTCCGGAAACTTATCCATCTCAAGAACCTCACTCTTTTCGATTTTATCCGTCAAATCGAGCAGAATGTCGTTAGACATGTACCGGTAAGCCTCATTGGAATGCATCCAGAATACGTCTGGCATCTCTCCACCTGACGCCCCCGCCTCCAAAAGCGTCCAATAGCTGTCCCACTCGATAACCTGGAGGCTCGTCTTAATTCCAGTTTTTTCCGTAAAATCAGCCATAATCTCCTCTAATCCTGGCTGCTGCCCTACATCCCAGATCGCAACCGTAAGAGTTCCGTCGCCTTTTGACTCTCCCTTTGACTCTCCTTCTGCGCTGCCGCCGCAGGCA
>OFGR01000630.1_pt1 | contig 34252 bp, 29 predicted proteins | sample 1521811 | NCBI WGS metagenome assembly OFGR01 (sample SAMEA3504098, study PRJEB24116) | mouse gut metagenome | biome: mouse gut; feature: mouse-associated habitat; material: faeces | place: Denmark | collected 2011
AAACCCGCCATTGTAATCGGTGTGTTCTCCAATAAGGTTGATACGACCGGCAGATGCATAGAGTGTTCCTTGCTCGCCGTTGAAGCGTTTGTTGAATTCCTGTTTGATTTTAGCTTCCATGTCCTATGGATTAAAGGTATTTGTAATTTATGAATATTTAATCTATACTGAGTGGAATTTCTTGTTCTACGAAATTCCGAATGCGAATTTGGCGAAAATTTTTGAATCTGCGAAATTATTATCCTTATATTTTGTTACATAATGGATATAATCAAATACAAAAAACGGGGAAGCGGCACCGCCTCTTTGCGGTCTACGCCCCCCTGCTTTGTATCAGATAGCAGTCAAGTTCGAAATTCCGGGATTTATAGCGACGATATTTCCGTCCGGGTCTATCAAAAGCGACCCATATCCCTCACGAAGATTGAAGTTAGCAATAATGCTCTCGGCCAATGAACCGGATGCATTGTACTGCGCATGCTTGTCAAGATGGTCGGCCCGTACAATGGCTCTGAACAGTTCCTCACTCTCGTCAAAATTGACAGATACGTGACTGACAGGCTTTTCCACCTTTGCTGACAGATGGCGTAACCAGGTGTCGTAATTTTTTACGGCTACTCTCGAAGGTGCGTCGGAAGACGACCAGAAAGAGAGCAAGACATAGCTTCCTCTGAGTTTCCCAAGATCAAGACAACGTGCATCATCATCTATCACAAGGTCAGGGACAGGAGCACCGACACTTATGTCCGGCATACGCTGGCTCATGCCCGAAGAAGCTACAATCATGAAGGCCACCAGTGCAGCAATCAGAATGTTTTTCTTCATTTGAAACGATTAATATTCGACATAAGGCAGAGGATTACGCGTAGTCTACGCCACTCATCCGCCCGGCTGATTTTCAGCCTCGGGAGACGCCAACTCTTTGGCGCTCAATCATTAATTCGACTGCAAAGGTAGCAATAATCAGCAACATAGCCAAAATTCGAGCCTGATTCTCACCACTTTAGCTCAACAACGACACCAAACCCACTGTAAACAGGCGAGTTACATGCAGGTTAAATTAAGTTAACCAATATCAGCAATTTAGCAAAAACCGCCATTTTTCAGCGCCTTCCGTAGCCCGACTTAACAATCGTACGGCTGTCGTTATAGAACGACGGCGACAGCATCTGAGAGAGTGTTGTCCCGGGATTATTATCAAGATAACTGTCTACAATTCTCAGTCCGAGAAAACGGCCCATACGCCCGGGCGCATCACGATGCAGCACTCCGGTGGACGGCGAGGGGGAGAACAGACGTGCCGCATCTGTCGGCGATACGGAATAAAGCATACCACGGCCAAGCAATGCCTTCCACATCTCTGCTTCGTGATCCAATGCCCATTGCCACTGTTGTGGAGTAAAGCCTAAAACCAGACTGTCGTCCGCGCCGGGTACTACAGTCCGGACCGAGGCAAGAAGCGCACCCTCGTATAGCAAGCGCGACGCTACAGTGACGCCTGTGGAGTCTCCCTCGAATGGCTTTAGCGTGGCAATAATAGCTTCAGCCACATCATAAGGTATGCGCTCCCGCGTTTTCATCTGACGCTCATATTCATTGAACCGTCCGGCATAGCCGGGATAATCTACTCCAAGATAATGGTTGAGCGCAATGAACACCATAGTATCGGCATATATGTATATGCTTTGACTATATGGAGATATGGCTGTATAGAACTCATGCGCATGCACATCCGGAAAGAGACCCTCTATCCCCGACTCAACTCCGCCAAGAGACCTTGGCAAACCGGCAAGATCGGGATACTCCGCAAGCACATCAGGAGTGAATATCCTGACTGCAGGAGATTCAGAATATTCATGCAATCCACTGTCGGCATCAAAACCAAGAATATGACCCAAAGCCTCCAGCCCGGCCTTGGCCGACGAATCACTTCTGCCGTCAAATACCAAGGGTTCAAGTCTTAAAATATTCGCTTCACCTGCCCCGGACGGCGCTCCATAGCCATCACCGCCACCGCGCGTGCATCCGAGAGCCAACAAAGGTGCAAGCAACACCATATATATTATACGCATATGTTTCATATGGCGCAAATTTAGCGTTTTTTGCGCTACATAGTTGTACAAAACCTCCAAAAATCACATCTACCACTCGCTAAATCCGCGTTATTTCACTACCTTTGCAAGTCAGAATCATCCTCAATCCGATAGATGCTACACATTACAAAATATATATTGCGACATGCAATCACCGCAATAATAGCAATAACCATGACCACAACAGTCGCTATGGCGCGTCCTTTTGTGGTTGTGATTGACCCAGGACATGGCGGAAAAGACTTCGGCGCTATCGGCGGAAAGACCAACGAGAAATCAATAGTCCTGTCGGTAGGAAAACTTCTTGGCCAGAAAATAGGTAAAGCTTTCGGAAAAGACGATGTGGAAGTAATCTTCACCAGAGACGGTGATTACTTCGTCACCCTGCAAGGAAGAGCCGATATAGCCAATAAGGCCAAAGGCGATCTGTTCATATCCATACATGCCAATTCAGTAGACAAACGCAACAAAAACCGCAAGACAGTAAACGGGACATCGGTCTATACCCTCGGCGTAGACAGAGCCGAGAGAAACTTGGCTGTGGCTCAACGCGAGAACTCCGTGATTGAACTCGAGAATGACTATCAGGAGCGTTATCTCGGCTTCGACCCATCCTCTGCCGAATCATACATCATATTCGAACTCGAACAGAACCGACACATGGAACAAAGCCTCGATTTCGCGGCTAAAGCACAAAGAGAACTGGTCACGACTGCAAAACGAGCCGATAAAAAGGTGCGTCAGGCGGGATTTTGGGTACTTCACGCCACTGCGATGCCGGCTGTACTTGTCGAGCTCGACTTTATATGCAATCCCACAGAGGAGGCATTTATGTCCTCAAAAAAAGGACAGGAGCAGTTGTCAGACGCGCTTTTCAACGCGTTCAGGCTATATAAACGCGATTACGATGCCAAGAGCGGACAAAATGCGACTGTGCCGGAAACTGCTGCAAAAAACGACAAAAAACAAGCATCAACGGAAGCTTCTACAGAACAACACACTGTAGCGGCGACCACCATCAATCCTCCAGCATCCGGACAGACTGTATATTGCATACAGTTTCTAACAGCAAAGAAAAGCTTGCCGGACAATTCAGATGAACTCAAAGGTATCACCGACGCGCTGTATTATAAAGAAAAAGGGTTGTTTAAATACTACTGCAGTCCTACAGACAACTTTGATACTGCCAGAAATCGTCTTGACCAGATAAAAAAACTCTTTCCCGACGCTTTCATAATAAGGATGAAAGGAGGAAAGCGCGTCAGGTAAACACCCGGCGCACCATATTTGTAATAATAATGAGGTTGCAAACATATAACTGACAAATGAAAAATATATTCAGAAAAGAAGTACTGATCGGAGTAGTCGCGGCAATATCAATCGCCATACTCGTAGTAGGAATAGATTTCCTAAAAGGTGTCAATGTCTTCAAGCCGTCGAACTATTACTACGCCACTTACACCAACGTAGAGGGGCTCGCCGTGTCCGCGCCTGTGACTTTGAACGGATACAAAGTCGGTCTGGTGCGCGAAATCGCGTATGAATACAATAATCCGGGCCATGTGAAAGTCGAACTGAGCCTCGACAAAGAGCTACGCCTGCCCAAAGGCACTATTGCCCAGTTGGGTACAGACCTGCTCGGCACAGCATCCATATCACTCAAGATGCCCCACTCCACCGATTACCACTCCGTAGGCGATGTCCTTACCGCAGAAAACAAAAAAAGCCTTATGGACAATGTAGCAGGCGAGATGCTGCCATCCGTGTCAGCACTGATTCCTAAGATCGACACCCTGCTCACTTCCATCAACACGCTTGTGGCAGATCCGGCTTTGGCCGCATCAATAAAAAGAATCGATGCTATCACAGCTAATCTCGAGGCTTCCACGCGCCGGTTGAATTCACTTATGGGAACACTGCCCCCGGTGGCAGAAAACCTGAAGGTAATCACCGGCAATCTTGCTTCGTCGTCGGCAGACCTGGCTGATATCACAGCCGGCGTAAAGGAGATGCCGCTTGATTCGCTCATGGACAATATCACTACAATTACGACCAATCTCAGATGCCTCTCGGAAGACCTGAGAGACAAGAACTCCACACTCGGACGACTCATCAACGATCCTTCGCTATACGATAATCTGAACTCCACAATATCTTCGCTCGACTCTCTGTTTGTCGACATCAAAAAGAATCCCAAGCGATATATCAGCATCAAACTGCTATAGGAAGTTATTTAGAATCATTCTAAATAAGCCATACGCATACAAAAATACACACAGACTTATTCCAGGGCGTATTTCGCGCCCTGGAAATTTGTTTTCCAAGCGCAAGTTTCAGATAGAAGAACAAACCCAATACGCTAGTACACAAAGCATTAGCACAAATAATTACAGCAACACTTAGGCTTTATTTACAGCATTTATTTAAGTGTCTGTAAGTCAGTATAGTTGTGATATTTCTGAATTTACAAAACAAAATCGCGTTTGTTTTCTAAAAAAGATTGTTGCAAATTTGCATAGAATTTCGGGCGGGGTCTCTCTCACGGAAGACTCTTAAAACCCCCACCCTTCACAGTACAGATGGAAAAGACTTACACCCAACTTTGGGAGGAATGTCTCGTCATCATACGCGACAACATTTCTCCCGAACAATACGACACCTGGTTCAAGGCTGTCACAGCAAAGAGCTATGCCGATGGCAAGCTCACGCTGAATGTACACTCAGCCTATTTTGCCGAGCAACTTGAAGAACGCTTCGGCAACCTGATCGTACGTACACTCCAGAAAGTGTTTGGCAATGTAGCGCTCTTTTTCAACTATTATACAGTGCGCAACGACCCGCAGACGCAGGTCAATGTCCGCAGCGCGAATCCCACATCCGTAGTAACCCCTAAGACAGCCCCTGCCAACCCCTTCCAACCGGTGGTGGCTCAGGATATAGATCCGCAACTGAATCCGTATTATACTTTCGAGAACTATTGCGGAGGCAATTCCAATAAAATAGCACGCTCTATCGGCGAAGCAATCGCAGACAACCCGAAATGCAAGACATTCAATCCCCTCTTTGTATTCGGGCCTACAGGTGTGGGCAAGACGCATCTTATTCAAGCCATAGGTATACGCGTCAAAGAGCGTAACCCAATGGCGAGAGTCCTTTACGTAACAGCCCGTCTGTTCGAAAGCCAGTATACCGCAGCACTACGCAACAACCACATAAACGACTTCTTCGCATTCTATCAGAGCATAGATACTCTGATTATCGACGACGTGCAGGATCTCGCCGGCAAGCAGGGCACTCAGAATACGTTCTTTCACATATTCAATCACCTGCACCAGAACCAGAAGCAGATAATACTTTCAAGCGATTGTGCACCGTCGCAGATGGATGGCTTCGAAGCCAGGCTTCTGTCAAGGTTCAAATGGGGCATGTCGACCCAGCTCGAGAAGCCAGATCCACATCTGCGTAAAGATGTGCTCGTACGCAGGGCTGAACGCGACGGCCTGTCAATCCCTGCCGACGTACTCGAATTCATCGCCGAAAACGTGACGGATTCCATTCGCGAACTTGAAGGCGTCACCGTATCGCTTATTGCACACGCCACTGTTCTCGGTCGTGAGATCACGGTGGATCTTGCCAGGAAAGTCCTCACCAATGCGGTAAAGATAAACCGACGCCGTGTCAACTTCGAGGCCATAACACAGGAAGTGGCCCACCACTACAACATCGACCCGGACGTAATATTCACAAAAAGCCGCAAGCGCGAGATCTCAGACGCCCGTCAGGTAGTGATGTATCTTGCAAAAAAACTCGCAAAGATGCCTTTCACGGCAATAGGCACAAGGCTGTCGCGCACGCACGCAACAGTACTCTATGCGTGCAAGAGCATCGAAGAACGCCTGCCGATCGAGAAAAAGCTTCAGGAAGACATCACAAAGATCGAGTCGGCGCTGAACAGGTAGCACCGCACTCCTTAAAAAAGATTAAAAGCCTTGCACGCCGTGCGCGCGTAAGGCTTTTTTATTAACTTTGCCGAAGTTCAATATGCGATTATCATAATTAAGATGACACCTCTGTTTTCCATAATAACTGTCACCTACAATGCGTCCGCAACACTCCCCGCCACAATGAGAAGTGTTTCGGAACAAACCTGCGACCTATACGAACACATAATCCAGGACGGAACATCAAAAGACAACACCCTCGCGATAGCCAGAAGTGGTAATCCCGCACGCACCCGCATAAACTCAGAACCGGACGAAGGCATATATGATGCCATGAACAAAGCTCTTGCCGAGGCAAAAGGTGATTATGTGATATTCCTTAATGCGGGAGACCGCTTCCACAGCAAGGACACCCTCCAGCAACTGGCCGACACAATAATGGAAAATGATTATCCTGGTATAGTCTACGGACAGACCGACATTGTTGATCTCAATGGAAAACGCCTTGCCGAACGGCATCTGAGTGCCCCAGAAACCCTCACGCTTGATAGTTTTGCAGAAGGAATGGTTGTGTGCCATCAGGCATTTGTGGCACTACGGCGCATTACCGGCGCATTCTCCAGAAAATACAAGTTTTCCGCAGATTACGAGTGGTGCATACGCTGTCTGCAACACTCCCACAGGAATGCATATACAGATAGCGTAGTCATCGACTACCTCAACGAAGGCGTCACCACTGCCAACCGACGCAAGTCATTGATGGAAAGGTTCAACATCATGTGCCGCTACTACGGGACATGGAACACAATACGCCGGCACTTACGCTTTGCATCACGATTTCTCAAACGCCGTTCGCTTGAGAAAAAGTTCAAACAAGAATCATTCTAACCCATTCTGCAACATTTAGAGCAAATGATACTGCTGAATATCACCTTCGCATGCGATCCATCGCTTGAGACTGAGATAAGATCATGGATCATAGACACGTATATCCCTGAAGCTACAGCCAGCGGACTGTTCTCGCATCCGCTCGTCTCCAAGGTATTTCCCCTGCCTGACTCAGATGCAGTGAGTTTCGCCGTACAGATGAGGTGCACGACAGCAGGACAAGCTAACGGCTGGCTCGCAGGCACAGGTGGATCATTGTGTGCCTCCCTGACATCCGGCAGAAACGACAGAGTCCTGTTTTTCCCAACTATCATGGAGATAATACATGGCCATGACGCCTGATCCGCAGAATGCAAAGACCCGATCTGCCGGCCTTGAGCGTTTCAAGCGCGTGATACTCGGAATAGACCCCGGAACAAACGTGATGGGGTACGGCCTGATCGGAATTGAGCAGAAAAATCCGGAGGTAATAGCATTAGGTGTAATAAAACTCGACAAATTCGAGAGTCATTATCTCAGACTTCACCGTATATACACAAGAGTCCTTTCGCTCGTTGAGTCGTATCTACCCGACGAACTCGCTATAGAAGCTCCGTTTTTCGGAAAGAACGTACAATCCATGCTGAAACTCGGGCGCGCGCAAGGTGTGGCTATGGCTGCCGCACTCAGCCGCGATGTGCCTATCACCGAATACGAACCGCGAAAGATAAAGATGGCGATAACCGGCAACGGCGCAGCATCAAAAGAGCAGGTACAGGAAATGCTCAGGAGAACACTGAAAATTCCTCGTGAGCAATTACCTGAGCAACTCGATGCCACAGATGCATTGGCCGCCGCCATGTGTCACTTCTACGAATCTTCCCGGCCTGCGATACAAAAGACCTACTCGTCGTGGAAAGATTTTGTGGCCAAGAATCCGGGGAAAGTGCGTTGACAGGCTGAACTTTTGCTTTGACATTCAGTTATTCTGTATTAGGAACATATGATTATTGACCTAATCAAATATCAAAGCATATACAGCTATGAATTATCTTACAGAAGACAAGCTCGTCATCGTCGGTGCTGCCGGCATGATCGGCTCAAACATGGCGCAGACAGCTATAATGATGCGCCTGACTCCCAACATCTGCCTTTACGATCCGTACGCACCTGGATTGGAGGGCGTTGCAGAGGAACTGTTGCAGTGCGGTTTTGAAGGACTAAACCTGACCTACACATCAGACATCAAGGAAGCGCTTACAGGGGCTAAGTACATAGTCAACTCAGGAGGTGCAGCCAGAAAGGCAGGAATGACACGCGAAGACCTGCTGAAAGGCAATGCCGCCATTGCTGAGGAATTCGGCAAAAACGTCAAGGAATATTGCCCGGATGTCAAGCATATAGTCGTGATTTTCAATCCTGCCGACATCACCGGACTCATCACTTTGCTGTGGTCCGGACTGAAGCCATCTCAAGTATCTACACTTGCAGCTCTCGACAGCACACGCCTGCGCAACGAACTCGCCAAATGGTTCAAGATTCCGGCCGACAATATCGTGAACAGCCGTACTTATGGCGGACATGGCGAGCAAATGGCAGTGTATGCATCTACAACAAGTATCGACGGTAAACCTCTGACCGAAATAATCGGTACGGAGTCTCTCCCGCACGATGAATGGGAGAAAATGAAAGTACGCGTCATTCAAGGTGGAAAAAATATCATCGATCTGCGCGGACGATCCTCATTCCAAAGCCCGGCCTATCTTTCGATTGAAATGATAGCAGCCGCAATGGGCGGACAGCCGTTCCGCTGGCCTGTAGGAACATACGTCAACAACAGCCATTTCAGCCACATAATGATGGCAATGGAAACGAAAGTCGATGCCAACGGCACCACATGCACACCGGTAAATGGCACTGCGGAGGAAGAAGCTGAACTCGAATCAAGCTACAAGCATCTGTGTAAACTCCGCGATGAAGTGATCGCAATGGGGGTAATGCCTCCCATAGATCAATGGAGCAAGATCAACCCGAACCTCGATGCCACAACATGCTGATACGCTAAAGCTACTGAAACCAGCATATAACAAACAATCCGGCCCGGATCTCATCATTTCTTGCAGATCCGGGCCGGATTATTATTTTTACAATCTATATCACTCGGCAGAAAAGCGATGCCATTTTTCTATCAGTGCAGACATATCGGACGGAACAGGCGCTGAAAAGAACATCTCCTCTCCGGTACGTGGATGCACGAAGCCAAGAGTGCGGGCATGCAATGCCTGCCTCGGGCAGAGTTCCATACAGTTGGCTATAAATCTTTTGTAATTAGCCGAAGTATTTCCTCTGAGCACTTCATCACCTCCGTACCTCGCATCATTGAACAGCGGATGGCCTATATGCTTCATATGGACTCTGATCTGGTGTGTACGGCCGGTCTCGAGTACGCATTTCACCACTGAAACGTGACCAAGATTCTCCACAACATCATAGTGCGTCACCGCATGTTTTCCAATATCCCCTCCCGCAGGATATACAGCCATCTGCAGACGATCCCGCACCGATCTTGCTATATTCCCTTCGATTCGGCCGCTTGAAGGCGACGGTACACCCCATACCACCGCTACATATTCACGCTTGGTGGTCTTGTTGAAAAATTGTTTTCCAAGATTTGTCTTGGCATCGGGTGTCTTTGCAACAACAAGCAGGCCTGACGTATCTTTGTCGATACGGTGCACCAATCCCATGCGCGGGTCATTCACATCATAATCGGGATTATCCTTGAAATGATAAGCAAGCGCATTGACAAGTGTGCCGTGGTAATTGCCGTGTCCGGGATGTACCACAAGTCCGGCAGGTTTATTGACCACCAGCACATCGGCATCCTCATAAACAATGTCGAGCGGTATGTCTTCAGCAAGGATTTCGAATTCATAGCGGGGACGGTCCATCACCACACTCACCACGTCGAGAGGTTTGACACGGTAATTACTTTTCACAGGCTTGCCGTTGACAAGGATACAACCTGCGTCAGCGGCTTGCTGGACACGGTTACGCGACGATTTCTGAAGACGCTCTACAAGAAACTTATCTACACGCAGAAGCGCCTGTCCTTTATCGGCGACAAAACGGAAATGCTCATACATCCCGTCGCCCGACACATCCTCATCAAGAGGATCTGCATCGGCATCATATACCTTAATCTTGTATTCCTGTTCCATCTGCAGATGTATCGGAAAAAGAATCCGCCGCACTGGTGGCGGCAGGTATATCTTCGGCTACTGCACGGCTTACGACTACGGTTACAGAGGCTGTGACAGGAATCACTGAGCCATTTCCAAGCTGACGGCCATTATAATATACGCCTTTCACAAGATCGTCGAACTTTCCGGCGACATATTCCGTACGTATATTTTTCAGGCCAAGTCCCTCAAGATACGCGATAGCCTGACGCGATGAAATATCTGAAAGCGGAATATTTACAGTCACCTGACGTGGCGACAGAGCGTTTATTGTCACATAGACCGTACGTCCGGGCTTGACTGTGGTTCTCGGACGAGGCCATGATTCAGTCACCGTACCCGGAACTGTGGATGAATCATACACCGAGTCCGATACTTCTATGCCCAGTCCGTTCTCCTGCAATAATTTCGCAGCCGTTGTATACGGTACGCCCTTTACATCAGGGACTGTGGCTGTCTTGCCATGATCTGTCCAGATATCAAGGAACAACAGCGCCAACAGCGCCAGAAACACAGCCGAGACGGCTATGAGCATCAGATGGCTCAGTATAGGATGTCTCTGATAAAACGCCGTCATGACTTCAACAAGAGTTCTGCGGGGCTTTTCTGAGGATTCTTGGTTCATAATTGTCTGCTATGGGTCTAACACACCACAAAGATACGAATAAGTTGAGCGTAATGCCAAATTTATTTGAGCATTACCGGAAGCAAGTAGCTAATATGCAGTCGAAGGTACAAAACAATTCGCAGACACTACATGCCATACGCTGCTAAAAAAATCCGGCAATCCACCGGGATCAAACAGATCCGCCGGGATTGCCGGAAAACATATGTTGATTCTATTGCAAGCCTACGCTTATTGCAATGTGCCGTTCTCAGCCTGCTGGATCATCTGCTGACTTGCTGTAATATATACCTCGACACGACGGTTCTGCGCACGTCCTGCAGCAGTGTCGTTTGAAGCTACATAATCAGCCATAGGAACGCCCTGGGCACGTATACGCGTGGGTGACACGCCACTGTTGACAAGGTAAGTCATCACAGCATCAGCACGTCCGGTGGCAACACGTTCGTTGACCTGATATGTACCGGTGTTGTCGGTGAAGCCGAAAACCTGCACGTCTGTACCTGGATTCTGAATAATATTCTTAGCAAAGCTGGACAGATCCTGCTGAGCATGCTGACTGAGTGTAACACCATTGGTCGGGAACAGTATACCTCCATCAAATGTCACCTTGATAGCCTGCAGGCCATTCTGGTCCTTTACTTCTTCGACCTTGGCCTGATCGGCAAGCTGAGCCTGAAGCTCTTTCTGCTGCTTGTCCATCTTATTGCCGATAAGCGCACCAGCACCAGCACCTACCGCTGCACCGATCGCTGCACCGATGCCAGCTCCCTTACCTCCACCTATCAGAGCGCCGAGGCCAGCTCCGAGGGCTGTACCTCCGCCACCTCCGATCAATGCACCCTTACCTGTGTTCGTCATAGACGAGCACGATGTCTGTCCTATCATCAGGCATGCGCTGATCAGCGCTATGCCGGCTACATGAAACACTTTCATAATCAATAGTTTTTACGTTTAATATTCAGTTGACACACCGCCTTCGCGATGCCATCCGCTACCATAATATGACCTGCCACGGCCGGCCACATACAAAGCAGCTTGCAAAATTAATACAAATATTCGGGTCTTTAAGTTTGCCAACATCAGGAAATATTAGCTAAATTTGTGGGCGAATAAATCCAATTTTATAAAATTAACGCTACAATCGCAACAAACACCTTGGACTTGAAAGTATACAACAAAGCGAAGCTAACATCCGGCAAGACAAAGATATGGTTTCATGTCGGGGCATTACTGGCTGTCACGGCATGGGGATTGTCTTTCGTATCCACCAAGGTGCTCCTCGATGCCGGACTCAGCACCGTAGAAGCATATCTTTACAGATTCATAATAGCATATTTCATAATCCTCGCCCTGTCGCACAAGAACATACGCAGTTTCTCATGGGGCGATGAGATCATGTTCATGCTTTGCGGAATGCTCTCCGGATCTATCTATTTCATACTTGAAAATACCGGACTCGAATACACGTTGGTGACGAATGTGTCACTTCTGACATCCACATCGCCGCTTATCACTACAATTCTTGTAGGACTTATCTATAAGGGAGAACGCATCACTGGAGGGACACTGCTTGGATCTCTCGTAGCACTGGGCGGCGTGGCGTGTGTCATATTCAACGCATCCTTCAATCTTGAGGTAAATCCTCTGGGCGACATGCTTGCACTTCTTGCCTCTGTCTGCTGGGCAATATATTCAATACTTCTGCGACGTCTGACATCAAACTACGACGTATGGTTTGTGACCCGCAAGACTTTCTTCTACGGTATAGTAACAGCTCTACCATTCCTGCTGATGGAACCACATTTTGCAGGCTGGGAAGTATTGTCGCAGACCGCTGTATGGGGAAACATAACCTTCCTCGCCATATATGCATCACTGATAGCATATGTGCTGTGGGCACAGGCAAACAAGGGGCTCGGCTCTGTGAAAGCAGGCAACTACATGTATTTCCAACCTGTCATCACACTCGTAGCCTCGGCAATCCTCATCAACGAACGGATAACCATAGTAGGATCGACCGGTTGCCTGCTCATAATTGCAGGCGTATGGTTGGGCGACTACCTTACCCGCAGACAGGCGGCCAAATAAAAGTTTAAAAATCTCTATAACGGTAATTTCGGCAAAATACCAGCAAAATGCACGCCGAATAAGTTAATAATCTACTTTTTTTACCTGTATTTGAGATTTTTTTACTAATTTGGCGTCCTGATGTTTGAAGCCATAGACTATTATATTAATCTATCGTGGGTTTACTGGAGCCTGACAGTAATTTATGCTATCACCGTTGTGAGCATAATAGCTGTAGTCGTGTCAGAAAACCGCAATCCGGTAAAGTCTCTTGCTTGGGTCACAGTGCTCATGCTTCTTCCCGTCATGGGTGTGATCCTGTATATTTTCTTCGGGCGTTCGATAAAAAACACCCGAATGATATCGAGGCGAAACCGCAGAAGGCTGAAAAAGAACACCCCGGTACAGAATATCGACATCGAGCGCCTGCCGCTTTCCGCAGAGTCAAAACAGCAGATCGTTCTCGCCCGCTCGCTGACGGCATCACCGCTGTACACAACAGACACAGTAGACATATTCACCAACGGACGTGATAAATTTGCTGCACTTGAGCGCGATCTCTCGACCGCTACAAATTACATAAACCTGCAATACTACATCTTCGAGGACGACGACACCGGACGACGCATACGCGACATTCTCATGGATCGGGCGCGTGCCGGAGTCAAAGTACGCGTAATCTACGATCATGTAGGATCAATCAGAGTCCCTAAGCGATTCTTCCGCGAGATGAACGAGGCAGGCATCGCGTGCCATCCATTTTTCAGAGTCAATTTCCCGCATATAGCAACAAGAGTCAACTGGCGAAATCACAGGAAACTATGCGTGATTGACGGAAATATAGGTTACATCGGCGGCATGAACATAGCCGACAGATACATAAATGGAGGCAAGAGTTTCGATTGCTGGAGAGACACACATGTGCGCATCACAGGCCCGGCTGTCAGCGCGTTGCAGTTCTCATTCGCCGTGGATTGGAATTTCATGGGACAACCTCTGATCGAGGAAGACGGCAGGACACTCCGCCACACCATATCCTCCGACACCATAGGTATGCAGGTACTCACATCCGGTCCGACGAGCCAATGGAGCAACATCGCGTTCGTATTGTTCAAAGCCATAGCCAACGCAAAAAAACGCATATACATCCAGACCCCCTACTTCCTCCCAACCGAAAGTCTTCTCAAGGCACTGCAATCAGCCTCTCTTTCCAAAGTGGATGTGCGGGTGATGATTCCACGCAGAAGTGACTCCAAACTCCTGCGCAACGCATCTTTCTCATACATAGCAGAATGTCTTCGTTCCGGGATCAAGATATATCTCTACGATGCCGGAATGCTGCATGCCAAGACCCTTGTGATCGACGACGAATTCTCTACCATAGGATCTACAAATTTCGACTTCCGCTCATTCGAGCACAACTTTGAGTGCAACCTGTTCATGTATTCCAGGAAAGTCAATCTCGAGATGACCGAAATCTTCCTGAACGACCAGCAGAAGTGCACACGCATCACAGCCTCATCGTGGCGCAGACGACCAATATTGCAGAAATGCATAGAGTCCATCGTACGTCTGTTAAGTCCGATTTTATAGTCCATGATTCTACAAATCATTAATATATATCAATACACATAGTAGTAATAAACCATTATTTATTCCTTTTTTAGTTATGAAGAAAACTCTACGCAGAGCTATGTTCCTTGCCGCAATATCGGCAACGATGCTGCCTGCCAAAGTACTCGGACAGCAGCAGGGCGACGTAACCCTGCCCTATCAGCAAGACTTCGCTACAGCCGAAGGCTTCAAAGATTTCACTGCCATTGACGGCAATAATGACGGTGTCACCTGGTATCACTGGCAACCGTATCAGAATGTCTACTCCGGAGTCAGCTTCACAGATGCGGCCGACGACTATTTAGTATCTCCCGGTGTATATCTTGAGCCTGGTAAGATGTATAGGTTCAGCCTTGACATAATTCAACGCGGAGAGACCTACGCCGAAGACTTCGAACTTCTTATAGGCAATGCTCCCACTGTAGAGGCATTGTCGACTGTAATTTATGAGCATACAGTGTTGGCCGACGGAAAAACTCACCGTCCCATTGCTGATGTCATGGTGGACAAGGCGGCAGTATACTACTTTGCCGTACACATATTCAGTCCCAGAGGTCGATATGGCGTATATGTAGATAATGTATCAATAGAAGAAGGCGTAAGCATGAGTGCGCCTGATTATCCTACGCTCAACGTGATCACAGATCCCAAGGGTGAGAACAGATCTACTGTAGAGGTAACTGCTCCCTCCAAGACTGTAGACGGTAAAGATCTCACATCAATCACTAAGCTTGAGGTCGCACGCGATGGAAAAATTCTGAAAACTTTCAACAATCCGACTCCAGGCAGCAAGCTGTCGTTTGTCGATGAGATCGGTGAAGGAGGATACTTCAATTACTCCGCCACCGCTTATAATGAAAACGGAACCGGACGTTGTGTCGAAAAACGTGTATTCATCGGCGTAAATTATCCTTCGCCTGTCACAAACATCGTGGCCATGCAGACTGCCAACCCCGGAGAGGTGAAAGTGTCATGGACTCCTCCAACTACCGATACCGACGGAAATCCGCTCAATCCGGACCTCGTGTCATACATTGTAGCTACAAAACGCCAGTTTGAGAACCTGCGCATCCTGGGTAGTGGAATTAAAGACAACAGCTATACTTTCAGATTCTGCGACGCTGACGCCGACCAGACATTCGAATATTTCTATGTGATCCCATGCACATCGAAGGGAAACAACGACTGGGATCTGCAGGCATCGCAACTCACAGCCGTAGGACGTCCGTATGAACTTCCTTTTGCCGAGACATTCGGAAGCGAGACTCAGAAATACATCACTGATGTTTCCAACACGCTCTCCAAATGGGAAGTATCTGAGGAAATATATGATCAGGACGGCGACGACAAGTATCTTTACTTCGCCTCATACGTAGGACATTCAGGCGAGGTTATAACCGGTGTGGTAGGTCTCGACTGCGAAAGCCCTGTGTTCTCGTTCTGGTATCTATGCCAGGAAGACGGCACAGAAACTTTCGATATATATGTCAATGCTGATGGAAACGGATTCAAGAAAATCGACGAGATCTCAATCGCTTCCGGAAAGCACAGACAATGGACAAATCATCTGACATCGCTTAAAGAATTCAAAGGACAGGACGTTCAGGTAAAAGTTCTGTATACCTGTACAGGATACCGACCGGCTATTGACAACTTCGAGATCTATAATCTATCGAATGTAGACCTTGAGATAGCCGACTACTCATATCCGAGAATGGTGCGCCCCGGTGTGGCTGCCGACTTCGGCGTTGAGGTAAGAAACCTTGGTGCTGGAAATCCCGGACGCTTCTCAGTCGAACTGATAAGAGACAACAAGGTTGTCAGCACAGCAAGCGTCGACGGAATTGAGTTCTATGATTCCAAAGTAGTGAAACTCACCGACGTATACAATACAGCCTCAACAGGTTCGGTTGAATATTCGATAAACATAAACTGCCCTGAGGACGAAATCACCGACAACAACACAGTCGGACCAATGAACATAGCCATTGTCAAGAACTCCTACCCATCGCCTTCTGCGCTCACTGCAAAAGAAAATGGATCTTCAGTCGAGCTTACATGGACTGCACCGGAAACATCAATGGACTATATCACCGTTACCGATGGCGCGGAAGACTATCCCGCATTCTCTATTGGAATGTCGACATCTGCCGTACGTGAAGACCATATAGGTGACTGGACTATGGTAGACCGCGACGGTCTCTACACCAATGTGATGGCCAACGGAGACACATACCTCAACTATCCCAACCTCGCCCAGCCGATGGGATTCATCATCTTCGACCACGCTAAAGCAAGCTGCCCCGACTATCTGTCTGAATTCTTCTGTGCACACAGTGGCAAGCAAAGCTTCGCTTGTATCGGTGCTATGAACGGAGGTACAAACGATGACTGGCTCATCTCTCCCGAACTTAGCGGACGAGCACAGACCGTGACATTCTATGCCAAGAGCGCAATCGTATCTTACGGACGCGAGACTATCGAATTCATGTACTCCACAACCGATACCAATCCCGACAGCTTTATTCTCGCCGAAGAAGGTGCTCAGGAACCACCGGCCCTGTGGATGGACTACAGCTTCAACCTCCCTGCCGGAACTAAGTACTTCGCAATCCACTGCAACTCAGAGAACAAATATCTCCTGCTTGTGGACGACATCACATTCGAGGCAAAAAACGCCAACAAGAATATCACACTTTCCGGATACAACGTGTATTGCGACGGAGCACGTGTCAACGACGCACCCGTAGCCACAGCAGCGCACGTCCATAACGGACACGACGGCGCTGTACACACCTACCATGTGACAGCCGTATATGAAGAAGGCGAATCTTCGGCATCCAATCCTGCTGAGGTTGGATCAAGCGCCATCGACGATACATTCGCCGGACAGAACACTCCTGTAGTGACAACAGAGCCTGGTCTTATCATTGTAGACAACCCCAACGCCGGGAATGTATACATTTATAATACCCTCGGACATCTCGTGACATCAGGAAACGCCATGCGCATCACTGCCGAAGTCACACCCGGTCTCTACATCGTAAAAGCCGGATCTACGACAGTAAAAGCTATCGTAAGATAAAATAATCACTATTCTTTATAATCCAGACAGCCCGGCGCTAAGTGACGCCGGGCTGTCTGCTTTTTGGCGGATTCGGCAGAATTTGCTACTTTTGCATATATATACGCGCTCATCACCTAGGCGCAGATATAATATGGGAAGAATAGACCAGGAGACAATAAGACGGATTCTTGACACAGCCGACATTGTGGAGGTTGTGAGCGACTTCGTGAGCCTGAAACGCCGCGGTGCAAACTATGTAGGGTTATGTCCATTCCACAATGAGCGCACCCCTTCGTTCAGTGTCAACAGGGCAAAAGGATTCTGCCACTGCTTCAGTTGCCACAAAGGTGGAGGCCCTGTCAATTTCCTGATGGAACTGGAGCAGCTATCCTACGTGGAAGCCCTGCGCTACCTGGCAAAGAAATACAATATCGAGATCAAGGAGGAGGAACTGTCGGCCCAGGAACGCGAAGCCGCCTCCCAACGCGAATCAATGTTGGCCGCCAATGAGTTTGCCATGCGCCGTTTCGAGACAAACATGACAAACACCGACGACGGCCGCGACATCGGACTCGCCTATTTCCGCGAACGCGGAATCAACGAAGCATCGATACGCAAATTCCATCTGGGATATGCCATCGACCGGTCCGCAGATCTACTCGATGCGGCACGTGCCGAAGGGTTTTCCGACGATATTCTTGTAGCTACCGGACTTGAAGTACGCACCGATGACGGCCGTATGTACGACAGATTCAAGGGCCGAGTGATGTATCCCGTACTATCCCTGTCCGGGAAAATCGTAGCATTCGGAGGCAGAACCCTGCGCAACGACAAGAACATAGCCAAATACGTAAACTCTCCCGAGTCCAAGATCTACAGCAAGAGCCGCGAACTCTACGGATTGTATCAATCGCGGCAGGCTATAGCCAAGAAAGACAGGTGCATACTTGTAGAAGGCTACATGGACGTAATATCAATGCACCAAAGCGGGATTGAAAACGTAGTGGCTTCATCGGGTACAGCACTGACCGAAGGACAGATAAGACTTATCAGGCGCTTCACCCCAAATATCACCGTCATCTATGACTCAGACGCCGCAGGCATCAAAGCATCGCTGCGCAGCATAGACCTGCTGCTGGCCGAAGGCATGAACGTGAAAATACTCAGCCTGCCAGACGGCGACGATCCCGATTCATTCGCCCAGACACACAGCGCTTCCGAGGTCGAGGAATACCTCGCAGCCAATGAGGTGGACTTCATCAAGTTCAAGACAGATATATTGCTGAAGGAATCAGGGAACTCCGACCCGCTGCAACGCGCGCGCGTTGTCCAGGATATACTCAGGAGCATCGCTGTGATTCCCGACAACATCGTACGCCAGGCATACATTCAGGAGACCGGGCGACACCTGTCGATGCCGGATACCGTACTGGCGCTTCAGGTCGACAAGATAAGGGCCGAGAATGCCATCGAAAACGACAAACGCGCAGCTCAGCAGCGAAACCGCGAACAATTCGAATCGCGCAGGACAGAAGAACAGAAACGCGACGAACTTGACCTCGCCCGCCATGCAGCAGCCACAGTACCGGTATCCCCACCGGCCGCCGCAACAGATGCAGAAGCACGGGCACGCAAACGTCATACTTATTACTGTTTCAAACCCGAGCGCGCACTGCTGACACTTGTGTTGCGCTATGGAATGATGCGGCTTTGCGAAGTATACGATCAAGACGGTAATTCTACACCGATGAATGTGATAGAATATGTGTCAAGCGAATTCGAATACGACAATTTCTGCTTCGAAACACCGGAATTCGCCGCTGTATGGAATTCTGTAGTAGAGATCTTTAAAAGTCCTCAGCGTGAAGCGGACTATAATTCATTCATGCAAAGCGCAAGGGCCCGCTTCGATGAGAACATGCGCAAAGGTACTGAAGAAATACGCCATACGGCAAACGACATAGACGACATACACAGGCTCGAACTTGCACTGCGCGAGGAATGCAACGCAAAGCTGAACAAGGAGACTGAAGATTTTGAGGCCGACTACATAAGCAAGGCACTCATTAATTCACCCGACGATGTGTTGCGCAATGTCACTTCGGAACTTGTGTGCGAGATACAGCCGCTATCCAAGATACACTCAAAATACGCTCCTGTGGCCGACGACCGCGAACGCCTTACCGATCTCGTGCCGGGAGCTATGAGCGCTCTTAAAAATGCGATACTCGAATGTGAATACGACGCTATCCGCGAAAAACTTGCGGCTGCCTCCGACTCTCCCGACGAATATCTGCCGCTTATGGCCCGCCAACAGCAACTCAAACAGATGATCAAGGAAATGGCTCATTACCTTGGAGACCGGATCATCCCTCCGAGATACAAGTTCTGACCAATTATCTCTAATCTGCAATAATCATAACTAATCATAACAATTTTTACAGTAGCTTGGATAGTAGCGGAAGAATTACTAATTTTGTCTTTCGCTGATCATGGAGCAGATTATTTACATATTGTTGCGCGGAATAGCCATAGGAATACTGATCTCAGCTCCTATGGGTCCGATCGGTATGTTTGTAATCCAGCGTACATTGAGCAAAGGGCGTTGGCCTGCATTCTTTTCCGGAGTCGGTGCTTCGCTTAGCGACTTGGTATATTGCCTGTTGGCCGGACTTGGACTAAGTTTCGTAACCGACTTCATCGAGGCTCATCAAGTACTTCTTCAGGTGATTGGCGGAGCTGTGCTTGCCGCATTCGGCATCTACCTTTTCCGTAAAAACCCCACACGATCACTAAAACCCGCTGTCAGCGGCTCAAATAACTTCTGGCGCGACACCGTAACCGGATTCGCGCTCACTTTCTCCAATCCGTTGATATTATTCTTCATCATCGGACTGTTTGCAAGATTCAACTTCATACTGCCTGAATACAAGCCCTTCCACTTCGTACTGGCCTACACCAGCATACTTGTTGGTGCGCTTATATGGTGGTATGTTGTCACATTGTTTGTCAATGCCGTGCGCTCGCGCTTCAACGTGCGCTCGCTGTGGATGGTGAACCGCATCATCGGCGGAGTACTTTTCTGTATGGCTGCCTGCGGCATCGTATTGGCAATCAAGGAGTATATGCAGGGCTGACACCCGAAATCATAGAACCTATCATGGAAACAAAAAGTATCATATTCCCATATCTGCCTCAGCTCGACAAGTTTGTCGACGAAGGCGACCTCGACGCTATCGTCAATACCCTGGACTCAAAAGGCAACCGACAGACAATAGACCACGTCAACTGGGACAGCGAATATCCATACCGTCCGCTGACTGCGGTCACTGTGGCCCACAGTGGCCGATACCTGTATCTCGACTTCTTCGTGCGTTGCAATTACATGCGTGCCGTAAATACCGAAGATCAGTCGCCCGTAAGCGAAGACTCTTGTGTCGAATTCTTCGTATCTCCAGATTCGAGCGACCATTACTGGAATTTTGAATTCAACTGCATCGGCACAATCAACGCATCCCACCGAACCGAACGCCACAATCCTACCCGACTGAGCCACGAAATGCTGTCGCAGGTGCTGCGCTACGCTTCGTGCGGCAATCGTCCTTTCTGCGAACTCGAAGGCCTTTTCACCTGGAATCTGCTCGTTGCCATTCCCCTGAGCCTTATCGGACTTGAATTCAAAGGGCAGGAAATAAAGATAAGCGGCAACTTCTACAAATGCGCTTCCAGAACATCAGCTCCGCATTACCTGTCGTGGAATCCCATACACTCCGAACATCCCGACTTCCACCGTCCCGACTGTTTCGGCACAATAATTCTCTCCTCAGACCAACAGCAATGAAAATCAAACGCACAATCCTGACAGCCTCAATAGCTGCAACAGCATCTTTTGCAGGCATATGTAACGAATCGCCTGAAGAAACGACTGTAGAATTCGCTCGTGGTGCAGACGTGGGCTGGCTTACAGAGCTTGAACATAAAGGCTACAGATTTCACACACGCGACACCAACAAGCAGATGGAACTTATGGAACTGCTGCGCGACCACGCAGGAGTAAATTCCATCCGCCTGCGCGTCTGGGTCAATCCCGACGATTACTACAATAGCCTTGGCGATGTAGTGCAGAAAGCTCTCCGTGCCCATAAGCTCGGAATGAGACTGATGATAGACTTCCACTTCTCGGACACCTGGGCAGATCCGGGACATCAGGAGATGCCACGAGCGTGGAAAGACAAGTCTTTACCGGAACTCGAAAAAGCAGTCGCTGAACACGTCACCACGACACTCAATGCCCTCAGAGCTTTAGGGATCAAACCGGAATGGGTGCAAATCGGCAACGAGACCACTCCCGGAATGATGCTCCCAACCGGCTCGGTAGATAACCCGCAGGCGCTAACCGCTCTAAACAATGCCGGCTACGATGCCGTAAAGCGTGTACTTCCCGATGCAAAAGTGATAGTGCATCTCGACAATGGCAACGATCCAGAACGCTACGACCGTATGTTTGATATACTTCGCGACAACGGCGGAAAATACGACATGATCGGAATGTCGCTATATCCATATTGGGTAGCCCATAATGGTGGAGACGGACGGTGGCAGACCGTAGCCAGCGATTGCATCAACAATATCAACAGGTTGAAAGATAAATACGGAAAACCTGTGATGATATGCGAGATAGGAATGCCATACGACGAAGCCGAAGACTGCAAGAACCTTATAGCAACCATGTTGAAAGCCGATGTCGAAGGGGTTTTCTATTGGGAACCGGAAGCACCTGCCGGATACAATGGAGGCTACAACCTCGGATGCTTCGACAACGATGCTCCAACTGTAGCACTCGACGCATTTGTAGAAGATGCAGCTACGCGTTAAAATATTACATTTAATTACCCCCGATAGCTTAACATTAATTAACTTTTCGGGGGGGGTAATTTTTAATATCTTTGCTGCGCAAACCGGAAGTAATTCCAAAAGGAAGATTACATTACCTCGGCAATTCGGCCAGGCGTATGACTGAAAAAATCAGAATAGTCTGACTGAAAGTAATGGGACGGCTCTTCTTCCTGCTTAAAACCAAAACGACATAACTTATCTGCGTCCCGTCTTGCAGAATCTGTATAACCTACGTGGTGGGCGGCTTTCAGTCGCATGCCGCAACTGGCGATATGGATTCAGGCAGGCGGATTTTTTGTATATATACCTCAACTTATAATACATAAAACTAATTTCATCAATCTAAAAACATTATCACAAAATGAACCAGACAAAAAAACTCTACAAGTATGCGATCATGGCCGTATGCGCCATTCTCATGTCAGTGTCTTTCACATCATGCGGCGATGATGACGACGACGATTTCGACGGTGACAATCCATCTGTAAATCAGGCGCTCATAGGCACATGGGAATCACGATATTACGACTCTGATGAAGCTGAATACATTACAAGTACAATTACATTCAAGAAAAATGGTAAATGCACCATATCCGAATCTTGCGAAAAGCATCCTCAAGACAGCTATTCTGTTACCGTGAACTATTCTGTACATGGCGACATAACAGGCTCAGCTAGACTTTCAATGTGGGGTAAAGACATTGAAGGCGAATACACTCAATTGGAATTCATTGCAACTATATCAGGCAATAATCTCAAGATGACTGAAATTGAAGGTGAAGACGTTGGCGAAACCACGAACTTCACCCGCAAATAAGAGAAATCTTTATCTTTCCACCATAACCCCGGACTGCCTCGTATGCCCTACGAGGCAGTCTTTTATTTTGCAGTAAAGTTATCACTGGATTTTTGTAACTTTGCACAAAATTTGCAATAGGAAATGAGCGATTTCAGGATCAAAGGACACTTGGCGATGCTCTGCGCCAACATAACCTGGGGACTTATGGCCCCTGTCGTGAAGATTGTACTTGCTTCCGGCATCATCACCCCGCTTCTGCTTGTAGATTTCCGTATGGCCGGAGCTGCTGCATTGTTCTGGCTCACATCACTGTTTATGCCCCGCGAGCATGTCCCCCTGTCTGACATACTTCGCCTTGCCGGCGCCGGAATGCTCGGTGTGCTTCTCAATCAGGGTTGTTTCATAATCGGGGTAAGCCTCACTACACCGAGTGAAGCCTGCCTTGTGACCACTACTATGCCGATGTGGGTAATGCTGCTCGCCTACTTGATACTGCGCGAACCCATAAGTATGAAAAAAGCCGGAGGAATTGCAATCGGTGCTTCCGGGGCACTGATACTAATGCTTGGAAACACCACATCGGATGCAGGAGCACCAAATCCTCCATTGGGCGACTTCATTATACTGATGGCACAACTCAGCTACGCTCTCTACCTCACCCTATACAGAAATTTCATACGCAGATATTCACTCGTGACCATTATGAAATGGATGTTCCTGTCCGCTTCAGTAGTGGCTTTGCCTTCAAGCCTTCCGACAATAATATCAACTGACTGGAATTCAATCGGAAATATCGAATGGGCAGGCATCACAGCCGTGGTCTTAGGCGCTACATATATCGCATATATCTGTATAATGATCGGGCAGAAGAATCTTCGTCCCACTATCGTAGGCATGTACAACTATGTGCAGCCTGTAGTGGCCACTACAACCGGAATATGGCTCGGACTGGACTACTTCACATTCCTCAAAGGTATAGCCGTCGTACTGATATTCAGCGGTGTATGGCTCGTCACCGTAAGCCGGTCGCTGCCTTCCGACAAAACCGATAGCGCTGATTAACAAGCGTCAATCATAGCACCGGCGCATTCCTGCTGCCACTTCTGGGATTATTTTTCTCACCTTTGTGCCATCGTTATAACTCTTAAATCATAACTCATGGCACACGTAGAGAAAATCGTACCCTTTATCATTCAATTTGAGACAGGTATAGATCCGGCCGGACTGACCGGAGAGAAACTGTTCGAGAAAGCCCGCAGGACCGGATATGCAAATGACCCGGACGATCTTGGCGGCATGACTATGGTAGGTGTAACATTGGCTACCTATACTGAATATTGCCGCAAAAAAGGCTATCAGAACCCCACGGGCGAGCGTTTGCGAAATATCACCTATGCGCAGTGGCTCGACATACTCAAAACAATGTTCTGGGACAGATGGAAAGCCGACGAGATCGCCAACCAATCTATCGCCGAAATATTGGTAGATTGGGTTTGGGCTTCCGGCAAATATGGTATCACCATACCTCAACGGCTATTGGGAGTCACCGCCGATGGAATTGTTGGTCCGAAAACAATAGCTGCTGTCAATTCCGGCAATCCGGCACAATTATTTGGTCATATCAGGGCTGAAAGACAAGCATATATCAACAGTATATGCACAAGTCGTCCGGCAAACAACAAGTACAAAAAAGGTTGGCTGCGCCGCCTCAATGCAATAACATTCAAGCCATGAGACTCCTGATACTCATCGCCACATATATGATGGCCGCATGTCTGTTTTCCTGCAGAAGCAAACAGACTTTTACTATAGAGAGCGACAGTACAACAGTTATGGTGGATAGCACCCGTATAATATCCGATACATTCATAAATCACCATACCGAGATTGATACATCAAAAAACACGGAAAGATCTGAATACGGCCACATACTCGAATTCGTAGAGCAAGGTGGTAAAGTCACGATCGACTCAGCCGGAAATATCACCATAGACGGCATAAGAAATATAACAGACAATTATAAAAGCGATATCTTCCTGAACAAAGGTATTTCCTCGCGAAAAGATAGCATCGAAATATATAACGTAAGGCAAAACAGCTTATCAGCCAACCAGACGAATCACATCAAGAGCGAAAACATAACTATACCGGCAACAAGCTGGTATGATAAAGTATTTACGCACATCGGCCAATTGTGCTGCTCTGTATTACTCATGTATCTTATATTCCTATATATCAGGCGAAAGAAATAAATTTATAGATTGCTAAACAGGCTATAAACAATAAGACTCTGCAACCATAAGAGTTGCAGAGTCTTATTGTGCGCATGAAGGGACTCGAACCCCCACGTCCTGAGACATTAGATCCTAAGTCTAACGCGGCTACCAATTACGCCACATGCGCGGATTGTGAGTGCAAAGTTATACATTTTACACGAATGCTGCAATATATTTACACACTATTTTTGACCGATATCACACTCAATTCTACTATCTGCCGGTTATCATTTGTTTTTAGTACGGACTATCAGATTGAAGTCACGCGATTTTTCATTAATTTTGCAAAAACAAAGATTACAAACCAACCCAACTATGAAAATAACGGCATTACCTTTTTTAGCTCTGATTTTTATGATCTGCTCATGTTCTGAAAATCGCGGAAAAGTAGAATTGACTGTTGCATCGTACAACATCCGTCAGCTAAACACAGAAGATTCCATTGCTGGCGATGGGTGGGACGTAAGATGTCCGGTAATCGGCTCTCTTGTGCGGTTTCACGGATTCGATGTGTTCGGCACTCAGGAAGGGTTCAAACGCCAGCTCGAAGAACTGAAAGCAGAACTTCCGGCATATGACTATATAGGTGTCGGGCGCGAGGACGGCAAAGACGCCGGAGAACACTCGGCCATATTCTACAGGACAGATCTGTTCGACGTTGTAGACAGCGGAGACTTCTGGCTGTCGGAGACTCCGGACACCCCGAGTATCGGTTGGGATGCCGTATTGCCGCGAATCTGCTCATGGGGACGTTTCCGTCACAAAGAAAGTGGCCGGGAGTTTCTCTTTTTCAACCTGCACATGGACCATGTGGGTACTCAAGCGCGTGTAGAAAGCGCATTGCTTGTGCAGGAGATGATGAAAGAGTTCGGTAAAGGAACTCCGACATTCCTTACAGGCGACTTCAATGTGGATCAGACACACAATTCATACCACGCGCTGACCGAAAATGGTATTCTATCGGATTCATACCTGATAGCCGGAGAAGTATACGCGCTCAACGGTACATTCAACAGCTACCGTACCGACGATTACACAACAAGCCGCATCGACCATATATTTGTATCACCCGAAGTCGAGGTATTGAAATACGGTGTGCTGACCGATACATACCGTACTCCGATCGCCGATGCCCCGGACTCGCTTTCTCAGGCAAAATATGCCCCTGAAGAAATTGTGCTCCACCGCTACGTAGCACGTACTCCGTCGGACCATTTCCCCGTTGTAGCCAAAGTCGTTATCTGAAAAGATATGAATTCTGAAGACTTCAGCAAGAAAGTAAGAGATGTGCGTTGCCAAAGCATAGCAGAAGCCGCCCGCGAGACACTTGGCGAGGACATGTACCGATACTTGACACGCGACAAGGAATATATATCCGTCAACCGCAAACTTTCCCTCAATATTGTATATATATCAGGTTGCGAACTGAAGACAAGTATGTATGATTTCCCCGCGCATCTGCTCAACACTGACGATTGGACATACTGGCTTGCAAACAGTTTTGCGGCTCAGACCGAAGGATGCGACTATGTGCTGGGAGCTATATCAGGATCTCTCGACTTGCATTGGCATACAGAGGTATTCGCGGCTATGCAGAACCAATAGTTTTAGTACAAGTAAACAAGATTTAAAATGGAACAACTGAAATTCATAGGAATAATACCCGCACGTTATGCATCAACCCGCTTCCCTGGAAAGCCTCTGGCCAAGATTGAGGGAGTGACAATGATCGAACGTGTATACCGCAGGGCAAGCATGGTACTCGACAATGTCGCCGTAGCCACAGATGATTCCCGTATATTCGACACAGTGACAGCCTTCGGTGGAATAGCCGTCATGACTTCAGATACACACCGGAGCGGTACTGACCGTATATGCGAGGCTTACGACAATCTGCACAGCAACGCTGATGTAGTAATCAACATACAGGGCGACGAGCCATTCATAGACCCCTCGCAGATCTCTGCATTGAAAGAATGCTTCGACGACAAGGATGTGCTTATCGCCACCCTCGCACGCCCGTTTGACAAGAGCTTGGGAATAGAAGCTCTAACCAACCGCAACACACCTAAGGTTGTTACCGACAATAATGGCAATGCCATGTATTTCAGTCGCTCGGTGATACCTTTCGTTCGCAACTATCCTATAGAGGAATGGCCTGAACATGCATCATTCCTTACGCATATAGGTATGTACGGTTATAGAGCTGACACTCTGCACCATATCACCCGACTGCCTCAGTCTGCGCTCGAAATCGACGAGTCGCTCGAACAACTTCGATGGCTTCAGAACGGATACAAGATCCGTGTAGCCGTCAATAACTGCCCTACTATCGGAATCGACACACCGGAAGACTTTGAAAAAGCCTGCGCCTTGGCCAGAGAACTCGGAATATGAGCATAAATGAATGTCCAGACCGGTCCAAAGCACCGGAAACACAGCCATTCGGCGAATTATCGTTGCCGGAAGCCAATATAATATACCACAGTTCTGGCGCTAAGATACATGTATTCGATGGCGCGGAAGGCTCCGTATGCCGCCTGACAATGATTTGGCCCGGAGGTGAGGCCGATTCTTCATTCTGCGGACGTATGTCATTGGCTCTGCAGGCCATAAAGGATGGAAATGCGACAATGTCGCCATCTGCAGTGGCCGACTGCCTGGACTACAACGGAGCGCGACTCGTACTCTCGGCAGGAAAGCATACAAGCATGCTGCGGCTCATATGCGCCAATTCGCGCATCGGGCGAGTATTACCTGTTGTTCTCGACTGTGTACTCAGACCGGCAATGCCACAGAAAAGCATAGACATCCTGCTTGAGAATGCCGCAATGAGCGTGGCTCTGGCCGAACGTCAGGTGATGAGCCGCGCTATGAAGGCTGCTGCCAGACTCATATATGGAGTATCACATCCGGCTGCACGGGAAGCCACACCCGAACTGATACGCTCGCTCACCCGCGACGATCTTATCCTGAGTCAGCAGACAGTCTGCAACACAGTAAATGGCTTGGATATATATGTAGCCGGCAAAGTGACTCCGGAAGTGCTCGCCACTTTAGATGAGTCCATCTCACGTTTTGCCTCACAAGCCTCAGGCCACGGCATTGCCCCGGAATATTCGCCTATGTGCCCTGAAGCGCCTGGCGTCGCTACAGAGCATATCGCCGGCGCACTGCAGAGTTGCATAGTGATGGCATTCCCTTCAATCACGCGCGATAATCCTGATTATCAAGCGCTGCGGACAACCGTAATGGCACTTGGCGGATATTTCGGCAGTCGGCTTATGAGCAATATCCGTGAGGATAAAGGTCTGACCTATGGCATTCAGGCGGCTCTCCTGGGAGAACGCGAGGGGGCATATATCAGCATCAGTTCCCAGCAGGATACATCAAATACCGATATTGTCATAAACGAGACAATATCAGAAATTGAAAAGCTGCGTACCGGGCTACTCGACAATACCGAGCTCGAACGCCTGCGCAACCATGCGATGTCGGAGATAGCCACAGTGCTCGACACTCCATTCAGCATAGCTGATTACCGAATGTGCGAAGTGACCGAAGGCATGCCAGACGATTATTACCACCGTCTGCAGCAACAAGTACGCACCATTACAGCCGAAAAGATTCGCGATATGGCCCGGAAATACATAGATCCTGCAATGGCAAGAACCGCTATTGCTACCTGCCCCTGATCACGTCGTTGACAATAAGCGATGCGAGTGTCATACCAAAAACGGCCGTCACCTGACACAGAGATCCTTTCATACCTTCCGGCATAGCCACAGATGCCTCATCCGAATAGACTGCCTTGAATTTACGTCCGGGGTAATGACCGGAACGCTTGAATCTCTGACGCAAAGCCCGTGCAAGAGGGCATCCCTCTACTTTCCAGAACTCAGCTACCTTGACTCGCCCCGGATCGACTCTCATAGCTGCACCCATCGAAGACACAAGCATTGTGTCTCGGCATGACGTCGCGTTGAGTATCAGCAGAGCCTTGTCGGCTACCGAATCAATAGCATCCACCACATAGTCATAGGCGCATAGATCGAATTCTCCGGCCGTAGCCTCGCTATATCTGCCGTTGACGGCTTTTATGTCTGCATCCGGATTTATATCCATAAGTCTGCGTCGCAGGGCCTCAGCCTTGGATTCGCCCACAGTCACCGAAGTAGCTTGCAATTGTCTGTTGATATTGGAGCGCGCCACAGTATCGAAGTCGACAAGTGTAATATCCGTAATACCTGTACGCACAAGGCACTCAGCAGCCCATGACCCTACCCCTCCAAGTCCGAACACAATGACTTTGGATGAACGCAGTCGTGCGAATGCATCCTCTGTGAAAAAAAATTTAGAACGTGTAAGCATCCCGTATCTCAGAATTTTAGTCCTGCCTCAGCTACAAGTTGCCTATCCTGAGCCACACGCGAACCAATGGTAGTGAGCAGATCTCCTACTATCGCTCCATTAATGCCGATTTTCAATGCCTTAAGCTGAGCGTCGCGCGACAGTTTCGAACGTCCTCCGGCAAAACGTATCTGCGCTTTAGGATTCACAATGCGGAATATAGCCACAGTACGAAGTATCTCATCCTCCGTCAGTGATGGCTGTGACTCCAGAGGTGTGCCTTTTATCGGACAAAGTATATTCAAAGGAATAGAGACAGGAGATATTTCTCTAAGAGTAAGAGCAAACTCTATACGTTGTCGCTCCGTCTCTCCCATCCCAATGATACCTCCTGAGCATATTTCCATACCCTCGGCACGAGCATCCCCGATTGATTTGATTTTGTCTTCGATTGAATGAGTGGAGCACAGGCTTGGGAAATGGCTCGGTGCTGTCTCAAGATTGCAATGGTAGCGGCATACACCTGCCTGCCTGAGCCGACGGAATTCATCCCGCGTCAGAAGTCCGAGCGAAGCACATGTAGATATGCCGACCTGATCCCTTATTGCCTCCAATGCAGTGCATATTCCGTCGAAGTCGCGTCCTGATGAAGCACGTCCTGATGCAACGAGCGAGAAGCGTTTTATTCCATTGTCGTGATTGATCCTGGCGGCAGCCACACACTCCTCTACAGGCAAGACTCCGTGCACACCGCATCCGGTATCATAATGTGCCGACTGCGCGCACCACTTGCAATTCTCAGGACAACGCCCGCTGCGGACATTGATTATCGAACAAGAATCAAAATCATGTGTGAAGAAAGCATCTGTCACCTTTCTTGCGGCATCGCACAATTGATCGGTATCAGTCACTTTCTCAAGTGAGTATGCATCTTCTTCACTGATGTCATGTCCGGAAAGTACCTTGCATATAATTTCTTCCAAAATCTGAATCATAAGTGTCTGGTATTAAGAAGTCGTTTAAATATAAATGTATATATACATATATATACATATATACACATTCATATACACATATATATGTATAAAAATATACACACATACATGGACTCATACATGTATATATACATAAAATATAGCAACCAGGTGGCTCAGTGGGTTAGTGCACTTGCCTTGGAACCCTAATAAGCTGAATTTCATCCTGAAAAAAGGAAAAAGCCTGTAATCTCTGCACCCTTAAATCCAGATTGGAGGCTAAGAGAGTAGAACAGCCCTGAAAGACAAGCTAGACAGATTAGACCATAGAGAGCAGCAGAAATGGTCAGAGCCTCTTTCTAACTCTGTGGAAGAAGATATCCAGCTCCTGAAATTTCTCTCCAGTCTACACACACACACACACACACACACACATACAGAAACACAAAAGAGAGAGAGAGACAGAGAGACAGAGAGACAGAGAGACAGAGAGAGGGAGGGGAGAAATACACACACAAGCATAACATAAGAAGAGTAATGTAACCACATGTGCACAAACCCCTAAGATAAAGATTATTTTGAATCATGAATTTAAGTATACTGGTAAATAAATGCTGTTAATATACACCTGTTGTGTGACTAACAATTCAGGGAAACCTCTTCAGGGTCCTCTCCTTTATCTTCAGTGTTATCTTCATGGAAGTGGCAGATGTCCTGGAAATTTAATTTTGCATCATATGGTCCTTTATTCTTCTTTAATAACTGTCCCAAGCATATTTACACAATGAGGAAGGGGATAATGAGTCCGGTAACACGTGGTGTATGAAAACGTGCCTATGTCTGAAAATTCCACATGCTTTGCTGTATTCAAGTCCGTTTCTCAGTGAATCGAGTGAACTAAATTCTAACATTTGAACAGTTTGAAGACACAGAGATTGCATGCTTCCTCATCCTTTCCCTTTGATCAACAGTGCTGCTTAACTCATTTTGTTGAACCTTCTCTGTGTTATATTGTTTGATGATGCAGAGTATGTTTTGGAGTGTGACTTTTTCATGTAAGTAGCATATCCCATCCTCAAACCTGGTACTGAAGGGTAAAAGGTGGCTGCTAAGTTATGAATTTCATGGAGGTGTAAGGAGCAACAAATATATGGAGACCTTATTTGCCATGCCGCATCAAATCCACTTTCAACACTCACATTTCCTAAGTGTATCTGGTTGAATCAGTGAGTGCTCTGGGTAGCCTATCTAAGCTAGCATTATGGAATTTGATCACTTGTTTTGTGACCAAATCCACTGGGCAAAACCCCTTCACAGCTTGGAATGAATCCTTCAGACATTTGAAGTCACTCCTACTGTACCTAGATAATGGTTATGTTAGTTACTTTCTATGGCTGTAAGAAAAGACCGTGAGAAAGACAACTTCCAGAAGAAAGGGTGTGTTTGAAGTTGGGCTCATGGTTCCAGTGGAATGCACACATCACCATCATGGCTCAGGCAGCAGGCATGGTACTGAAGCAGCAGCAGAATGATCACATATTGACCTACACAGGAAAGAGAGAACTTTACGAGAATGGCACCTGTCTAGTGTAATCTTAAAGCCCATCCCAGTTACACATATCCAACAAAAAGGCCACAACTTCTAATCCTTTCCAGAATAGGTCAGCCATCTGGAGAGCAAGCATTATATGAGCCTATGGGCCTCTGACATTCAAGCCACCACAGAGGTGCTGGATCAAGTCATTATATTCATCCTCTCTGTGTAACAACAGTCATGGTGATGCAGGATAGCTGATCATGCTGTGCTTGTGTTTGATTGTGTTGTTTACTCAATAAACTCTTGTCTAGTTATTGTGTGACTCAGCCTTTGCACCAAACTTTAATCCCTCTAGCCAGAATACAGACACCTCCTTAGTAAACACCATAATCCTAAACAATCAAGGTAAAGTTAGTTTGTAGAATGAAGCACCTTGTCTGAAAGTGATGTCTAATTGCATGGCAGAGAAGTTGATGAATCAGAGAAAGTTTTGATTAAATAGAATGTGTCCAACTCTCTCAAGAAGAAAGGAAAGGGAAGCTACTTGAGAGGTAGTGCAGAGAGAAACAGAGAGAGGAGGCATTTTTACCCAGACAGTTTTAGAGAGATTCATTGAAGAGAGAACCAGCAAGACACGGGTGAAGGCAGAATGAACCAGAGAATATGAAGGAGTCAGAAGATTAGAAAAAAATTGCTAGTTAGTTTGAGGTCAAGCAGAACAAAAAACATCAGAGGCCAAGAGAGAATCCAGACTGAATCAGTTAGCATGGGGAGCAGCTTTGAGCTAGAACACCTGAGTTGAACCAGTCAGCCAGAGATGAAAAAGAACCAGAAATAACGGTGTGCTTATTCAGCAGTAAGTATGAGAGGCAGAAAATATTCTAGGCCTATGCTAAGCTTCACAGAGGCTAGAAGCTTCCAGGACTAGGTCTAGGTTATCACTCAGATGGAGGTAGTAAGCATCAAAGATTACAATTACACCTAGTGCATAAAAGTTACTTTGACATAGAGCTAATAGGTGAGATTTTGGAAGGCATATATAGAATCCATCCATGGAACTCAGCAATTCCCCTCTGCTGTAGGTAGTGACATACTTGATTCATGCATTTTACAATTCAGCTCCACTGTTCTGATATCCCAGGTATCTAATGGACAACTGTGGAAGATCATTCATTGGGGAAGGGTTAGTGTACTGCAGAAGAGAGAGGTTCCTTTTGTTTTCAGAGCACCTCACTGCCCTATTCACCTCATCTGGCTGGAATTCAAAATTCAGGTCATAAGGACAGGAGAGGACACATTTTGTCCTTTCTTTTTATGTCTTTCCATTTTGTAGAGAATGATGATGTGAGGTAGCAAAGAGCAGAAGATAAAAGCATAACACTAAGCAGGTCCCCATCAAAGATTTCTAGATACTCTGGGCCTTTTACTCATCATGCACAAAGGAAGCAGAGGTTGCTAAATATCAGATAGTGTCCTTAGTGATGAAGTTGGTATGAATACAGAAACATTTTGGGGACTATAAATCAAGATTCTGACATTAGCAGACAGGTGATAAAATGAATAAAATCAGTGAAACTTTAAATCAAAAGTAACATTGCCAATTTTCCTTATAGGTGCGAGGAAATAAACCACCTATTTTCCGTACCTTTCCTCGGAAGCATAGAATTCATGTGCTTGAGGCTCCTGGTGACATTGAGCCAACTCATTCCACCTGTGCTGCTGACAGCAGGGCTCCTGCTGATGCTGAGCCAAATTCTTCCACCTGTGCTGCTGTCAATGGGGCTCCTGCTGATGTTGAGCCAACTACTTCTTCCCAGTGTGCTCCTGACTGTGAGGATCCTGCAGTCATTGAGCCAACTCATTCCACCTGTGCTGCTGACAGCAGGGCTCCTGCTGATGCT
>OFGR01000635.1_pt1 | contig 34029 bp, 30 predicted proteins | sample 1521811 | NCBI WGS metagenome assembly OFGR01 (sample SAMEA3504098, study PRJEB24116) | mouse gut metagenome | biome: mouse gut; feature: mouse-associated habitat; material: faeces | place: Denmark | collected 2011
ATTTTTCCAGCAATAATCATTCCTCCAAAATATTCTTTAGCAAGTTTTATTGCATTTTCAATAGAAGCATTACTTACTCCTGTTCCAGGATTTCCTGCTCCTCTGACTGTGATGCTGCCTTCTGGCCAATCCGGTCGCAGATGGCCTTCAGCATCACGCGGTCCGGGTATTCGTCGAACATCATGCTGCCTTCATATTCCATCTTGTCGCATTCTTCTTCGACAAGGCTCTGTATCTGCTTTACATCTTCCGGGTACAGCTCTTTCATGCGTTCCATATCCCGCTCGTACTCGAGCTCCGTCATATACATATTCTGCGGATAGCTCATATAAAACGGCAGCTGTGGTGCGTACTGGTACTGCTGCATGCGCATCAGCTGTTTCTGCTTCTCATCCACACATCTGTCTCCTGCATTTCGTTACTTACAGTATATGCAGCAGCCGGAAAGCCGGAACTGTTTTTCTGATATCCATTGTGTCCCAAATCTGGCAGGATATGCCCGGAAACGGAAAATCATGCTGTTTTTTCCAGTCTTTAGATGATTATAGCGCATAAAAATCAGCGTTTCAAGGTGCAAAGTACTATCCTTATCTTTGCACCTTCCGGCGTTTATTCAATATACCCTTAACTTAAGTAAATCTTAAGAATTTTTTATGATTTTTACCCATTGATTTTTTGCCGGTTAGGATATATTTTATAGACAGTCAGAATAATGATATGTTAAGAAATTTCTGAGGGAGGATTTCGACTATTATGAAGGTGATTTTTGATAAATTAAGGCAGCACGACTACAGCCGCCAGATTGACTTTTTAAACCGTTACTCACTGCTGTTCCATGCTGTTTTATCCTGCATGCTTGTGCTGGTTATTGAAATCTGCTCAAGGCGGTCTTTCACTGGCGCGTTTAAGTTTCTGGGGGGGCATGCGTTTGCATTTTTCTTTAATTCGCTGATTATTTTTTCAACGCTGATGGCTGTATACCTGTTCCGGCGGCGGATGCTGATGCGCATTGTTATCAGCAGCGTCTGGTTACTGCTCGGCATTATCAACGGCTGTGTGCTGTCCCAGCGCGTGACGCCGTTTGGCTATACAGACTTAAAATGCATATCAGACCTTCTGACGATGACTAATACACAGTATTTCACAAAGTTCCAGGAAATATGCGTCATTATCCTGCTCTGCCTGTTAGCATTGTTTCTGGTATTCCTTGGCATTAAAGGGCCGAAATTCCAGGGGCATCCGCACAAGCTGCGCGCGATTGCATCGTGTGCCTGCATGGGCTTTATTTTATCGGCTGCTACATCCATGGCCCATAGTTCGAATAAAATGGCTTCCTATTTTTCGAATATTGCACAGGGCTATTCGGATTACGGGTTTGTATACGGGTTTTCATCGAGCGTCATGGACCGCGGCATGAACGAGCCGAAGGACTATTCAAAGCCCGCAATCAAGGAAATCCAGCGCAGGACGGATGATATTTTAAAAGAGCGCGCTTCCTATAAGGTCGCTGACGCGGAAACGGTTGTGTCCGATGCTTCCACAAAACAGCAGCCAAATGTTATCTGCGTGCTTTTGGAATCTTTTATGGATCCGTCAGAAGTTGATTTCCTGAACCTGTCCGCTGACCCGGTTCCAAACTTCCGGTCGCTGTCCGAGAATTTTACATCCGGCTACCTGACCGTGCCTGTTGTAGGCGCAGGAACTGCAAATTCGGAGTTTGAGGTTCTGACCGGCATGAACCTGAGATTTTTTGGCACAGGGGAATACCCTTATAAAACCATTATCAAACAGACAGACTGCGAAAGCATTGCCTCTGACCTGTCCGCAATTGGCTACGGCACCCATGTCGTACACAATAACGGCGGCAACTTTTACAGCCGCGCAAATGCATTTTCCCAGTTTGGATTCGATACATTTACGAGCAAGGAGCTGATGAATATCCAGGAATATACGCCGCTTGGCTCCTGGCCGACCGATGATATCCTGATTAATGAAACGAAAAAAGCACTGGATTCCACGCAGGGCCAGCCGGATTTTGTCTATACCATTACCGTGCAGGGCCATGGCAGCTACCCGGATGAAAAGGTTATCCAGAATCCGGAAATCCGCGTCTCCGGCGCAGAAACACCGGAAAAGAATAACCAGTGGGAATATTACGTGAACCAGATTCACGAGGTGGATAAATTTATTAAAAACCTGACGGATATGCTGGCAGAACGCGAAGAAGAAACCATTCTTGTTTTATTCGGCGACCACCTGCCAACCATGGGGCTTGCCGATGAGGATTTAAAATCCGGCGATATTTTCAAGACACAGTATGCTACCTGGAATAACTTCGGCCTGGAAAAAAAGGATGCTGACCTGACTGCTTACCAGCTGCTCGCCTATGCATCGGAACAGGCCGGCATTACCGAAGGTACTGTGTTCTCTTACCACCAGGCACATAACTATCAGACAGAGGATGAAGCATACCAGAACGGGCTGGAAAACCTGCAGTATGATATCCTGTACGGCGAACGCTTCTGCTATGACGGCGCTGACCGCTACCCGGCCTCAGACCTTCAGATGGGTGTTGACCCGACTTATATTTACAGTTACCGGAAAAATGCCGATGGCACCCTTTCCATATACGGCGAGAACTTTACGAACTGGAGCCGTATTTATGTCAATGATGAAAAGATGTCCACAAAATTTGTTTCCGACCGCCAGGTGATGCTCTCCGCAGAGCAGACACAGGAGCTGGAAACCGGGGATGTGCTGAAAGTCTGCCAGGTAGGCTCCAGCAATACGATTTTCCGCACGACGGAGAACGCGAAAACTTATTATGAGAATGAAGCGGATGTTTTTGCGCCAGCCGGGGCAGCAGGAACGGAAGCGGAATAAGAAGGATTTTTAGAGAAAGGGCATGGGGAAAGGCCTGCATGGAAGCTTAGATTCTGCTTCTGTGCGGGCCTTTTACGATACATTCCCTGTTATACGTTCCCCTGCTCAATCGTCCCGTCCCGGTACGCTTCCAGCAGTTTTTTCAGTCCTTCGATATCTTCGAGTATCTTTTTTCCATTGTCTGTATTTTTCACCATCAGGCGTTCTTTTTCCGTCTCTACCATCTCGCTGTGAGACTCGATATCCTTGTTTTCACGCAGTGCGGCATAAACGCTTTCAAATGGCTGGTGCGCCTTGATGCGCATTCCATGAGAATTGTAGATTAATGTATATCCGGCAAGCCCGGTGGTCTTATGATAGCTGCGGCAGAATCCGCCGTCTATGACAATCAGCCTGCCGTTTGCCCGTACCGGCATTTCGCCTTCCACCGTGCGCACCGGTGTATGTCCGTTGATAATATGGGACATGGTCGAATATAGTCCAAATTCCCTTAAAATCATATTGCAGGTTTTCTCGGTCTGGTAAAATTTATAATACGGGTCCGATTCTTCGTGCCAGACGGATTTGTCCGCGATATAGCTTCTTTCGAAGGTCTTAATGTTGCGCCCGCAAAGCGGCGATTTCCGTCCGCACCACAGATACCACATAAAATCCAGGTCGCTCTGCCTGCGTCCCGACAGGTACGCGCGGCGGCTTGTTTTCTCTGCATATTCCAGATAGGCGCGTCCCTTGTACATTCTCCCGTCAATGCAGATTCCTTCAAAATTGCCCACGTCATCCAGCGGAATGCAGCCATGGTAAAGCAGGTTTCCGTTAAATGTTTTATACATGCCGCCCTTTTTGTACAGAAACCGGATATGCTCGTTCAGCCGCCTGCTGTTTACGAATGCCATGCACAGCTCGTCCATGATTTCTTCTTCCTCCGCAGACAGCTGGTAAGCATTTTCCGGGTCGATTGTCGGAAATTCGGTTTCGGTCAGTTCATAGGTTTTTCCTTCTATTTCGATTGTATGGCTGTCCCAGTGTATCTGATGCAGCAGCATGCGGTCTTCCATCTCGTATTCCGGGTGCCTTGCAATAACCTGCCCTTCCAGCTTGAACAGCATGACGGTAATGGCTTTTTCTGCTGCTTTCATGGCATCGGTGCCCGGATAAAGCTTTTCGGAATAAAGCGTCAGCCTGCGCAGGCTGATTCCGTAGCTGTTTTCCAGTATTTCAGTATTGTCGTATTTTAAATTATTGCGCACGACATTTGCAATGCATGCCAGGCTTCCGGCAGCTGCGCCCATCCATAAGATATCGTGGTTGCCCCACTCAATATCCAGGGAATGGTATTTCATTAACAGGTCTAAAATCTGGTCTGCACAGGCACCGCGGTCAAAAATATCCCCGACGATATGCAGGCGGTCTACGGCCATGCGCTTAATCAGGTCTGCCAGCGCCACAATAAATTCGTCGGCATTGTCAAGGTCGATAATGGTTTTTAATATTTCGCGGTGGTAAATAACCTGGTTATCGTCTTCATCCTTCTGCACATGCAAAAGCTCGTCGATAATATAGGCAAATTCTTCCGGCATGGCCTTGCGCACTTTGGAACGCGTGTATTTCGAAGACAGTGTTTTTGCAATTTCAATCAGCTCGGATAAAATTTCCCGGTACCACTCCCTGAGGTTCAGCACTTCTTTTTTAATCAGCTCAAGCTTTTCCCGCGGATAATATATGAGCGTACATATCTGTTCCCGCTCTGCATCGGACAGCGTTTCTTCAAACAGCATGTCTGCCTTTTCCCGGATAACCCCGGAACAATTGTTCAGAATATGATAAAATGCTTCATATTCCCCGTGCAGGTCGCTCATAAAATGCTCGGTGCCCTTTGGCAGGTTCAAAATCGCATTCAGGTTAATAATTTCCCGGCATACGGCCTGTATCGTCGGGTATTTTTCCGCCAGCAGGCCCAGATATTTCTCGTGCTCCATTTCCATATATTTTTCCCCCTTTACATTTTATATCCTTCCAAAACGTTATTCATACAAAACTGCGTTTATTCTCTGCGTTTCCTTCTCCATCAGCAGTTCAGCGATTTTCCTTTCTCCGGGTGTTCCTTGTGGTATGCCACATCTGGTTTTATCAAAATTCCTATTCACACAGCAATCCTGATACCAGCAATTCCCCATCCGTCTGCCCTTTACACTCCACTCATCATTCTCTGTCAATTCATATGTAATTGCTTTAATCACTCTTTCTGTCGAATATCTTTTAAATCTCAAAAGATATTCCCTTGTCCTTTCGTCTGCAATCCTGTCTATAACAATCTTATGATTTTTAATCGCTGATAAAATCATTTCTCTCATAATAATCTTATCTTTTTTCCCCGTACCTGTCCAATCTATCAGCTTGCTAAAGCTTAAAATAATATGCTCAAAACAAATCATATCCAAAATTACAATCTGTTTTTTATAATCTGCAGCCAATTCCCGAAGCTCCAGATACTTATTCATCACATCCATATTATCATAAACAATATCAAATGCCAGATAATATCTGTCATCCGCCTTCGGCACCAGCTGCCTGACCGCATCCAGAACACCCTGATTGCTTCCTTTACTTAAAACAGCAAATTCATCCTGAAAAAGATATTTATTCACAAGCTCCCAAAAATGGAACCCTGCTCCTGTATCTTCCGTCCAAATATATTTCACACTGCCACCAGCTCTCCTTTCAGCGACACTTTGTAATCATTCTCATAAAGCAGCATAAAGCTTCCCGCCGATAAATTCAGTCCATCACAATTCCTGGCGAACAGCATATACTGGTTGCTGGAAGCAAAATTGATAAATTTCCTGTCCTCATCATTCAAAAGCAAATCTGCATTATCAATCACAATAAATCTATTCTTGCATTTTTTAAGATTTTCGTGAAAATCCTCTGTTTTGTAGTTAAAGAGCTTTATCGCCTGATACTCTTTCGTCATCCTTAAGTCTTCGAGCATCTGATAAAGATACGTCTTTCCTGTAGCACTGTCTCCCCTCACCAATGTAATTCGGTCGGAAAAATCCAGAAAATAAGTAAAAGGATCTGCTTCAAATTTTATAATATTATAAATCATCCGAATCTCTCCTCTCATATTCCTTTGACCACCAATGCTCATATCCTTTGCGTCCAGTCACTTTATCCGTATTGTTAAAACAAATTTCCATGTCTTCTTTTATACGAATACGCTCTGGCCGGGACATATACAATGAAATGCCATCCATTGAAAAAAGAATATCCAGCACATTCTGGCCACACTCGTCTGCATTTACTATTTTCTTCGGATTCTTCCTCACGTTTAACATCGTTTTACATCCACTGGAAAGATTACGAATTGTTCCTAACCCATACTTTGTTTCTATATGCTTATCTTCAGTCAGTTTTGCATGGTCAATCTGCCAGATAACCGCCTTGTCTTCTTCTGTAAATTTTTCATTGCTTGTATATAAATTAAAATACCAGTCATTTTGCATAATCCAGTTCTCAGAATCCTGCTTATTTGTATAAACATAAATCATTCCAGCCACCTGCCCCAGCATAATAAATAGAATAACCACTATTTTTGTAAATATTTACATTCTTTCCTGCCAAATCCACCTTTTCTATTCCTGAAATCTGAAGATAAATTGAGGTTCACTTTTATTATATCCATTTGAAACAAAAAGTAAAGCTGCCCGCATTAGAAAATATACATTATTTTCTCTTTGTTTGAAAACCGGTCAAGCGGAAGTGCGATTACCACGCCTTCCCTGTACCATGCATTTTCATATGCCGGAAATACGCGGGTTCCCGGCTTGTAAAACCGGGCTGTTTATGATAATATAAATCCACAATAAGGAAAGAAAGGCAGGTGGGGAATATTGACTGCAAAACAGCAGCATCAGAAAGATTTGCAGCGGCTGCGTGACCTGCGTCCGATTGACGATGATTTTATGCGCTGCCTGTTTAAAGATAACCTTCCGCTGGCAGAATTTGTGCTGCGCATTCTTACCGGCAGGCAGGACCTGGTAATTACCAGCTGTGAAACACAGAAAGACATGAAAAGGCTGGCCGGGGCACGTTCTGTCTGCCTGGATGCATATGCAGCCGATTCAGCCGGGAAACAGTACGATTTGGAAATCCAGCGCCAGGATAAGGGCGCTGACCCGCACAGGGCGAGGTACCATTCCAGCGTGCTGGATATCGAAAATCTCCGTGCCGGGCAGGAATTTAAGGAACTGCCGGACACTTACACGATTTTTATTACCGAACAGGATTTTTACGGCAGGGGCGAGCCGGTCTATCCGGTTGAGCGGATAAACCTTGCCACGGGCCAGCCCTTTGGAGACGGGGAGCATATCCTTTATGTAAATGGGGAATACCGGGGAGAATCCGCTCTCGGAAAGCTCATGCATGATTTTAACTGTACCAGCGCAGATGATATGAATTTTGAAATATTGGCAGACCGGACACGGTACCTGAAAGAAAACCCGAAGGGAGTGAGTGAGATGTGCCGCATCATGGAAGATATGAGGAATGAATCACTGAAAGAAGGCCTGCAAAAAGGCATAAAAGAAGGCATGAAAGAAGCCGCACTGCGCATGTTAGATGCCGGGAAATATGCCCTGGAAGAAATCGCGGATATTTCAGGCCTTTCCCTTGAAGAAGTAAGCCAGCTGAAAGCAGAACGCTTGTAACATGGCGCAAACGTCCTTTGCTATCCGCAGCGGAAATCTGTGCGGCTTTGCTTCATGCTCTATACCGGCTGGCCTTCGCTCTTGTTTTGCAGCCCGTTTACGACAGTTCCGCTCCTGCCGCCTGTTTTGCGGCAGAGGTGAATCTGTCCGATTTCCATCGTTTTATCAATGGCCTTGCACATATCATAAACCGTCAGCAGCGCTGTGCCCACGCCTGTCAGCGCTTCCATTTCCACGCCTGTTTTTCCGGTGATTTTTACTTCGCAGAAGCAGTAAATCCGGCATGTTTCCGGCTCCATTTCAAACCACACCCTGCAGCCCGTCAGTGGCAGGATATGGCACATGGGTATCAGCTCTGCTGTTTTTTTTGCCCCCATAATCCCGGCCGTGGCAGCCACTGCAAGCACATCTCCTTTTTTCACGCTGCCTTCTTTTACAGCTGCATAAACCTTTTCACTGACCTGAATCATTCCGGCTGCGAGTGCTTCCCGTACCGTATCTGATTTTTCGGTCACATCCACCATGACAGCATTTCCGTTTTTGTCAAAATGCGTAAATTCCATACGTTTTTCCTTCCGTTCTCAGTCTTTTAAAAACATGATTTTATTTTCCGGCAGCCTCAGGTAATCGGGCATTCCCCGCTGTTCCAGCCCGGCCAGCTCTCCCCGCTGCACAAACCAGCAGATTTTGTGCGTTTCGCCTGCCCTGCCGTTTTCCGGCATAAAATAATAATGATATTCAAACGGCAGCTCTGCCCTTTCCACGGCATGAAAACGGATGCTGTTTCCGGTTCTGTTCCCCCAGACAGGAACAAAATCATGCGCGCGGAATCCGATACTGCCTGCATCTGCTGGCACAGCATTTTGAAAATGCAGCGTAATCCCCCAGTCGGATGCTTCCACGGTATGGGCATTGCAAATCCTGATTTTTGAAAAATTCTTGCAGCCTGTCAGCCTTGCTGCTTCTTTGTATACAGGCTGTGTAAAGATATCCTTTGTCCTGCCCTGGATGATTTTCTTTCCCCCGCCTGCGATAACAAGCTCCTCGCAAAAGCGGTAAATTTCGTCCCGGCTGTGCGATACAAGTATCACAATACCCGGATAATCTTCCAGCATCTCCTGCAGTTCCTGCTGCAGCTGGTCTTTTAAAAAGACATCCATTGCCGAAAACGGCTCATCCAGCAAAAGCACCTCAGGCTGGCAGGCCATGATTCTTGCAAGCGCCACACGCTGCTGCTGCCCGCCGGACAGCTGCGATGGCAGATGCCCTGCAAGCCCGTTTAAATGAAATCTTTCTATCATTTCATCAATCCGTCTCTGTTTTTCTTTTCTGGTTCCTTTTAAGCCGGCCCCGATATTCTGTGCAGCTGTCATGGACGGAAACAGCGCATAGTTTTGGAATAAATACCCGGTCCTGCGCAGCTGGGGCTTTACATTCTGTTTTGCAGCTGCATCATACAGCACCCTTCCACCAATCTGAATCATGCCCTCGTCGGGCGTTTCGATGCCTGCAATGCATTTTAATGTCATGCTTTTTCCACAGCCGGACGCCCCAAGAATGCCGATACGCCGTGACGCTGATGCAAACCACATATCCAGCTGAAACGTGCCAAGTTTTTTTCGAATCCGGACATCCGCCAGCATGCTGCATTCTCCCTTCCCGGAATATATTCCCGCCAGTATTTTGAAATGACCCGTGTCCTGCCTGTTTCCTTTCACAGCCAAAGCTTACCAGCGCTTTGCCTGCTTTCTTTTTCTCCCTGCCAGCAGATTCAGCAGAAAAATAATGACAAACGCAATTCCCCCTGCAATGCATGACCATACGCCTGCGGCTGTAAAATCCCCGTCCTGCATGACCATTGCGATTTTCTGGGAAATCGTGGCTGTCCTGCCCGGTATATTTCCGGCCAGCATGGAAGTCGCCCCGTATTCCCCCATTGCCCTGGCAAACGTAAGTACCGTGCCGGAAGCAATGCCAGGCCCGGCAGAAGGAATCACGACCCGGAAAAAAATAGCTGTCTCTGACATGCCAAGCGTCCTGCCTGCATAAACCAGGTCTGCGTCTACCTGCTCGAAAGCTGCCCTGGCATTGCGGTACATAAGCGGAAATGCAATGACACAGGCTGCAAGGACACACCCCAGCCACGACTGCACAGCCTTAATTCCAAACGCTTCCTGCAAAAACATCCCCAGCGGCCTTCTTCGGCTGAACAAAAGAAGCAGCACAAATCCGGCAACCGTCGGCGGCAGCACCATCGGCAGCGTCAGAATGCCATCCAGCACCGCTTTTTGGACCGGGGATGCCTTTAACGCGCTGCGTGCTGCAAAAATCCCGAGAAAAAAAGAAATCACGGTTGCTGCCAGCCCGGTTTTTAATGAAACATACAGCGGACTCCAGTCCAGATTTTTTAAAATTTCTAAAACCTGTTCCATATCATTGATGCTCCTTCTGCCGTTTAGCCTTATTCCAGAACGCCGTAATTGTATTGTTCAAATACAGGCTTTGCTTCATCGGAAAGAATATATTCCAGAAAAGCAGCTGCCGCCTTTTCCTGCGCTTCATCCGCATCCGGGTTTTTGACCTGTGCAGCCGGGTAAATAATGTCTCCTGTCAGTTCATACGGTACGATTTCCAATATATCCAGCTCCTTTTCATAACCATAGATATCCGAAACATACACCGTGCCTGTCTCACAGGAGCCTTCTATTACAGCCAGCAGCACTTTGCTCACATTTCCCTGTTCGCTGATTTCCACGCCGCCCAATGCATCTGAGACCTGTTTTGCCGTATAGGCAGCCGCATCCTCTGTCTGCGGTAAAATATCCAGATTCATCAGCGCCTGCCTTGTATATCTGCCCACCGGGACACTGCCGCCTGCCAGCGCAATACTTTGAGACTTTCCAATATCCGCAAGCCCGGTTGCTTTTGTACCGCTGTCCTTTGCCGTGATAACAGCAGCCTGGTTTTTCACGGCATCTGCGCGGGTTCCTTCCACCACCAGTCCGTCCGCTTCCAGCTGGTCCATCTGTTTTTGCGCTGCTGAAAAAAAGATATCGCACGCATAGCCTTCCTGTATCTGTGTCAGCAGCGTGCCGGAGCTGTCCGCGTGACAGGTTATTTTTACTTCCGGGTGCAGTCTGTTATAATTTTCAGCCAGCTGCGCCATAACCCGGTTCAGGCTCGCAGCAAGAAATACCTGAATCTCTGTCTCATCCGGATTGTGCTGCCTTTCCTGCGTTTCTTTCTGCTGTCTGCTCCCAGCTGCCACGTTTTTCGTATTTTGCGCATTGCCTGCACCCGCGAAGCTGCCCGTACCGCTTCCGGTGCTGCGCCCGCATCCTGCCAGCAGGCCCGCCAGTATGAAAAGTGCCCATAATCCTGTGAATAATCTGTTTCTTTTTCTGGCCATATTTCTTATACTCTTTCTTAAATCTATTCTTAATTTCATATATTTCCGGCACTGTTTTTCCTGATGTTCTGTACACGCTTATATTCTGCTGCTTTTCGCTGTCTGCATGCTTCCCGCATTCGCTGTTTCCGCTGTCCGCATACTTTCCTGCATCATTTTTTCGCTGTCTGCATGCTTCCCGCATTCGCTGTTTCCGCCGTCCTTATGCCTCTCCGCACTCCCCATCGGTGCCCCGCAGAATTCCAAGGCCGTGCCCCAGGTGCTCCAGCAGGTACTCCAGGCTTTCTTTTACGGCTTTCGGGCTGCCCGGGAGATTGATAATCAGCGTCTGTCCGCGGATTCCTGAGACGGCACGGCTGAACATGGCGCGTCCGGTTATGGCAAGGGAATGCTGGCGGACAGCCTGTGCGATTCCGTCCGCCATGCGGTCACAGACAGCCTGCGTTGCTTCCGGCGTAATATCCCGCCTGGAAAATCCGGTGCCGCCTGTTGTAAATATCACATTTACCTGTCTCTGGTCTGCAAGGCGTCTCAGCTGGCGTTCCAAAGGCTGCTGCTCATCTGCCAGCAGAAGCGTTTCGATTACCGCATACCCCTCTGCTTCCAGCATTTCTTTTACAAGCGGGCCGCTGCGGTCTTCCCGCTCTCCGGCTGCTCCTTTATCACTCAGCGTAATTACGGCTGCCGTAAACGGACGGTCTTTTTGCAATGGCAGCAGCACCGCTTCGTCCCCCGGACGGACAATGCCGCCGCGAATGACTTTTGCAAATACGCCTTCCCTTGGCATAATGCAGTCTCCCATCGCTTTGTATATCTCACAGTGGCTGTGGCAGTCCTTTCCTATCTGTGTCAGCTCCAGCACGGCCTCCCCGGCCTGTATCTGTGTCCCTGCCGGAATTTTCCGCAAATCAAATCCTTCCACAACCAGATTTTCCCCAAATGCGCCAAAATCTATCTGTGCTCCCCTGTCCCGGAATTCCTCTATCTTTTCAAAAGAAAGCAGGCTGACCTGGCGGTGCCAGTGTCCAGCATGCGCATCACCCTCAATTCCCCAGCCTTCTACGAAAACGGCCTGTCCGGTCTCTTTTTTCTGCGTCCCGCGCTCTGTACTGATACAGACTGCTGCTATTTTTCCCATTCTGCAATTCCTCCTGCCTGATTTGTGCATGCTGCTTTTCCGTATGCTGTCTGTATTTCATCTGCATGCTGCTTTTCTTCATGCTGTCTTTATTTCACCTGCATGCTGCTTTTCTTCATGCTGTCTGCTATTTCATCTGCATGCTATCCGCCTATCTGGGCCATCCAGGCCTGTTCTGTTACACTGTCTGCCGCTTCAAACCGATGCATCCCGGGCTTCTGGCTGACTGCTTCTGAAATCGCCTCACAGAGTTCTTTTTCTTGATTTAAATTTATTCTATGATTATCCATATTTTTCCCGAAAGCTTCTCCCGAAACTTCCCCGCGCAGGATGCTTCTGACGTCCACGCTGTCCGCATAGCACAGGCATGGCTTTAATTTTCCCTGTGAGGTCAGCCGCAGGCGGTTGCAGCTGCCGCAGAATTTTCCATGCATGGCACTGATAAATCCAATGCTTCCCCGCGCTCCCGGCAGGCGGTAATAAACAGCCGGGCCGTTTCCATGGACGCGTTTATCCTTTTCCAAATCCGGGTATTGTTCCAAAAGCTGTTTCAGCAGCAGGTCATTATAAACCGGCTCGAATTTTTTGCCGTGCCCAATCGGCATCATTTCAATAAACCGGATATCTATCTTTAAATTTCTGCTCAGTTCTGCCAGCTCCTGCCATTCCCTGTCATTGATGCCTTTGATAAGCACACAGTTTACTTTTACCGGCAGCCCCGCATCCACCGCCAGCCCGGTATTGTCCAGCACCCGGAAAAGCTCGTTTCTGCCTGTAATCTGCTCATATACGTCTGGATTCAGCGTGTCCAGGCTGATATTGACAGCATCCAGCCCATGCTCCAAAAGCTGCGGCAGGTACCTGTCCAGCAAAATTCCATTTGTAGTCATGGTAACCTGGCGGATGCCTGGAATTTTTTTCAGCCTTCCGATAAAACCGGCGCAGCCTTCCCGCACAAGCGGTTCCCCGCCGGTAATTTTAAGCCTGCTGATACCTGCAAGTGCTGCTGCGCGGCAGACCGTTTCCATTTCTTCATAAGAAAGAATGGCTTCCTCTGGTACCGGGCTTATTGTGTCCGGCATGCAGTAACGGCATCTCAGATTGCACCTGTCTGTAATTGAAATCCGCATATAATCTATCGTTCTTCCAAATCTGTCTTTCATTAAGGCCTCCAAGCCCAGGTATTCTGCCCGGATTTTTCAGCGGCTATGGCACATGCATATCCGCTCTGGCTTTTCCTCTGTCCGGTGCTCACAGCGGCTCCAACAGCACATCCATGATACCGCCGCAGACCATGCCGTCTTCTTCCGCTGCGCTTCCTGTCATATCCACACAGCATATCTGCATTTCCCGGCGTCCTTCCCGCATCATAAGGAGCGCTTTTTTCTGAATCTCAGACTCGGCACAGCCGCCGCCAATCGTGCCGACGCATCTGCCGTCTGCCAGAATCAGCATTTTCGCACCTGTTTCCCGCGGTACAGAACCTTTGCGCCGGATAATGACCGCCAGTACTTTCGGTTCTGCGGCATTTGCTTCATCCAGAACTGCATGCAGGATTTCTTCGGAAAAACTGCTGTCCTGCGTTTTATTTTTTACCTGGATAATCTGTGCTGCTATGGCCACCGCGATTTCTTCCGGTGTCTTTGCGCCGATGTCCAGTCCGACTGGCGTATATACACGCTCAATGACTTCCTTATCGGCACCATTTTCCAAAAGCGCTGCTTTTACGGCTGCGGAGCGCTTTCTGCTTCCTATCATTCCGATATACGCATGCTTCTTTTTCGCAATGCTTTCCAGGCATATCTGGTCATAGCGGTGTCCCCTTGTCACAATCACAAAAAAAGTCCCCGCATCCCCGCGGATTTTGTCCAGTCCTTCGCCAAACGGCCCGCACAGCACGTCAGAAGCACCCGCCTGCATAGCGTTTCCCGCAAACTGCGGACGGTCTTCGAGCACGGTCACTGCAAAACCGAGCATTCTCCCTATGCGTATCAGCGGAATCGATACATGCCCGCCACCGCAGATGACCATTTTCTTTTCCCCGCCAAGCGGTTCGAAAAAGACCTGAACAGAACCTGCCGTATAAATCCCGCAATTTTGTACCTGTGCAGACTGCCCGGCAATGTCATCTGCCAGCTGCTGATAACGCCTGGCAGCATCCAAAGAAGCCGTCCGGCTGGTTTTCCACACAATCGTACCATCGGAAAGCAGCATTCTGCTTCCATAAAATTCCCCTTCCAGCACAGTCACAGCCAGATTGCGGCTGTCTTGCGGCAGCCCGCGCAGCTGCTCATAAAACCCTGGCATTTCCATATCATCTGCCATCCTTTCCTGCACTATTTCCCAAACCCGCAGTCCGGAAACGTACACACCGGACACGACAGGCAGAGCCCGCCTTCCCCCATCCGGTCAAAATCGCTTTTTTCCAGCACTTCCCCGGCAAGCAGCCGCGGCAGCACAAGGTCAAAAATTGTCCTTTTTGCATACATCACGCAGCCCGGCAGCCCCAGAACCGGGACTTTTTTTTCTCCCGCATAGGCAAGCAGAAACATCGCACCGGGCAGCACCGGCGCGCCATAGGTCACGACAGAGCCCGTCACGCTGCGAATCGCTGCCGGCGTCCTGTCATCCGGGTCAACACTCATCCCGCCGGTACAGATAACCATATCTGCCCCTTTGTCCAGCATTTCCCGTACCGCGGCTGCGGTCTTTTCCGGGTCATCGTCACTGCAGGCATGCCCGGTCACCTGCACCCCATATTCCGCCAGCTTTTCTTCCACAACCGGCGTAAAGGTGTCCGTAATTCTCCCATGATACACTTCGTTTCCCGTTGTCACGATAGCGGCCGTCTTTTTCAAAAACGGCTTTAGCTGGAATACAGGTTCCTGTCCGGCTGCTTCGGCCGCACGCTGCATTTTTTCTTTTTCTATCACAAGCGGAATAACCCGCATGCCCGCAAGCTTGTCACCGGCATGTACCGGAAAATCCCCATGGCGGCAGGCAATCATCATTTCGCCAAGTGCATTGATTCGAAGCAGCTTTTCCCGGTCAATTTTCAGCAGCCCGTCAATTTCTGCAAGCAGCTCAATTTTCCCTTCTTTTATTTCAGACGGGCGCATATGCTCGTTTGCGCATAAGTCATACAGGATTTTAGCCGCATCGTTTTCATGCAGCAAAGTTTCGTCATTTTCCCATATATAAATGTGCTCCTTGCCGACACGCAGCAAGACAGGAATGTCTTCCTCTCGAATCACATGACCCTTGCGGAAAATGGCATCTTTCGCAACACCCTTCACAATCTGCGTAATATCATGGCACAGCACCTGCCCAGCAGCATCCTGCGTTTTTATCATTTTCATCTATACAGCCACCTCTTTTCCGGCTATTTATTCTTCTTTTTCCTGTTCTGTTTCTACTGTTTCGTCCTGTTTTTTCTGTTTCTTTCTTAATTCTTTTATCCTGTATCTGCTATACCGGCAGCGTCTGTTTTTTCAAAACAAATCGCTTTCCAAAAAAATATCGCGGAAAATATCTTCCGCCGCCTGCTGCACACGTTTCTCATAAATGCCAAACAGCTCTGCCATCCGGACACCGCGCCCGGTAAGCCCGGCCCCGCCGCCGTTCTTTCCGCCCTGTTTTCGTTCCACAATCCGGCACCCGATGCCGTCCTCTGCATCCTGGATAATACTCCATCCTTTGCTGTAGGAAATACCCATTGCTTCACATGCTTCCCTGACCGAGCCTTTTTGGGCTATCTCATGCAGCAGCCCTGCCGCCGTCCGGTTAAAAAACGGTTTCTGGCTGATTAGCACAACATCCGCTGCCGGACGCATCAGGCTGGCATTGTGCATATCCACAAGCCTCTGCAAAGCTTCCCTGGTATGGGCATTCATCAAAACTGCTTCATCATCAACAGCCACCCGCCTGCGTTTCAGGCCTTCCATCAAGCGCAGTGCCCCTTTCAGCCCGCTGTCTCCTGTATACTCCAATATCCGGGATATCAGGCACGCACGGATTAAAACCGGATGCCCGGCCCTTTCCCCATACACCGGCTGCACAACATCTGCATCACATGCCAGCATGGTTTCCACGGTTTTCGCCAGAAAAAACGGAATATCCGCCGGACAGAAAAAAATACGTTCACATTTATCCTTCAAATATTCCAGTCCGATTTTCGCAGATTCAAACATCTGCGTATTCTCATAATTCCTGTTTTCCAAAAACGTCACCCCAAAACCGCGCAGCTCCTTTTCCAGCTGCTCAAACCGATGCCCGGCCACCAGAACGATTTCCTGTACTCCCGCCTGTTTAAAATTCACAATCACACGCTCCGTCATCGTCCGGTTCCCAACCTTCATCAGCTCCCGAAACTGCACCATCCGTGACGACATCTCCGCTGCGGCAATCACCGCACCCGTATGCATGCCGAAGACACCTCCTTTTTACTGCTGAATACAGCGGTATAATTTCCCATCCATCTGACCGCGTCTATCATTCCTCAGCCCATTCCTGCACATGCAAGCTTTTCATGTAAATCCCTTTACAGGGAACAAGCGAAAACAACTTGCAAATTTCTCAATGTAACCCCTTCGCAAACAGCTGGAAACAGACAGCAGTCTTGTACTTCTGTGACTGCGAAGAAATGCTGGAAGTTCTTAGGATTCTGCACAAAACACAGGATTTTCGGGCACGGATGCCCGAAAAAGGAATCTGCTGTGCCATGGACGGCACATCAGATTCCGGTCCGTCCGGCCGGGACAGCCATCCCGCAGAATCCTTAGAACATCCTGCATTTCGGAGCCGGAACAGAAGTACAAGACTGCTGTCTGCTTCCAGCGTCCGCGCAGCCATCCGCTCCCGTCAAGCCAAGCCCCCGCGCAGCCATCCACTCCCGTCAAGCCAAGCCCCCGCGCAGCCATCCACTCCCGTCAAGCCCATCCCAGTCTTATTCCCCCGGCTTCAACGCCACCACTTCAATCTCCACAAGCGACCCCTGCGGCAGCGCTGCCACCTGGAACGCGGAACGTGCCGGATAATTTCCCTCTGTAAAAAACTCCTTATAAACCCCGTTCATCTTCACAAAATCAGCAATATCGCTCAAAAAGACCGTCGTTTTTACCACATCATCCATGCTGCACCCGCCAGCTTCCAGAATCGCCCGTACATTTTCCAGCGCCTGCCTTGTCTGGCCCTCGATATCCTGAGCCACAATCTTTCCCTCGGACGGCACAATCGGCAGCTGTCCTGACAAAAACATCAGGCTGCCTGTATCGATTCCCTGAGAATACGGCCCGATTGCCTGCGGTGCTTTTTCTGTACTTAATACTTTTTTCATGTCTGAAATCCTCCTCTTTTTTCAATCACTTTTTTATTTGCTGTTTCTAAATTGCTATTTTTCAATTTTATCACAAAAAAATATTTTTACCATATATCTTTTTCAGTATCTATATACCCGAATTTTGATTTACATATTGAAATTTCCAAATCTTAGTGCAATAATAGTATGCAAAACGGAAAGGAGCATCCCCATGACACCAGAATTGCTGCAACAGTACTCTGTACTTGTCCAGTTTCTCGGAAAGACACTCGGCCCGGATTATGAAATTGTCCTTCATGACCTCAATCCAGACCACAAAGAAATTATTGCCATTGCAAACGGCCATGTCAGCGGACGCAGTATTGGCAGCCCGCTGACGGATGCCTCGTTAAAAATGTTAATCGATAAAAAATATGAAACCGATGATTTCGTGTGCAGTTACAAAGGAATTGCAGAAAACGGCCACCTGCTGCGCTCCTCGACAATGTTTATTAAAGATTCTTCCGGAAAACCTGCAGGGCTTTTATGCATCAACTTTGATGACAGCCGCTTTATCCAGCTGCATGACAGCCTGCTTTCGATTATCCACCCGGACGAATACCTGACTGCCAGCACCGTTATCCGCAAATCTGCTTCTTCTGTCCCGTCAGAACAGGCAGCTTTGCAGGAACCGATTACCGAAAATTTCTCCATGGATATTCCGTCACTGATGCAGAAAATCTTTACAGATGCTACCGTGTCTTTATCCACGCCGATTGACCGGCTGAACCAGCAGGAGAAAAAAGAAATTATTGAAAAGCTGCATAAACAGGGCCTATTTCAGTTAAAAGGCGCGATTTCTTTCGTTGCCGGACAGTTTTCCTGCTCCGCTGCCACCATTTACCGCTACTTAAATGAACTCGGAAGCTGACGCAAACATACCATCCAGCTGCTTTCAGGCGGATTCTCCCGCCTGCGGCACTGCCGCCGGCTCCTTTGGCATTGCAGCACCGTTTCAGGCAGGAAAACAGGTCAGTCTTTCCCGGTAATATAACGGCCCTCACGTTCCCTGCGGATGACACCCTGTTCTGCGGCCAGTACGCCGCGCAGGTATACCTGTTCTGCCCGTCCGGTCAGCCGCGTTCCTTCAAACGGACAGTAATCCGATGCGGACTGCTGCGTTTCTGCTGACAATACCCATTCCATTTCCGGGTTCCAGACGACGATGTCTGCATCGCTTCCGGCCGCAAGCACGCCCTTTTGCGGAAACAGGTGGTACAGCCTTGCCGGATTTTCAGACAGGTACGCACACATCTGCGTAAGCGTAATTTTTCCGCTGCGCACGCCGTAATGGTAAATCAGCGCCGGCCGTTCCTCGGCTCCCGGCATGCCGCACGGCGTCTTTGCAAAATCATCTTTCCCCATTTCCTTCTGCTGCGTGGTAAAGCTGCAATGATCGGTACAGATTGTCTGGATATATCCCTTAGCAAGCGCACTCCACAAAACCTTCTGGTCTTCCTCCCTGCGCAGCGGCGGCGCAATCATATACCGCCGTGCAAGGTCATCGTCCTGCGCATACCTGCTTTCGTCCATTAACAGGTACTGCGGGCATGTTTCCACAAATACCTTCTGCCCCCGTTCCCGCGCGCGCATCACTTCTGCAAGTCCTTCCCTGGAGCTTAAATGCACAATGATAACCGGCGTGTCCACAAGCGCTGCGATTTTCAGCACGCGGCTGACCGCCTCTGCTTCTGCGAGCGCCGGGCGCGTGGACGGATAATCCGCCACGCTGCGCCGGTTTTTCTTCTGCTGCAGGAGCATTGCCAGGCGTGCATCGATAATTCCCCTGTTCTCGCAGTGGATGCCCGCAATCCCGCCAAGCTCTTTTAAGCGTGTCAGGATTTCGTATATGGCCTTATCATCGACCACCATCGCATCGTATATCGTATACAGCTTGAACGAACAGATTCCGGCTTCCCGGACACGTTCCAGTTCCTTACTGATATCCTCGTTCCAGTCAGACAGGGCCAGATGGAAGGCATAGTCACAGCTGGATTTTCCGTCTGCTTTTTCATGCCAGTGCTGCAGGGCATATGCAAGGCTTTCCCCTTTATTCTGTGTTGCAAAATCCACAATGCAGGTAGTGCCCCCTGACAGCTCTGCCTTTGTGCCTGTCTCAAATCCGTCTGCGGTTACCGTGCCGGACACTTCCAGGTCCATATGCGTATGTGCGTCGATAAACCCCGGAAACAGGTATTTTCCTTTCACATCAGTCACTTCAGCGCCTTCTGCAGGAAAACCTTTTCCAACAGCAGCTATTTTGCCGCCTTCCACAAGAATATCAGCTTTCCTGCAGCCGCCCGGGCTGACAATCGTGCCTCCCTGAAATAACTGTTTCATAGTATCATGCCCCTTTCCTGAACTCCGTTACGCTTTTATCTTTTCTTTTTGTTCTCTTATCTGTTTTCAATCCTATACATGAATAATCTGTATTTCTGCATCCATGCGCGCTATCCAAGCAGGTAAGCATAATCACGGACAGCCGCTTCGATAAAATTCTGCAAGCCTTCAAACATTTTTCCGTTCTGGCCCTTTTCCCAGATAAATTCTTCCCCGAGATAGCGGACTTTACATCTGAGCGCATCGCGGTCAAGCACCGTAAATCCTTCGTTTTTGCTGTCTGCCATATCCTGCTCGTTTGCAAACAGTGTAAATTTATCCTGATACGGCGCGCTTGCATACGGGCAGAAACTCCGGCAGTTGCCGCATTCGTTGCACATATAATCTACATGAAGAATCTGCGCGCTGTCCATGCCAGGCACACGGATGGAAATATTGGCACGGTTCGGGCATACATCCACGCAGTTTTCACATACCGATGAGCATGCCAGGCACCGCTCTGCTTCCGGCACGCTTCCGGCTTCTGCCAGAATGCCTTTTCTGTTCTGAATCACGTCTGCCGCTGCCGGTTCTCCCATGCCTGCTGTTATCTGTGTTCCTGCAATGGCTTCGGCTGCCTGAATGGCCTGCCCCATGCCCTTAACAACGAGAGATGGCCCGTACAGGCCGTCGCCAATCACATAAACGCCCGGAATATTTGTTTCCAAATTTTCACTGACAAGCGCACGTCCTCTTTCGTCGACATGGATTCCGTTTGCTTCGTAAAAATCAGACGGAACCTTCTCGCCGACTGCGGCAATTACGGTATCTGCCGGTACCTGCTCTGTCTTTTTGGTGCCATGGACTCCTGCACGCCCGGATTCGTCCGGCTCCCCGAGCACCATCTGCTCGCATTCCAGCATGCCGTTTTCCATTTTTACCGGAGCAAGCAGCTCTTTGAATTCCACACCGTCTTCCAGTGCCAGCTGCAATTCATGCTCGTCAGCCGGCATATAGCGTTTTGTGCGGCGGTATACAAGATATACATGTTCCACGCCCCTGCACCGTTTTGCTGCCCTTGCGGTGTCCATTGCCGTATTTCCGCCGCCGATAACAGCAACGTTTTTCCCTGGCTCTGTCTGCCCTTTTGTCTCATTAAACTTCTCTAAAAATTCCAGTGCATTGTACGCCTGCTTTCCTTCCAGAACCAGCTGGCTGCGTTTGTATGCACCGACGGCCAGAATCACGGCGTCATAGCTTTCTTTTAATTCTGCCACGGACGGAGCTTCCTTCCCGCAGATAATTTCCACACCGAGCTGTTTTAAGAACGCTGCATCTTTTGCAATCTGTGTATCATCAATCCGAAAATCCGGGATAACCGCGCTGACAATGCCGCCAAGCCGGTCGCGTTTTTCAAAAATTGTTACCTTTGCCCCCAGCCTTGCCAGGTAAAAGGCTGCTGCCATGCCGGACGGCCCGCCGCCTGCAATGGCTACGCGTTTTGTACAGTTCCCGGCTGGTTTTACCGTTTTCAAGACGCTTTCATATGCCTTCTGCGCACAGAGCAGCTTGGTATCGCGAATCTGTACCGGGTTTTCATAGAAATTACGCGTACAGTGGCTCTGGCATCCGTGTGCACAGATGGTTCCAGTAATAAACGGAAGCGCATTCCGGTTTAAAATCACCTTTAACGCATCTTCATAGCGTCCTTCCCCGGACAGCTTCATATACGTTGTAATTTCCTGATGAATCGGGCAGGCATCCTCGCAAGGTGCTGTAAAGCAAAACATCAGCGGCACCTTTTCCTTTGATTTGCGTGAAGCCGGAAGCTTCGCCGGCTTGACATGATGGCTGTCTGTCACGGCGGACTCTGCCACCTGATTTAACGCAGCCACATCAATGCCGTCAAAGGCCTGATTATCCAGGCTGTTTACCGTCTCAGCTAACTGTTTCAGACGCTGGTAGCCGCCCGGTTTTAAAATCGTCGTCGCTACGGTTACCGGCCAGACTCCTGCGCTGACAATCTTGCGGATGTTAAAGGCATCTGCACCGCCGGAATAAGAAATCCGCAGCTTTCCGTCAAATTCACGCGACAGCTTTGCCGCCAGCGCAATCGACAGCGGAAACAGCGACTTGCCGGACATATACATTTCCCCGCTCGGAAGCTCGCCGGCCTTTACATCAACCGGGAAGGTATTCGTAATCTTCACGCCAAACGCAAGCCCCAGGCTTTCTGACAGGCTCATCAGCCTTTGCAGCATCGGCACTGCATCCGTATACTGCAGGTCGTCTTCAAAATGGAACCTTCCAAACGCCACATAATCATAACCCATCTTATCCAGCGTTTCCCTTGCGAACTCATACCCGAGCAGTGTCGGATTGCATTTGACAAATGTATGCATATGCTTCTCCATCAGCAGGTAATTCGCAATGCTTTCGATTTCCTGCGGCGGACATCCATGCAGCGTCGATATCGTAACGGAATTGCAGACCTGCGGCGAAATCTGTTCGATATCTTCTTTTGTCATATGCCGGAATTCATCCGCATGTGCCAGCAGCTGTGCCCTGCATTCCCTGAATACTTCCGTATCTGCGGCATTTTTCATATGCTCGATAAACGCATCGATTTTTGGCGACCGGATGCCAGCCAGGTCATATCCGACACTGATGTTAAACTGGAATCCATCCATGCTGCCAAGCCCGTATTCCTTTGCCAGAAATGCAAGCAGAAACCATGCCTTGATATATTCGTCCTGTGCCTGCGGAACATACAGCTCCGTAGACCACTCACAGTTGTAGCACTCATCATCTGCTTTGATACACGGCTTGTTGACACACGCTGCCAGCTCGTCGCCGTCCATAATCTGCACCGTTTTCAGCTCAAAGAAGCGGCTGCCCGCATAATATGCCGCCACAATATTCTGTGCCAGCTGGCTGTTCGGGCCTGCCGCCGGGCCTATCGGCGTTTCCAGCTTCCGTTCAAATACGTTCCAGTCCTTTTCGGATTCTGCTATGTATGGCCTGTGCACGCCAAATACCGTGCCTTTTTCGTCATGCTCCCTGCGCACCCAGTCAAGCAGCTGCTGAAATGGCATGCACGTCATTCTATCACTCATATCCTGTTCTCCTCCATTTATATTTATCCATTAATGCTTTTCCATAATAAGGCAGACTGTTCCCTGCATTTTGCCATAATTTCGCTGACATCCGCGGTCTTTACTTCCCGGTCTTTCATCAGCACCCTGCCGTTTGCCACGGTAGTTACGACATCCTTTCCGGTCATGCCGAATAAAATATGCCCGTTTAAGTTTGTTTCATCTAACTGTGTCGGCGGGTCATAATCCACGACAATCACATCCGCAGCCGCGCCTTCTTTTAATACGCCAAGCGGTGCCTTGAAATAGCGGTTTGCGATTGTGGCATTATGCTCAAAGAGCATTTTCGGCACTTCGCCCCATGCGGCATTTGCATCGCATAAATGATGCTTGTGCAGCACATTTGCCACCTTATACGATTCGGTCATGTCATGCGTATAGCCGTCTGTGCCAAGCCCTGTTACAATGCCGCGCTTTACCAGCTCCATTGTCGGCGGGCATCCGCAGGCATTGCCCATATTTGATTCCGGGTTATGTACCACCATTGTCCCGGTATCTTTTATCAAATCCATTTCGTGCGAATTAATATAAATACAATGCCCGAGCAGCGTCTTCTCCCCGAGGATATTCCAGTCCATCAGGCGGTCTGCAATGCGTTTTCCGTATTTTTTCAGGCAGTCATGCAGATCCTCAATGCCTTCGGCCACATGGATATGATACCCTGCCTCCTGCGGCCTGTTTGCTGCTGCAAGCTCCATCGTTGCATCGGAAATCGTAAACTGCGCATGCATGCCCATCATGCCCGCAATCATATCCGAATCATCTTTTAACGCATAGCGGATAAATTCCGCATTTTCCAGAACCGATTCTTTTGCTTTGTCCATGCCGTCCCGGTCTGAGATTTCATAGCACAGGCAGGCACGGATGCCAAGCTCTTTTGCCACATCTGCAATTGTAAACAGGCTGTCTTTGATATGCCCGAAGCTTGCATGGTGGTCAAAGATTGTCGTCACGCCGTTGCGGATGCAGGAAATCATTGTATCATACGCGCTGTACTTTGTCTGCTCTAACGTAAGCCTGCGGTCAATCGTCCACCACTGGCCGTCCAGAATATCCAAAAACCCCTGCGGATTGTAGCCCTTAATGCCAAGGCCCCTTGCCATGGCGCTGTAAATATGCTCATGGGTATTGATAAAAGCCGGCATAATCACACCGCCTTTTGCATCTATGTATTCTGCATCCGGATATAATTTCCGGATTTCTTCGGTGGCTGCAATTTTCACAATCTTTGTTCCGTCTGCTGCCACTGCACCATTCTCTATATAAGGAAGCTTTTCATCCCTTGTAAACAGTTTTCCATTTCCAATAACTAACATCAGCCTGCTCCTTCCTTTTTCATAATTTCAATTGCCCGGTCTGTCTGGTCTTTTGGCAGCACCAGGTTTAATATAATCGCTACAATCGTAGCCAGCACGACCGGAGACCTTCCAAATATCGTTGTCACCCATGCCGGAAAGCTTGCCAGCGCAGCATTTGCCTGGGTAATGCCCATGCCGAGCGCAACTGCCAGCCCGACTATCGTCGTATTGCGGTAATTCATTGGCGAAGCGGTCACCAGCTTGACACCCGTCATGGCTATCGATGCAAATACGGACACGGTAGCACCGCCAAGCACGCAGCTTGGAATCGTCGTCAGTATCGAGGAAAATTTCGGTATCAGCCCTGCAACAAGCAGAATGCCTGCGGCCATGCCGAATACCCTCTTTGCCACGACCTTTGTCGACGCAACAATCCCGACATTCTGGCTGAACGTCGCCGTCGGAAGCCCGCCGAACAGCGGACAGGCAATGTTGCAGATTCCGTATGCCACAATGCCGCCGTTTAATTCCTCATCCGCAGGCATCCGGTCCATTCCCCCGGTGGTCGTCGCTGTAAAGTCCCCGATGGCCTGTATGGAATTAATCGCAAACAGCACGCCGATTGCCACGCACGAGGATATTTCAAACTCCACGCCGAAATGCAGCGGTATTGGCAGCTGGAAAAACGATGCCTGGGAAACGGCACCAAAGTCAACCATGCCAAACAGCAGCGACACAATATATCCGGCAATAATTCCAATTAATATGGAAGATAATTTCCAGATGCCCCTGCCGTAATGATTCAGCCCGGTCACAATTACCAGCGTAACGAGTGCCACAAGCCAGTTCTGCCAGGAGCCGTAATGCTCGCTGCCTGTGCCGCCCGCCATATAATTAATGGCTGTCGGGTACAGGGAAAGCCCGATGGCAAATACAACCGTCCCTGTAATAAGCGGCGGGAAAAACTTCCGTATCTGTTTGATAAATACCCCGACAATGACTGCGACAATGCCGCCCACTATCTGTGCCCCGAAAATCGTGGCCACGCCAAAGCTTCCCGCAATCGCCTGCATGGTCGGCACATAGGCGAAGCTGATGCCCATAATCACAGGCAGTCCGGAGCCAATGCGCAGTACACCGCTGCGCACCGGCGGATAAAGCTGTACCAGCGTCGTCAGTGCAGACATGACAAGCGCGGCCTGAATTAAAATAACGGAATCCTCATCCGAAAGTCCTGCTGCTCCCGATACAATAATTGCGGGCGTTACACACCCGACAATCATGGCTACGACATGCTGCAGGGCAAGCGGAAGCGCCTGCGCCGCCGAAGGCTTTCCATCCAGGCGGAACAGTTCTCCAGATGCCCCGGATGCAGGACCGTCTATATTTGCTGACATATTTTCTCCTTTCAGCACTGCAAAACAGGCTGCAGCGCTATACAGTGATTCGATACCCGATAAAATAAGAGACAGGGGAAAGACTCCTTTTCCGGTTTCATGCTTTTCACGAAGACTGTCAGACTGCCATCCGCACCCCTCGTGCAATTTTAACAAATGCCGTTTTCATTGAGTCCATATTATCATCCTTTTTACTAAAATGCAATGCTTTTATAAAAAAAATTTTTATCGATAATAATTTTTTCTCAGCATTTTCCGGCTTTCCAGCGCATGATTGTGATTTTTTTCTCACGATGCAAAATTTTTTTCATTTTTCTGTTGCTTTTTTCCAATCAGCTGCTATAATGGGAGTCAGGGAAAGAAAGATTACACGGATTCTGCAAATCATTACATAACATTATGCCACAATCGTTACAGCTTTCATTTATTTACCATTCAAGCAAAGGAGGAGCAACATCATGAGCAATTCAACAGGAGCCCGCATCAAATGGGTTTCCAACCATATCCCAAAAAGCGGTGACACACAGCTTGCGAATATGTCTCTGGAAGAAATGCGCAAAGCCGGAAGCTTCCATAAGAGTTTTCCGCAGTATGCCGTTACCCCGCTGACCCGTCTCTTTGGGCTGGCTGATTATTTAGGATTAAACCGCCTGTATGTCAAGGACGAATCCTGCCGGTTCGGGCTGAATGCCTTTAAGGTGCTGGGCGGTTCTTATGCAATTGCCAGATATATCGCAAAAGAAACCGGCCGTGACGTCAGTGACGTAGATTATGCCTTCCTGACATCCGAACAGCTGCGTGAAACCTTCGGCCAGGCCACATTTTTTACTGCAACTGACGGCAACCACGGACGCGGCGTGGCATGGGCTGCAAATAAGCTTGGCCAGAAATGCGTGGTACGCATGCCAAAGGGCTCCACACAGACACGCCTTCAGAATATCGCAAAGGAAAATGCCACGGTTACTATTGAAGATATGAATTATGATGACTGCGTGCGCCTGGCAGCAAAAGAAGCGGAAGCTGCCGAACGCGGCATTATTATCCAGGACACTGCCTGGGACGGATATGAAGAAATCCCGACCTGGATTATGCAGGGCTATGGAACGCTCGCAACCGAAGCAGACCAGCAGCTGGAAGCAGACGGAAGCCGTCCGACCCATATCTTTATCCAGGCCGGTGTCGGCTCGCTCGCCGGAGCAGTTGTCGGATATTTTGCAAACCGTTTCCCGGAAAACCCGCCGGTTATGGTGGTGGCAGAAGCCGGGGAAGCAGACTGCCTGTACCAGTCCGCCGTAAAAGCGGACGGAAGCCGCATCAATGTCACCGGGGATATGCTTACGATTATGTCAGGCCTTGCCTGCGGGGAAGCAAATACCGTATCGTGGGATATTCTGAGAAACCATGTGGATGCCTTTGTCTCCTGCCCGGACTGGGTAAGCGCAAACGGCACACGCATTTACAGCTCTCCGGTAAAAGGCGACGAACGCGTAATTTCCGGGGAATCGGGTTCTGTTACCATGGGACTTTTGCATGCCATTATGACAATGCCGGAATACAAAGACCTGAAAGAAGCATTAAAGCTGGATGAACATTCACAGGTACTGCTTGTATCTTCCGAAGGCGACACCGACCCGGACCGTTACCGTGAAATTACCTGGGAAGGCTTATGCGGTACCGATAAAGAGCCATTTGCAGATTTAAAATAAAAAAGAACTTCAAATGAAACATACATAATTTAAGGAGGAACTACGACATGTCAGATTTTGAAAAAATTAAAGCAGCAGCCGAAGGTTATGGGAAAGATATGAACGCATTTTTGCGTGCCATTGTAAAGAATCCAGGTGAAAGCTGCGACGAAAAAGCCCACATCGATACGATTGCGGCAGAAATGAAAAAGGTCGGATTTGATGAAGTACAGATTGACCCGCAGGGCAATGTAATCGGCTATATGGGCACCGGGGATAAGATTATTGCATACGATGCACATATTGATACCGTAGGCATCGGCAATCTGGATAACTGGAACTTTGACCCATACGAAGGCTATGAAAATGATACCGAAATCGGCGGACGCGGCGTATCAGACCAGTGCGGCGGCATTGTATCTGCGGTATATGGCGCAAAAATCATGAAAGATTTAAACCTGATTCCGCAGGGCTGCAGGATTATGGTAGTCGGCACGGTACAGGAAGAAGACTGCGACGGCCTCTGCTGGCAGTATATTATTAACGAAGATAAGGTACGCCCGGAATTTGTCGTATCGACCGAACCGACCGACGGCGGCATTTACCGCGGACAGAGAGGACGCATGGAAATCCGTGTGGATGTGCGCGGTGTTTCCTGCCATGGCTCCGCACCGGAACGCGGCGACAACGCCATTTATAAAATGGCAGATATCCTGCAGGACATCCGTTCCCTGAACGAAAACGATGCCGAAGACGGCACAAAAATCAAGGGACTTGTCAAAATGCTGGATGAAAAATACAACAAGGACTGGGAAGAAGCAAGGTTCTTAGGACGCGGCACCGTTACGGTTTCCCAGATTTTCTATACATCCCCGAGCCGCTGTGCCGTTGCAGATTCCTGCTCGATTTCCCTCGACCGGCGCATGACCTTTGGCGAGACCTGGGAAAGCTGCCTGGATGAAATCCGTGCACTGCCAAGCGTAAAAAAATACGGCGAGGATGTCAAAGTATCGATGTACAGCTATGACAGGCCGTCTTATACCGGATGCGTTTATGAAATCGAATGCTATTTCCCGACCTGGGCCATTCCAAAAGACCACAAGGTAACACAGTCTCTGGAAGCAGCCTATAAAGGACTGTATGGCGAGAAGCGCATCGGCGCGCCGGAAACACTGGAAATGCGCGAAGCAAGGCCGCTCACAGATAAGTGGACGTTCTCTACCAACGGCGTTTCCATTATGGGCAGAAACGGCATTCCTTGTATCGGGTTCGGGCCGGGTGCAGAAGCACAGGCACATGCACCGAATGAAAAGACCTGGAAACAGGATCTTGTAACCTGCGCCGCTGTATACGCAGCCCTGCCGGGTGAATACTGCAAATAAAAGCTGCCGCCAGCTTCCGGAACATAGCTGCAGGGGCTGCGCCATTCCGCAAACGGCACAGTCTGTGCAAAATCCGAAACCGCAGCAGGAAAACTGCTGCATCACAAACTTACCCTTATTATACAGGAGGATTTTTATCATGGGAGAAATGAAAACATTACAGGACTATATCGGCAAATTAAACGCTCTGAATTTTAAAGAGATGTACAACGGGGATTTTTTCCTGACCTGGGAAAAGACCGACGACGAAATCGAAGCGGTGTTTACGGTTGCAGATGCACTGCGTTTTATGCGTGAAAACAATATTTCCACAAAGGTATTTGAAAGCGGCCTTGGCATTTCCTTATTCCGCGACAATTCCACACGTACCCGCTTCTCGTTCGCTTCTGCCTGCAATCTGTTAGGACTGGAAGTACAGGACTTAGACGAAGGCAAATCCCAGGTGGCACACGGCGAAACCGTCCGCGAAACAGCCAGCATGATTTCCTTTATGGCAGACGTTATCGGTATTCGTGATGATATGTATATCGGAAAAGGCAACAAATATATGCACGAAGTCGTTGACGCAGTCACACAGGGCAATCAGGACGGCATTTTAGAGCAGAAACCGACCCTGGTAAACCTGCAGTGCGATATTGACCACCCGACACAGGCAATGGCTGATATGCTGCATATTATCCACGAATTCGGCGGCGTGGAAAACTTAAAGGGCAAGAAAATCGCTATGACATGGGCATATTCTCCGTCTTATGGCAAGCCGCTGTCTGTACCGCAGGGCATTATCGGCCTGATGAGCCGCTTTGGCATGGACGTTGTGCTGGCTCACCCAAAAGGCTACGAGATTTTCCCGGAAGTAGAAGCGGTTGCTGCTGAAAACGCAAAGAAATCCGGCGGTACTTTTACCAAGACAAACAATATGGCAGAAGCCTTCAAGGATGCGGATATCGTATATCCAAAGAGCTGGGCCCCGTTTGCAGCTATGGAAAAACGTACCGAGCTGTATGGCAGCGGCGATACCGACGGCATCAAGGCTCTGGAAAAGGAACTGCTTGCACAGAATGCGCAGCACAAGGACTGGGCATGTACCGAAGAACTGATGTCCACGACAAAGGACGGCAAAGCACTTTACATGCACTGCCTGCCTGCAGATATTACAGGTGTCAGCTGTGAAGAAGGCGAAGTAGACGCTTCTGTATTTGACCGTTACCGCAATCCGTTATACAAAGAAGCAAGCTTTAAGCCATATATTATTGCTGCCATGATTTTCCTTGCAAAATTTGCAGACCCTGCAGAAATCCTGAAAAAGCTGGAAGAAAAAAGCACCCCGAGGATTTTGAAATAATCACAGGGGGAATGAGATTATGGCGAAAAAAAGAAGAATTGTCATTGCCCTCGGCGGCAATGCACTTGGAAATACACTGCCGGAACAAATGGCAGCCGTAAAGATTACGGCAAAAGCCATTGTAGATTTGATTGAAGAAGGCTGTGAAGTCGTTGTCGCTCATGGTAACGGCCCTCAGGTCGGCATGGTAAACAATGCCATGATTGCCCTGACTCATGAAGACGCGCAGCAGCCGAACACCCCGCTCTCTGTCTGTGTTGCCATGAGCCAGGCTTATATCGGGTACGATTTGCAGAATGCGCTGCGGGAAGAACTGTTAAACCGCGGCATTACCGATATGCCTGTTGCTACGATGATTACACAGGTGCGCGTGGATGAAAACGACCCTGCGTTCCAGTCTCCGTCCAAGCCGATTGGCAAGTTCGTTTCTGCGGAGCAGGCAAAGATGATGGAAGAAAATTTCCAGTATATCATGAAGGAAGATTCGGGCAGGGGGTACCGGCGCGTGGTCGCTTCCCCGAAGCCGGCAGAGATTATCGAAATAGGCACCATCCGCACGATGGTAGAATCCGGCGACCTGGTAATTGCCTGCGGCGGCGGCGGGATTCCGGTTATCCGCCAGGGCAATCATTTAAAAGGTGCCAGCGCTGTTATCGACAAGGATTTCGCAAGCTGCCTGCTTGCCAAAGAGCTCGATGCAGATTACCTGATTATTCTGACTGCTGTGGAAAAGGTGGCGCTGAATTTCGGAAAGCCAGACGAAAAATGGCTGGAATCCGTATCGGTAAAAGAAGCCGGACAGTATATCCGGGAAGGCCATTTTGCCCCTGGCTCCATGCTCCCGAAGGTGCAGGCAGCCGTTGATTTTGCAGCTTCCAAAGAAGGCCGCACGGCACTGATTACACTGCTCGAAAAATCCAGGGATGCTATCCGCGGAACAACCGGGACGACCTTCCATTTATAGAACATGTTTATTTATGACTCCTGACATATTTTTGATTGACTGTTTATAAATTTGATTGCGAAAAAGACCTCCTGCTCCTGGAATTGGGAAATATAAATTCCAGATGCAAGAGGTCTTTCTGCCGAACGACAGAGGACACCGTAACTAAAATCTGCAGGAAAACTTTTCAAAATCCTGAAATACAGTCTGTATTCTTCACTGCATTCCTGACTGAATCTGACTCATTTCAAAGCTTTCTGCTTAAAGTTTTCTGTTTATCGTTTCTATCCTGCCCCCCCGCCGGCCAGCACGGTTTTTCCTTCAAAGGCAAAGCCATAAATGCGGATTCTCTCCTTCGAAATCCCCTTTGCTTCGGGCAAAGCCGCATAATCCTTCTCTATAATCTGCCGGAGCGCTGCATCCACAGCCGCATCCAGCCCCCGGCCTTCCCCGTCATATACTTTAAATTCCAGTATCATCGCATCATAACCGGACTTTAACGGTTCCAGCATCACGTCATACCTGCCAAACCCGCTTTCCCGGTTCGATGTAACGGCATACAGGCCACGCAGGCTTGCAATCAGGCCAAGCACCAGTCCATGATAGAAGTTTTCCGGCAGCCTGAATCCGGACGGCCTTGTGCCGCCGTCATAATAGCTGATAGAAGAAACCAGCACATCATTTAAAATACGGTTCACAGCTTCCAGGTCTCCCGCGAGCAGGGCTTCTGAAAAATCTTCGTTCGGATATTCCCTGCTGTCCAGCCATCCGGCAAACGTATTGTCAAACACTTCCCGCACTGTAATAACATAATTGTCGACGTCAAAGTAACGTGCATTCATGGAATTCATCACGCCATATACTGCATAAAATAAATCTTCCTGTTCACAGTACGTCAGGCATGGTGCCCAGATACCCTTGGCGCTTGGCAGCTTTTTCAAATCCACCGTTTCATCATCGGTCAGGACCAGATGATAAAATGCCATAATCACAAGCCCGGCTGCGTACACGCCCATCGGAATCCATACAAAGCAGATTTTTATCGAAGCAAGCGCCGATGCTGTCTGCACAGCTGCTTCTCCGGCATATCCGCCGATTTCCAGTATCAGGCCAAGCAGTGCCAAACCAATGCCGTTTCCGATTTTATATCCAAAGCTGCAGGCACTGTTCACAAGCCCTTCGGTTCTTATGCCTGTTTTCCACTCCCCGTAATCAATTGTATCAGAAACCATGGCCCACATCGTTGCGCCGCCGCAGGCATTTCCAACGCCGTGGATAATGCTGGATATGACAATCAGGCTCATCGAACCGCCGGAAAAATAATGCCAGCATTCCGGTCATCATCAGCCAGTATTTATTGCGAAGCAGTGCCCTGATTCCCTCTGCAAACGGCACATCCTGTGTTTTGCCATCTTCTGCACCTGCTGCCTTCACCCGTTCTTTTATCCCGAAAAATGAAGTCGCTGTTCCGATGCGCATTGGAATCTGCTTGATTTATGAGAGTATTTTAGCATGGACTGCGGGATTTTGTCAGATAGGATATTGGCGGATATACAGGCCGATATTCTCTTTTCCAGGGAAACCATTTACTTCCTGACAGGAAATGTTATAATCAGGTTATCCATGATACCTGTCAGAAAGGAAGTGTCAGCATGCCAGCTTTATTACAGGAAAACAATCATACCATAGACGACATCTTCGCCCTGCCGCAAGGCCAGCGCGCAGAGCTGATAAACGGCCAGATATATGATATGGCACCGCCAAATACAAGACATCAGCGACTCTTATCATTCCTGCATCTGGAAATCGGAAATTATATCCGCACAAACGAAGGAGCCTGTGAAGTTTTTCCTGCTCCTTTCGCCGTATTCCTCTTTGCAGATAATCAAACCTATGTGGAACCGGATATTTCTGTCATCTGCAGCCCGGACAAGCTGAATGAACGGGGCTGCAATGGGGCACCGGACTGGATTATTGAAATCGTATCTCCCAGCAGCCGTTCCATGGATTATTACACCAAGCTGTCCCTGTACCGCTCCGCCGGTGTCAGGGAATACTGGATTGCAGACCCTATCAAGCAGACAGTCCTTGTTTATGATATGGAACACGCTGCTGCACCCGTTATCTGCTCTTTTCATAACACCGTAAAGACAACTATTTATGATAACCTGGAAATTGATTTTTCCAGGCTTCATCTCTGATTCGCCATCAGAAAGGAACCTGCGTCATGAACAGCATGTCCTGCGATTACACATTCGAACACATCCACGTCCCGAAAAACACCGGCGTGCGTTTTTACACTTCCATCGGCCCTGGCAGCTATGTTCCGAGCCACTGGCATCCGGCTATTGAGATTATTTACATGCCGGAAGGAACGCTCACGGTTACGGTGGAATGTGTATCACGCGTGCTGCGTGCCGGACAGTGCACGCTGATTAACCCGGGCGTGATTCATGCGACGAAATGTACAGCCCCGAATACGGCTATTCTGTTTCAGATACCGCTTGATTTTATTTCTCTTTATATCCCGGATGTGCACAAGCTCGTATTTGTCTTAGACGACCCGGCTGCAAGCCCGATACGCAGAACCAAAATTGATATTTACAAACCAGAATCAGAGGACGAAAGACTTAAACCGTCTCAACGGCGTGCTCGCTTATACGGCGCAGCACTATAACGAGCCGATTTCCATTGCTGAAATATCCCGGGCTGCGTTTCTGGAAGCCGGCTATTTCTGCCGTTTTTTCAAAAAACATATGGGAAGCACTTTTCTGGAATACCAAAACGAGCTGCGGCAAGGGATATGGCCGTTAAAACAGCCGGAAATACCGCGCTGCCTGCCATTGTGAAGTCCCCCGCATTTGCCTGGGTCAGGAACATGAGCAGAAACGACGATGTCATAAACCCGGAGCCAATGTATACGCACAGATATCACAAGCTGCAGCCTGTGCAGAACCACGCGGTGCGGCAAATAGAAGCCGACAAGCATTGAAATGAGTACCGGGCAGGAGTTTCG
>OFGR01000640.1_pt1 | contig 33936 bp, 30 predicted proteins | sample 1521811 | NCBI WGS metagenome assembly OFGR01 (sample SAMEA3504098, study PRJEB24116) | mouse gut metagenome | biome: mouse gut; feature: mouse-associated habitat; material: faeces | place: Denmark | collected 2011
CTAAATGAGTATTTTACTAAATACTTCATATCCTTTATTTTCAAAAAATCCCTTAATCCATCCCAGTACTTCTTCATCATTTTCAATTCTTACCACAGGAATTGTCCTGCTGCATCCCCCTGGTCTGATTCTTATTAATCTTCCTTCCTGTATTCTTCCGGTTTTTCTCAAATCTGAAATATAGTCTGTAACCTCTGAACCCGTTCTCTTATTTTGAATTATCTGAGCAAGGCCGCCTGACAAAACAGCAGCAGCAAAACTATTGGCTCCTTTCAATTCACAAATCTCTCCTGTATCGGTATAAAACGTTTTTTGATAATGAACCATAACAAAATCTTTATTGATTCCATGCGAATAAAAGACTCCAAGTGCAGAATCTTTTAAAAACCCGGAATTATCCATAAATGCAGCAAAAACTCCAGGAAAAGCCGCCGGATATGATACAACCTGTTCATTGGAAAGCGAAGACACCAAAATCCTTTTTTTTGATATCAATCTACTTACAATAGGCTTTAAAAGTACATAATCATAATAACTGTTAGTAGTCAGACTCATATGTATAATTTCGTAATTTCTATCCAGACACCAATTTAATGCTGCTGCTAAGTGTTCTGCTTTTCCTCTTCCCTCTTTATTCAAAATGCGGATACTTGTAAATTCCACATCCGAAAAAACATCCTGTATGATATACGCACACAATCCTCCATGTGTCACTGTCTGACAACCAATTTTTTCAGCAGGCAATATTTTCCCATATTCATCAACAAATAAATATTCCGTCACTTTTTTCATGACTTTACGACAATCAATAAATATCCCGTCATCTAATACCGCTATCGAAACCATTTTTCCCTTCAGACTTCCTATCCTCTTACTTGCACAGCCTTAAGCCGTTTCCCCTCCAGCTCCACCACCACATCCGCCTTCTGCGAAAATGCCTGAGAGTGTGTCACCACAATCACACATTTCCCCATCTCATGAGCGATATCTGCAAATAAATCCCTGATCTCTTCCGCCGTATCCTTGTCCAGATTCCCCGTAGGCTCGTCTGCCAGTATCACCTGCGCGTCCGTTGCCAGCGCGCGCGCAATGGCGACCCTCTGCTGTTCCCCGCCCGAGAGCTGCTCAATCCCGCGCCCGTACTGCTCCTCCTTAAGCCCCATCTTTCTTAAAAGCTCACAGGCTTTCTCTTTCTTTTTCTCCCTTTTGCCGGAAGTCTCCATGGACACCTCCACATTCTCCCGCGCATTCAGGTAAGGGAACAGGTTATAGGACTGGAAAATGATCCCTATATGCTGTCCGCGATATAGGTTCCCATTTATCTGCGAGATATCTTTCCCCTCAAACAATACTTTTCCCTCCTTCGGCACATCCAGGCCCTCAAGGAGGGAGAGCGTCGTCGTCTTCCCCGAGCCGGAAGGCCCCATCACCGTATAGAGCTTTCCCGTCTCAAAGCAGTAGTCCACGTTTTCCAATATCTCCACATTTCCCGATTTTGCCGGATAATAATAAGTGACGTTTTCCATCTTAAGAATCTCTTTCCCCATCACACGCACCTCGTCATAATAATTCTTTTCCTTTCAGCCGGAACATCCGGAAAAGGATAACCGCTGTCACCACCGTCTCAAACACTGCTGTAAGGATGACCATCTCCAGGGCATATCCGGCGGCAATATGAAAATCAGCGCACCCGGACAGCCCAAAGCTCCCTGCGATCCATCCGCCCACCGTCTCCTCCATACGGAGCGCGATACACGTTCCTGCCGCCATCCCTGCCAGAACTGGCAGCGCGGATTCCAGAACCTTCTGCGTCAATATATTCCTCTTTTTTTCGCCCAAGGATATCCATATGCCAATCTCTTTCCGGCATTCACTAAAAAATCTTACGGAAAGCATCAAAAGGATCAGCAACAAGATTGCATACACGGTATAAAACATAGCCCGGCTCGTCTTTGCCACCCCGTTCAGAGGCGTGATTGCCGCCAGGTACATCATGCGCTCTTCATACACGGTAAACTCTCCTCCTGTCTCCTGTTTCATCAAGTCTTTCATATCTTCCGCCAGCTCGTCGCACCTTTCTGGGGCGTCCGTATGGAAAGTCGCCTGTATGATGTCTCCTCCGTTAAACTTTAAGCATTGTTCCAGGGGAACGTAGATATAGTTGCATGTACTTTTGGCAATCAGGTCGCTTTCCACCGCCTCTGTATGAACACCGATAATCTCCGCCGTCATGGTGCGCCCGGGTTTTAGGACATTTTTAAGCGTAATCTCATCCCCCACTTTTTTCATCGGATTATTCCTCAGGAACATCTCACTGACGACTGCCACCGCGCGGTCTGCGTCCGTCTCGTCAAACCCTCGCCCCGAGATGACTTCTGCTCCTCTCCGCTTAAACTCCCAGGCCTTCTCAAGGCTGCTAACGCCTATCACCGTAATCTCCCCTGCCGCTTTTGCCTCTTCATTCCCTTCATATTTATCCTCATAGTAATCCAGTCCATTATCCTCAAAAGACTGTTTTGACAGCTCCTGGTAATGAGACGGAAATTCCTTTACGTCCACCCCTTTCGCATTCGCCATTGAGATATAATCAGCCGCGTTGACCTCTCCCCACTTTTCTATCTCTTTCACCGATTCCGCCGGATAATAATTCCTGCGGTAAAAGCTTTCGGAGGTTGCGCCTTTCCGGCGCAGGGTCAGGTCTGCCCCTGTGCGTCTCCCGGTTGCCGCCACCATATCTTTTACATTTTCCTTCAGCGATGCCATACCAAGGAGCATGACCATGACCACTAAAAGCGCCGCCATGATAAACACATTCCGTTTCCAATGATATCTGATGCTTTTTAAACTCCGTTTTACATTCCTCATCCTGGCCTCCTACTCTTCTCTCCCCAGCAAAACCGCCGGCCTCTTATTTAAAAAGACACAGGTCTGAAAGCCTAAGACAACTGCCAGAGCCAGATACCATCCGGCGGCAGCAAAAAGGATCTCATATCTGCTCCCATAGGTGTCCACTGTATTTTCCAGGTTATAAAAGTCATAGTATCCCTGCCTTAATTCCTCCTCCATGCTGTAAATGTATTCCCAAAAGTCCACGTTCTCCCTGTCCTGCTTTAGCTGCCGGTTGATCTGAGCCGAACTGTTCCCGACCACCCCGGCGCTTACCGCTCCCGCCGTTGCGAACCCGGCAGATACGGCGATGATAAGCGCGGCCAGAATCGGAACCATCCTCTCCGTTAATATCTGACCCATAATCTTAGAGCGCCTTTCCCCGCAGGCAAGCCAGATGCCCATCTCTTTTTTCCGCCCCTGCAGTTCACTGAGGGATATAAGGAATACCGAAAGCACTACCCCCGCCAATACAATCCACATGGCGGCATCCGCCACATTATGAATCTCTCTCATGGGCCCGCTGACAAGCTCATTCCACTCCTCATCCCAGCTATACTCATACTTGTCCATCCAGCCGCTTTGCGTCAAGTCCGGGCTCTCTTCCCCGAATTCTTCTTTCATACGTCCGATAAACCCCGGTATCGCATCACTGCTCTTCAAATAGACGAATGCCATGACCGGCTGGTAAGAGACAGGATCCAGCTTGTACGGAGTATCCCATGGAAGGAATATATAATTTTCCTGCAACTCATCCGGGGTATAATAGCCTGTCTGATTAACAAAGGATTCTTTCGGAGCTCCGTATATTCCCTTTATCCGGACATCGAACTCTATGCTCTTTAGCATACCCAAACACTTTGTCGTTCCCAGCTTGACAGTATCTCCTACTTTCCAGCCATTTAATGCTGCCAGCGTTTCCGATACCAGCGCCACCGGCTCCCCTTCGTCCTCTTCTGTAATCCCGGTTCCCTCCTTAAGGCGGAATCCCGCTCCTGCGAAAAAGGGCGCGTACCGACTGTTTGACACCCCTATGAAAGTACAGTTGTCGCTGTCTTCAAATATATCTGGATGTAATTCCTGTTTCTTTTTATACCGTTCTTTTTCCTTTATATAGACCTCTCCGTCCACCACGTTCCCATACTGCCTTACCAGCACGTTATAGAAGTCCACATCCTTATCCTGCGTCAGCATCTCAATCTCGGCATCGGAAAATATCCCAAGGTTGTTCCGCCTCCCATAGCCCTCATCCCGCACTTTCCGGATATAGACGGCATTTCCGATTGCTTTCTGGGTGTCCTCGATGAAACGCCCCGATGACAGGTTCATCACCACCATGATCAAAAGGATGGAAAACAGGACGCTGTATATGCAGAAAATAAGCAGCGTCTTCCAGCGGTGGTATAGTAAGTATTTTATTCCGCGTTTTACAGGTTCCATGAGTTCCTCCCTTCAACAAACCCTATACACAGTTGTGATTCTGTGCATAGGGCAAACCTATTATTAATGGTTTACATAAGACTTCGAATCACTGTTTGAATACTGCTTTGCATCATTTTTCACATAAATGCTTGGACTGACACACTGACAATATTTCACCTGGCAGGTACACGTTTTTCTCATTGCCGCACATGCCACAACCGTCATCGTATTCCGTTCTGATTTCTTTTTTAGTTCTTTTCTCATACGTCCTTCTCCTCTCTCTAAAACTCAGGTATTCTTATACCCTGTATTAAAAATCATCGTTATTTAATTTTTATTAAACTCCGATTTTTAATTTCATAAATACGGTCAACTCCACTGACATCTTCTCTATAATGGCTGATCATAATTACTGTTTTTTCAAATGAATCATCCAGCACAGCCTGCCTTAGTACTTTTCTGGATGCCTCATCGCAATTTGAGGTTGCCTCATCCAATATTACAATCTCTGCATCTTTCATAAGCGCTCTTAAAAATGTAATCTTTTGCTGTTCTCCGCCCGACAGATTTGTTCCATTGTTTTCTATCTGATAATGCAGACCATTTTCTATTTTATCCAAGACAAACTCCAGACCATAATGCTCTGCTATTGTTTCAATCTCCTGTTCTGTATGCACGCCTTCTAAATCAACATTGTCTTTCAAGGTTCCTTGAAATAAATATGGTCTTTGACTGACAAGAGCAAACTTCTTTCTCCATTCTAAAAGCCCCATAGTTTCCATGCTGTTTCCATCCATGCTAATTTCCCCTTTTGCTGGAACATCCAAGCCAAGCAAAAGACTGATCAATGTTGTTTTACCGGCGCCATTATCTCCGATAACCGCTATTTTTTCCCCTCTGCATACCGATAAATCTATGTTTTCCAAAATTGTTTTTTCCTCGGAATAACCAAAAGCAACTTTTTCCATCTTTAAATGCATGTTGTGTTTTTTCTTTATTTTTTCATCTCCTGACAGCTTTTCTTCATCCGTTTCCATAAGCGTCATATATCTTTCTAAAGAGGGCTTAACGTCTGCCCATAAATAGGGTATCCTTGTAAGGCAGCTTAACGGCCCTGATACATAGGTAGTATAGGTCAAAAAAGCGAGTATATTTCCTACGCTCATTTTCCCCTCACAAACCAGATATCCGCATCCTACATACACAACAACTTCCAGCACCAAACCTATTAGTTGCCCACTGATATCTTCCAAGCCGTCCCATATCTGTATTTTCCTATTTACATGTGGGATTTCCCGATATGTTTCTTTCATGTCATCTGTTTTCTTTTCATACAGGTTCCACAATTTAATTTCTAAAATCCCCCCTATCTGATTCCCGAACCATGCGCCAAATGTCCGCCATAGCTCAATATAGTTCCTCGTCAATTCTTTTTTTCTTTTTGCCATAAAAAATACAAGCAACTGCTTTATCGGAATAATGAGTAACACGGCAAAAGCCATTCGGTAATTCAAAAGAAAAATACCTGCGATTCCACCAACAATCTGAAAAAGACAATCAAAATAAATTATGGTATTTCTATTAACCAATATTGTCATTCTGGAAATATCGTTCTCAACCGTATTTAATAACTCCGCTGCATTTCTGTTTTGAACTTGATTAAGCGGGATTTTCATAATTTTCTCCAGAGATGCCTGATACATATTTTCTGTAAACAGATTTTCCAATTTTGTAAAAACACTAATTTGTATCATCTGACTTACATAATCACCAACAGATAATATACATATAAAACATGTCCAGAGCAAGACTGCGGAATAGCTTTGCAGTATGAATCCCTCGTCTATTAATCTGCTGACAGCTCCCGGCCTGAAAACAGTAAGAAAAACCGTAAAAGCACAAGTAAAACATATCAAAAAAATGTCACGAATAGTTACCTTTATATATGAAACCAGTTTTCTTACCACACAAACTCCTCCATATTTGTTACATATGAATCATTATCAAAACTCAAATAGGCACGTATTCTTACAGCAATTATATCAAAGGAAAACTGACTTGTGCTAATTTGTCCTTAAACACCCATTTTTTGTCCTTAAATGCCTTCCCTCATTCTATCTCTAGCACATTAGGCAGCCTGATTCCGTCCTCACCCAGCAATGCATACCCGATACCCGCCAGCCCGTTCATGAACCCGACATTGTTCATATCTTCAAAAGACAGGCGCTGATCTTTTATTTTTTCCCTGTATCTTCCAGCCTTTTCTTCACTGATCTGTCTTAATGCGCTGTGAATCCCCAATCCCCCGTGGCAGAGACAGCAGTCTTCCTTTCTTGCTGCAAGCAATTTGCTTTCCAATTCAATGTTAAAGAATTCTCCCATCGAAAGCCCTGTGAGCTTATGTATCCTATTCCGGGCAAAAAAAATCCCTCCGCTGCCATGGCACCAGGCCACCGTATCCTTCCCTTTCCCGGATTTTTCATGCTCCCTCATATCCAGCCAGTTACACAGCTCTTCATCATAAAGCGTATCCTCATAAAGAAGCGCCTCTTTCACGCACCTCATATATCTATCTGACCTGCAGTATTTCCATAGCATGGCAAACGCAAGGGCAATCCCGCTGTTTCCATGCGCCATCCCTGCCAGACCGCCCTGCCCTGCATTGTTCCACCTGACACCGCCTTCTTCCTTCCGTGCTCCTGCAAGCAAAAGCTCTGCAGCCGCAGCCGCAAAATCCAGATACTCTGTGCTGCCCGTATGCTCATAGAGTTTCACGTATGCTATCATGACGCCGGCCTTTCCGCCCAGCAAATCGTCCTCTTCTATCCGCGATATATCACACGCCATAATCAGTCCGGCATGTTTTTTTGCATACGACAGAAAGCTTTCTTCCTCTGTTATATTATAAAGCAGCAAATAAGCATAGATAACAGAAGGTTCTCCGGCAAACAATCCCCCATCCAGACCATCTCCCGCCTTTATCCCCCTGTCCGTATGCTGTTTCATCCGGCGGGTAAGTCCTTCAAAAACTCTGTTATATACAGGGTTATGCTTTCTTTTCCCCAAAGCTGCAAAAAACAGCGCCATCCCGCTTATCCCACCGTACAGATAGTTGTCAGCCGCTCCCAGGCAGATAGATGTCTCCTTATAAAACAGTGTCGCCCATTCGTATTTTCCCCCTGTATCCCACATGGTCTCTATCAGGTAGCCCGCAATCTTTTCTGGAGTAAGCTGCCAAAGTTCAGGATATAGGCTGCCTTCGCCTGCTATCTCGGCTCCTTGCCTTCTGAACAGCGAATAAAACTGCACACATATAATCCTCTTTTGCAGCTCTCTGTCCTTTTCTGACAGTTTCCCCATATGCGCTATAATCCTTTCTCCGCTACTGCTGCCGTAATAGTCCTCAAGCACCTCTCCGTCTCCGGCAACAAGATTTCTTCCCTCCGCATGGAAAACCGGTATCTCCCCTCCATATACACTTTTCATCTCATATCCCAATACCCATTCTCGGTATTCTCCCCGGCATGTGAGACCCTTTCCCATATGTCCAAGGAGCGCTCTCTTTTTCGGCTCGCTTTGCATCAGTTCCGGGAAATTCAGCATATTTGCATACATAGAATATTCCTGAGTATTCCGAAAAAGCACACGCCCCGCATGGTAGAACCTATGTTGGAATTCCCCGGCAAAAGCATCCCTGTTCTGCAGAATGCATGTATACCCCGCCTCAAATCCCGATAGGATTTGCCGCACATATTTCCTGTAATCACACTTTTCCCCATTGAGAACCGGCACATTTTTCCCCGGCCTCATCCGGGGATAGTCATACCCTATCGCCATGTCTGACGTTCCGCGGTTCGATATCACCGGCATCTTCACCGGAAGGCGCTGATCTGACGTATCCCCAATCCCGCTTACATTATTGCTGCCGCCCAGCCAGGATCTTACTGGCATCAGCCCTGTAGACAACGCATTATCCTTCAGATGGTCCTGAAGATTTTTCTTTTCTGTAAAAGCAATGCACCCCATGTTTCCCAAAAATTCCACATCCGTTATCACCGGATGCTCCCCATGCGCGATCACATTTTCAAAATGTATGTCCGTAACTCCCAGCACGTATGCGAGGCTCAGATGCATCCCTATGTTTTTATAATACTCTTCCGCCGCCTCTTCGCACTGGCAGGGCATTGGCGCAATCTCTTTTTCCCATCCGTATGTCTTCCTGCATACCATCGGATAGGGAAACGTATCTCTCCCGCATCTCTCCGCCAGCCATTTATAGGCATCCTGATAGAATCTGCTTACAGATAATTCTTTCGGTTTATAGTAAACCGTACACCCGTTGTCCAGTCTGAGCCTGACCACGGTCTTTCCTGATACATGCTCATCCGACCGATACAGCTCCATATCTTCTACCGCGTCAAACTCTTTTCCGCCGCAAAGCTCTTCTGCCACCGCCCGCTCATCCTGCCAGAGATGTTCCAGCAATTCTCTCACAAAAGAAACCGTATCCCTTATCTTTTTACTGATAAGCTCTTGGATAAGTGGGTATTTCTGTTCAAACCAGAGTAAATACTTCTCATTGCCAAGATAATCCTCCAAATAGCTCTCATACATCTGCACGGAATCTTTTCCTGACAGCATATTCCGTTCCTTCAGTTCATGCATCTCAAAAATCAGGCAGCGGAGAGGAATCCACATGCATTTTTCCGCTATTTGAATGGCAATCTTTTCAATCATTTCTTCATCCTCAAGTTTCAGATATTCTAATTTTCTTTTTGCCCAGTCCTCCACTCTCTTAAAATATGGTATAAATAATCTTTCTTTTACATTACCCTCTCTATCCATCCTTTAAAATGCTCCTTAAGTATTGCCATTCTAATATTATTGAAAAAGAGAGGATTGCTCCCCTCTTTACATCTTTCCTTCCTAATTATCAGCAGCACAATAACGTAAGAATTGATCCTGCATATGTAATCCCTAAATTATTATTGGTTTCCTGAATTTTTTCATCCATATGTTCAATCTCTTCAAGTTCTGCTTTTATATCCCCAATAACATATTCCCTTTCCATCATCCACTCATCCTTTCTGCTTTTATGTTACTGCTTATTCTACCTTATTTTTACAATTTTGTCCTCATTTGTCCTCCAATGACCGTTTTTTGTCTCTTAACATCCTAAAAAATCGTTATCACCACTTTAAATATCCTGCCTGCGTCAGAAATCTCTATATCCCCGTCATAGTTGCTCACAATCTTTTCAACGCTCCCAAGCCCTATCCCGTGCATCTGGCTATTCTCTTTTTTTGTTGTGAGATAATGCCCCTGTTTCTTCTTCCGCACCCCTTCATATGGGTTGGCAATCTCCAGCATAAATAGGTCATTTGGCGATTTCAGCATGATTTTCACCCATCGCTCCTGTTCCGGCAAATCCTTTACCGCGTCAACCGAATTGTCCAAAAGATTCCCCAGCAGCACACACATATCTCCGTCCTTTAGAGGACAGCCATATAAATCTGCATTGATATCAAAACGGATGTGATAACCTCCTGCAGCAGATATCTTGTAGTCCAGCATGATATCAATAGTTGTCAGCCCGGTATATCTGTTTCCTGTTCCCTTTCTCCTTGTCTTATCTCTTAAATAGGCAGCAGCCTGCTCATATTGACGGCTCTCCATCATCCCCAACAGTATAATATCATGCTGTACGTTATCATGCACCTGGCGTCTCTTTTCCTCATAAGACCGAACTACAAATTCATATTGCTCGCTGAGCAGTTTTAAGTTCATCTCTATATGATTTCTCTGATAGTTCGCCTGTACATAATTAAACACTGCAATTATGACACATCCCATGCATGCCAACACCCATAGCAGGAAAAGCATCAAAAGCAAGGGATACTTGTCCATTCTTTTCAACACCACATCTTCACTAATTACGAAAAAATCTATAAGGAATTCACAGATGATGATTACCATGCATCCTATGTAAAACCAGGCTCCGCAGTTTACTAGAATTTTTTTATTTTTTATAAGCCTTTCAAGCAAGCAGATTCCTGCGATTTCAAGAGACATGCCCACAAGATGCACGCCGTAATACGGATAAACGACACTCCCTGTATCATATATATAATTTCTCAATGAAAGGGAATATACATACGCTGTTATAAATAAACATGCAAACTGAAACATTAAAATAGAAAACCAGTATAATAGCTGTACTGTTATCATCTTTAATATATCCGTCTCATAAAAAACCAATATAACCAGCAATAAATATGCCGAAAAAATCATCAATCCACCATCAGAAAACTTTCCCCAATGCAGATTAACAATACCTACTCCTATGCGGAGCAAAACCGACAGATGGAATAAAACCTTCGCTATCCTGTTCTCCCACCGGAATTCCCCCAGCGATTCCGCCAGCTTTACCGAGCCCCAGACAGACACTATAATTTCTATCGCTGCTGCAATCTTCCCAAGGCTCATAGCTGCTCTCCCCAGTATTTTGTGAGCGTTTTTCTCACTTCTTTCAGCATTCTGCTGCTGACAGGCAGCTGATCCCCGTTCCGCATTTTCAGTACATTATCTTTCATAGTCATGATATGGCGGATATTTGCGATATTTCCCCGCTCACAGCGGACAAACATCGGATCATTCAAAGCCTGCATGACCTGTTCCAATGATTTCCTGTCGCTCCAGACATTATTTTTTGTCACAAAAACAGCATTTTTACCGTCCTTATAAATATAATGTATATCCTCATAAAGTATCTTTAATAATTTCTTCGGATGTTCGACAATATAAAACTTCTCCTTCTTCTGTTTCAGCTGCTCTATTAATGACTCATAAGCTTGCGGAAGGTTCTCAGCCATATTTTCCTTGATGATATAACGCCAGACATTGTATTCGTATCCCTTAATGCTGTATTCAACATGGGATGTCACAAAGATAATATAGGGCGAATCATACAGCCGCCGGATCTGGCGCGCCAGCTCCATCCCGTCCACATCCGGCATCTCAATATCTATCAGGAAAACGTCAAAATACTGCCTCTCCTTAATTTCCTCAATAACGGAGTTTGCACGCTCATATGTCTTTATCTCGCACTCAAGCTTACGTTCTTCAAAAAACTTCCCTGTTATCTTTTTGCTCTTTTCCAGAAAAACTGGGTTATCGTCTACGACCGCTACTCTAAACATTTTATCTCTCCATCTCATTCGTATTTTCTTTTTAAACAATAAAACCGTATATAATACCCTAATTATATTCATTTTACCATATCTTCCAAAAAATATTAAGACCTTTGAAGGTGGCTATCTGACACCTTTCGGAACAATAGATGCAATTTCTCTCCTGTTTTGCGCCGTTAATCAAAAACAGGAGCAATCTTTTCCTGATTGCTCCTGTCTTATCATATCCCTCTACACTTGGAGGGTGTTATTATTTTTTATCTCATCTTTAAAAACTTCTTTTATTTCAGCTGAATTAGGCGGAGATTTCAATTTCTCTAATCTGCCTTCCGGATCATCCTGATTATCAATCTTTGTCCTGTAGCTTTTTTTCAGCATGTCTTTCCAGTCATCTTTATTAGAACGTATTCCGGTCAGTATTGAATTTAAGTCGTCTACAATTCCCTGCAGCTCTCCCTGCGATACCTCTTCTTTTCCGCAAAGTTCCTCAATACGGCTTTTCGTAATAAGAACCGTAGTTTCCACATCTTCAATATGCCTGTATGTATTTTTTGCGATTTTATGCTGCATTCTTTTAAAATCTTTCTGTGAGCTTCCTTTTGTTAACAGCCATGCAAATATAAAAGACACATAAAAACTTAAAATCTGTATGCTTACAGTCTGCTCTCCCAAAAGGGATAGGACAAGGCACATAACAGCGCCAACAAAAGAAATCCACAGTATGACTTTCTCCAGGTTAAAATGGCTTTTGCCAATTTTCATTATTCTGCAAATAATCCGTTTAACCAACGAGAAAACCACAATTCCTGCAAATGCTCCCATTGCCATAAAGAGCCAAAAATATTCCGAATGATAATTGGCCATAAAATAATTCTGCATTTTCCCACAATCTCTTTCCGCTGTTAATGTAATAATTTTCTGTAGAAATAAGTCATATCGTCTTCATCGATCACATTTGTGCAAATTGCCCCCGGAGGGTAATCTCCTCTTGCATTAATCCAGGGCATTTCATTGTGCGTCAATTGTTCAAGCTGATCTCCTGAATAATCACCATATAATTGATATATTTTTTTCAGAAACGAAACTGTCTGATCACTATTAAAACTTGGGATTCCCTCATAGGAAGAGATCGCCAGTCCGCCCCAATCCTTATACCTGTGCCATAGTTCCGGTGAAACAGGGCCGTGCGCCCATGCCTCAAACCGCGCATTCATCAGGCGCGTGCCAGTAAGGGCTAAAGACCATGCCTGAGCATAATAACATAACTTTTGCAGTTTCCTATGATTCATCCGCCCTAATGATAAAAAATATTTAGCAACTTCAAAAATGCTTTCCATAATCATTACCCCTTTCTTAATAGTGTATAGCCAGCGCTTAGTATATGTTCTTCACCTGTCAAATATAATTTTACTTAAGTTCTTTTACGTTTTCATTATACACTAAATGATAATAAAATGGAAGACAAAATTGGATTTTTTCGAACATTTGTTTGACTTTCAGGAATGTACCGTAATCTTAGAACCCCCCACATCAAAACGGCGTCCCCTCCAAGTCATAAGGCGTCACCTGATATACGTAATAATTAAGTCAGTTGACACGGTTTCACCATACAAGAATCCCTTATTTTAGCGGTTTATCGAGCTTTTGTACCCCATTTAAAATATGTACTTTACCCCATTTTTACCCCATCTATGAGCATTGCGTCAGAATCTTTCGCAGTAAACGCCATATCCAATTTCTTTAACTCTTCCTGCTTAAATTCATCAGTGACATGCACATATAAATCCATCGTCATTTGAAGGGTTGCATGCCCTAAATACTTTTGCACAGTTTTGGGCAGGATGCCAGATTCAATACAGCGTGTAGCGAATGTATGTCTGAACGTGTGCGCTGAAAATATTGGAAACAGTTCTGTGTCATCTCTCTGCAAATTAATTTCGCCAACAATACGTTTTATTGCATCATTCAGTACAACAGAACATATCGGGGTATTAAACTTTGTAGTAAATATCAGATTGGCAAATTCTCCTGTTTTTTTATACTTTTGGGACAATACCCGTTTAACACGTAATTGCTTTTTCAGAGCTTCCTTGCATTTTGAATTCATCGGCACCGTTCTGATACTGGAATAAGTTTTCGGATCACCAATATGAAATTCCTTGCCATCATCTCCGTCAAATTTCTGATATAACAGTGTTTTGGTTACGGAAATCGTATGGTTTACAAAATCTAAATCCGATTCCTCCAATGCACAAATTTCACCCGGTCTCAGTCCGGTATTAACAGCCACGGTAAAGAGATTATCATAAAACGTGCCCGCCGAACACTCAAAAAAATCCGCCTGCTGCTCTACCGACAGCACAAACCTGTCATTCGGCTTGTTTTTTGACAACCTTACACCCTTCGCCGGATTCCGCAATGCGTATTCGTTTTCTACTGCGATATTAAACATATCCACAAGCAATATCCGCACTTTATTTTGGGTTTCCCACTGGTATCCCTTCTTATCCAAAACATTAATCAGGTTTTTAACATGAATCTGCCGGATTTCTTCTATATATATGTTTCCCAGTTCCGGCAATATATGCGTTTCAAAAATATGTACATAATGGCGTTTTGTATTAGGGCGGATGACTGGGGCCTTATAAACTTCCATCCATTCGTTATACCATTGCCTCACCGTCATGCGTTTCTTTACAGATTCTTTTTCTATATTCTCCCTTAACGCCATTTGCAGTCTATTACGGATTTCCACCCTGCTTGTTGCATAAACTGATTTCCGGTTTCCGAACCTGTCTACATACCTTGCCTCGTACCTCCCATTTTTATTTTGCCTGATACCTTTCCCAAGTTCCTTCCCTTTTAAGTCTTTTCCCATACAATACTTCCTTTCATATGTAAAAAGGCTTTCATGGTGTATACAATCATACCACAAAAACCTTGTGCTTACAAATCTATATCTTTATTAAGTTTTTACATCTGTTTTATATCGCCTCATGTGCCAAAATATATTTTTCAAACTTTACCCTCTTAATAAGATTCTTTTTAGAGCCAATCTTAAGAACAAAATCACAGTCTTTTTCTTTCATCAGCTCCCGTATTTTGTGCATTCCAATTCCTGAATAATCAGCAGCTTCTTCAATCGTAATGTTCAGTTTCTCCCAAACCGGTATATCACTTTTCATATCCATCAGCCCTTCCATCTTATCTTTCACACATCTTTCCTAATTTCCCTAGGCCTCTCTCGGTTAAAGCCGTAGATTCCTGCTCTCCTGATTTCAATATTTCACGCTCCTCCTATCCCACCGCATACGAATACCCGCTCTCCGCATAAAGCCAATCAGACGGTTTCACGCATTTGTACATATTCTTAAACCGCAGTTCATATCCTTGGATCTCCTGTGGGTTCCCATGCTTAAATTCATGCTGCTCCATAAACCTCTTAATCCATTTCTTCCCCTTGCAGATATAGTGAAATGTCATGAACTCCTGGATGTAATACATAGCATCCCCCAAATCGCAGTAGAACGCGGTCATTACCCTGTCATCAAAAGCCCTTACATAAGAATAAGCGGCTATGCTCAATGGCTTAACATCATCTGCAAGAATAATGTCTGTATGCGACCGGAGATACCCGCAAGCCTTTTCTTTTGCATCCCTATAGCCCAAAAACGTCCTTTCACCTATCTCGTCATTATTTGTCGTAAAATACATGCCTCCCTGCGGAGCCTGTAATATCTGCGGTTGCCGCAAACCCACGTCTCTTCACCGTCTACAGTCATCTTCTCAACCTCCACTTTGTCAACAACGTAGATTTCCTGCCCGGGGCAAGGAGAAAAGGCATCTGCGTTTCCGGCTGGCTGAGATAAGGGAATAAATCTAATTGTTCGTACATTCCATTCCTCCCGTTCCATGACACTTGCCAGCTATTTTACTGGAATTTCTCAGCCACCCTCCTGCAGGCATCCACCGCATCCCATTCCTCGTCTGACAGCTCACTCTTTTTCAGCATCTGCTCCGTCCATTCAATGATTCCCGCGAGCTTGGCCTGGTATTGGCCATCACACCCACGGGGCTCTGATTTCGGGGCATTTCCCATCCCATCGACATCAAGGTCCGGGTCCTCGCCGCATTCTTCAAGCAGATAATCATATTCCCCGCTGTCAAGGTCGCTGAGTGACCACTGTGATTTTGCGGGGAAATCCGGTTTCTCCTGCCGTGCCCTGCCTGTGTATTTCGATACAATCTCCGACTTGTCCTGCGCGTTTTTTGCCGTCTTCACCTCCTCCACTGCCGCTTTCTGTTCCTCCTCTGGCAGCGTGCTCAGGCGTGACGCGTCATTGATACGGATATTCCCAGACACGGCCAGTTCCTTAAGGTCATCCTTCGCACAGCGGAAGATCTGCTTATACATCCGGCTGTACCGGTCAGAGACTTTCAGGTACTTTGTCGCCGATTCCAGCGCGTTCCCGTACTTTTCCGGTTCCGTATCCTCCAATTCCTTCAAAAGGCGGATGACTTCAAAGCGGTGGGAATGCACGGCGGAACTTCCCCTGTTCGTGATGTTTGCCACTTCGATCAGCAGCCGTTTCTCCGTCTCGCTCATATCCCAGCCGCCGATCACATAACACGGCACGGTATCAGTTTTCCTGAGTCCCTCGCTTTCCAGCTCACGGATCGCGGTATACCTGCGCTCCCCTGATATGATCTCATAACGCCCTTTTTCGTCCGGCCCGATCACGGACAGCGGGGTAAGGAGCCCGGCGCTCATGATCCAGCTCTTCATTTCATCTATATCGCTTATTTCGAAACTGTTACACGGGGACGGGTCGAGCAGCCCCAAAGGGAGTTCAACCTGTTTCCCTGACATTACAATGCTTTCCAGTTCGTATGTCCCCAATTTTCCATTCATCAAATTTATGCCTCCTTAAAAGATTAGTTTTAGGATACTACTTATTTCCCTGTGCATTTGTCCTGGCACGATGCTTCCAGCATGAGACGCCCGCCAAGGACGGAAATCCTCGGGCGTTCGGATGCATTGCTGACGGCGCGGGCCATGGAGCCATTGATGCTGTAAATGGATACCTCCCGTTTCGCCCTGGTCATGGCTGTGTACAGGAGCCTCCGGGTCAGCATGATATCTGGTTCCGGGGGGAGGATGACGTGTACGCGCCCGAATTCGGAACCCTGGGATTTATGTATGGTCACACAGTATGCAAGCGCAAGGTGGGGGTAATCCGTCTTCCCCAGCAGGATCCGCCGTCCGGCAAACTGCACATCCAATCCGTCACCAACCGTTTTGATGATGCCGATGTCACCGTTGTAATACCCTTTCTCATAACATGTTTTCGTCATGATGACGGCATCCCCGGCATAATAGCAGTCATCCCCGTAAGACAGGTGAGCGCCGCCGCGCCCGCACCGTTTCTGCGCTTCCCTGTTCAGCTCGTGCGTGCCAAGCGTGCCGCGCGTGACCGTCGTAAGCAGCATGTCCTTCCCAGGCACGGCATTCTCCCACAGCTTTGAACGTGCCTGTATTTCATCCGCACATTCATAAATATGGAAGGAACCGTCCTCTTCAAATACCGGATTCCCGCAGTTCACCCTTTGTGCATTGGCATAGATCGTTCCCGACTGCCGCATGGTTTCCGTAAGGGTACAGGTTTCAACCACGCCCGACAAATCCCTGAGAACGTTCCCATATTCGACGCTCTGCAACTGGTCGCTGTCGCCAACCAGGAGCAGGATGCTCCCGCTCTTCACCGCCTTAACGAGCATGGAAAACAGTTTCAGCCCAAGCATGGACACCTCGTCAACCACAACCATCCCTGCCTCTACCGGATGGTTCTCGTCCTTCGAATGGATCATATCCCCGAACGGGCGGATATCCAATAAACGGTGTAGGGTCTCTGCTTTCTCGCCGCACGTTTCCGCCATGACCTGTGCCGCCCTGCCCGTTGTCGCTGCAAGCCGCACCGGACGGTTTCCTGATGCCTTCCGGTATGCACGGATCAGAGCCTGCACCAGGGCGGTTTTCCCGCTGCCGGGCGGGCCTGTCAGGATCTTCACGCCTCCCGTTTCCAACAGCCGGAATGCCGCTGCCTGCCCTTCCGTAAACCGGAGCCCGGAAAACATTTCAGCTTCCCTGACATCCACATGCCCCGTGATCCGCTCTGCCGTCCGGTTCAGCCGCAGGATATTCCGGATCACGGTATTTTCTTCCCCAAGGGCAGCGGCGCGGTAAAGCAGGACATTCCCGCCATACACGGTGCTGGATAATACTTTGCGTTTTTCCAAAAGCACGACACCCAGCATGGCAAGGCTGATGTTCCCGCCAAGCCCGGACCGCCCCATCCTCCGCCTGACCAGCGCGCACAGAGATTCCGGGGCAATGCAGGGATTCCCGCACTGTTCGTTCAGGCGCATGGCATCAAGGACATAGCCGTAAACCCGTGATGGGTGGTATGCAGTAAAACCAGGGTTCAGTTCTGACATCACGGAGTCCGCCTTATATATGTGGATCCCTGCAGCGAAAAAAAGAAGATAAGCATTCTGCCTCAGACGGTGCAAAGTAGCCCCGCACCGGATGAGCGCATCCGCCTCTCCCGGCAGGATCCCATGCCTGGCACACAGTTCCGACACCTCCTGCTGTGCATTCAGCCTCTCGCAGCCCCTTACTGCCGCATGTGCTTTCTGTTTATCGCCCAGAATTCCATACCATCCCGCCTCCCCATGTTCCCTTGAAAAAGCTAGGAGATCCCCGCATCCCAAGGCTTTCCGTTTTTCCGCATCCGTCAGGGGCGAGCCTTCAAAAAGGTATTCCAACATCCGCTCCGTCTGCGCCAGGTCAGCCCTTGCGCTGCTGACAAGGAACACGCTGCCCTCAAAATGCCCGTCCATAGCAAGCGGAAGGCGGTAATGGTACACCGCGATCTTCCCCCTGCACAGAACCAGCCCGTCCTTCGCCTCCGCGCAGTAGGACGCGGGGCAGAACAGGAACTGTGTATCCCCTGAGAACTCATTTCTCCATAACGTTTTATAATAGGTACCCTGCAAAATGACCCCTCCCATGACAATATGTGAAAAATACCGCCTTTTTAGGGATATTTTATGGAATTTTTATAAACGCCGCAGTTCTGGAGCCATTTTTATCCCATATTGTAAATACCTGGAAAGGAGGCTTATTATATGGATGCCTTATACTTAGATTACGAGGATGTGCTGATCGGACGGAACAAGGACATTTCCCCTGTTTATTTCCATGGTCAGAAACCCATCGACTTTAACGAGAAACTTGCCGTGAAACTATTCCGTTATGCCATCGAGGAGCTTCTCGGCTGGAGCAGGGAAGAAACCATCAAAAAATTCGACCGCTATATGATCCGCCAGATGAGGCTTACGAAACTCAATAAATATATCCGCTGGCCGGCAGAGATCACGGAAGGGGATCCGGCCTATATCCTCCATCTGCTGTACCCGGATGACGTGCATTTTGACAGGCGGAAACTCGTGGAAGACCTGTTCCTGCGTGTCATAGACGGGGAGATGTCATTCCCGCGCGAGTATTTCGCTGGCAACGAGGGATTTTGGAAATACTGCATCTGTTTCCGTTACCTTGTGACCCATTACCGCACCTTCCCGTCCATAGACGCACTATACCGGTTTTTCCTCTCTGAACAGGGAAACCAGTTCCTTGACATCCACCGCCTGAAGACACCAAGGGACATCCTGTCCATTGACATTTGCGATGTGATCCACAGCGTCACGACGCAGGAGCGGGGATCCGATCTTTATTACGGGTATTACAAATTCGAGAAACAATGGAAAAAGTCCGGCAGATAACTGCCGGGCCTTCCTTTTTAGGTAAATTTATACTGCATCGCACCAACTTCTTCCACAACAGATTCTGGCACATGCGTTTCTACAAGCCTGGGACAGATTGCCCGGTATGCGCCGCTGCTGTTTCCCACGCTGACATCCATGACGAGCCGGCATAATCCGGGTTCGCCTTCATGCTTCCGGCGTGCGGCGAGGAATCCCTTTGCCTTTTCCTCGGAGTCAATTCGCACATAAAACCTTGTGCCGCTTTTTGACATATACGATACGGACTCCACAAACATCCTTTCCCCGCTGATCCTTCCCGTCACACGGACCACTGCATTCTGCCACCGCCCGTAACTGCCTGAGAACCGCTGGTATGCAGCCCCTAGGAACAGTGCGTCCATTTTCCCGCGCCTTCCCCGTATAGACAGCACCAGCATCTCCCTGCCGTTCCTGCTCACCGTGAGCGCGGCATTGGTGACATACCCGTAAACAGAGCCATTGCCATCCTCCAGCGCGTCCATAGGCACGCATCCGCACTCAAGGTCATCCGGATAGCCGTCCAACGGGTCTTCGCTGATTCCTGCACCCAGGTACTTTTCCTCCTGCTCCATATTGTAATTTACATCCTTTACTGCGGAGGCACGCAGATACGCCTCCTCTTTCTCCGTACAGTTCCCATTTCCATAAAAATCAAACGCTTTTTTCCGGTCCGCAATAAACCTGTCGAAACATCCGCTTTTGATCAGCGCTTCCATGAGCCTCTTGTCCAGGCTGCTCCCTGTGTGTGCGAGGAATTCCGAAAGCGACCGGTACGCCTGCACCCTGCGGCTGTTCCCGACTGCAATCCTGTTTATGGCCGAACGGTCAGCAATTCCTCTGATCCCGCCGAAACCGAAACGTATCTTTCCATCCTCAATCGTAAAGTCAAATGACGAGCGGTTGATGTCAGGAGGCAGCACCTTTACATCCAGCGCTTCGCATTCCTCCATGATCCTGCCATAATCGGAGATATCCTCATTCCCGAACATGGCACAGAGGAATTCCTTGGGGTAATGGTACTTCAGCCATGCAGTCTGATACGACACGATCGTATACGCCGCTGCATGGGATCGGTTGAACCCGTATTTTGCAAAATCCATCAACTGGTCAAAAACCTGCCCTGCCAGCACTACGTCAATCCCGTTCGCCTGGCAGCCGCGGATTCCCTGCGCCTCGTCCCCGTACAGGAACGCCTTGCGTTCAACTGCGAGTTTCTCGGTCTTCTTCTTGCTCATGGCACGGCGTACCATGTCCGCCCCGCCAAGGGAATATCCTGCGAGTTTCTGGAAAATCTGCATGACCTGTTCCTGGTATATGGGATAGCCATATGTATGTGCCAGGATTGGCTGTAGCTCTGGGATCTTCGTCAGGCATGACTCTTTACGCCGCCCTGTGTTTTTTACCTCAATAATGCTGTCCAAATACTGGAGCGGGCCCGGTCGGAAACAGGCATTTAAGAGGATCAGGTCCTCAATGCTCTCTGGCCTGAACTTCTTGAGCATTTGCTTCATGCCCGATGATTCAAACTGGAACACCGAATTCGTCCGTCCTTTTGCATAAATCTCCCGGAACACATCCGGATCCTCCTCAAGCGCATTCACGTCTATCTCCAGACCATGCTGCTGCCTGATGAGCTGCAGGCAGTCTGAGATCAGATCCAAGGTTGCCGAGCCAAGCACATCCATTTTAAGGAGTCCGTGTTCCTCTACTTCCAGCATGTCACATTGTGTTGCCCACGTCTGTTTCTCCTCTACCCAGTGCAGCGGCATGTAATCACAGACATCCTTGTTATCCGAGATTACGACACCTCCCGCGTGCATACCCGTGCCTGCAAGCCTCCCCTCGATCAGCCGCGCGTCATGGTAGATGCGCTCCTCTTCCGGGGTGCTGCATGCACTGAGTATCGCTGTTTCCGAACCTTCGAGGTTATCGCCTGTCACCAGGTCGGAAAGCCGGTAGCCGTGTTTTGCGAACTTCCGTTTCCTTTCATCCCGTTCTGCCTTGGTCAGCTCCTTATCGCTGTCATACAGCTCACTCGCGATGTTCCGCGCCGCGGTCTGCAGCGCGCTCTTGGCAGCATATGTATCCGCCGTTGCAATTGATACAACGGCATTTTCGCCGAACTTCCACTTCACATACTGGATGATCACCGGACGGAGGCTTGTTTTTATGTCTGTGTCAATGTCAGGCATGCTGACCCGCTCCGGGTTCAAGAACCTCTCGAACAGAAGGTCATACCGGACCGGATCCACGTTCGTAATCCCGAGTAGATAGCAGACCTCACTGCCCACTGCCGAACCCCTGCCCGGCCCCACGCCGACACCGGCTGAGAACCCTTTCTTCCTGCACCAGTCTTCCGCTTTGGCGAAATCATTCGGGATATTGGCAATCTCGGATTTGGGCACGCCGCCCAGGATCCTGGCCATGTTACTGAAATCACGCACAATCAAATGGTAATCAACATATCCCATACGTTTAATGATCCGTACTTCATGCTCCAGGCGCTGTTCACGGGCTGGATCCCATGCGCCTTTCTCCTGCATCCGTGCCTTTGCTTCCGCGATCAGACGGTCAAATTCCGCCTCGCCATCCTTTACTGCCGGATAATGCCCGGCCTTTGGGAATACGACCTGGCAGTCCTCAAGTATGCTGGTGTTATCCAGGGCCTTTGCTGCCGTCTCTTCCCCTACCGCATTGCTGAGAGCCCGGAACAGTTCTTCCGGAGATTTAATATACATCTCCCGGTCGGCATCCGTTACTGGCTCTGCTTTTTGAAAATATCGGAATCTCAGGATCTTCCTGCTACGCACAGCGTCTTCGGACGGGTCAGGGATATGCGCGTCATTTGCCGCAATCACGGGGATTCCCAGCTCCGCTGCAAGCGCCGCAAGCCGGGGCATGACCGCCAGTTCCTCCTCCATGCCATGGTTCTGCAGTTCCACATAAAAATCCGGGAAGATTCCGGAAAGAACTGCCAGCTTTGCTTTTGCGGAACGGATCAAGTCTGTTTCTCCCACATACTCCAGCTCCCCGCCCACGAGCGACTCATAGCACTCTTTCCTTGCTTTCCGTTTATCAGCCATCGCCTTAGCATTCTTCCTGCGTACGGACAGTTCATCAATCTCTGCCTTGATCTCAGCGACTGCTTTCTTCGCATGTTCAACAAGCTGCATCCCGTCATCCTGCTTTAGCTCCATATCCTCACCAAAAGTAATCTGTCCGGGATCCTTAAGTTTTTTCTGGTAATTACGGGTCAGATACGGCGCATACTCCGCCGATTCCGCTTTCAGCTCCTTGATTTTTTCCACACAGGCGAGATACTCCGCGTTCCATTGCTGCCATTCCTCAAAAGATGCCCGGTATTCCTCCGCTTTAAGGCGTGATCTTTCCATTTTCTTCCGTAGCCGGAAATTGGTCAGCAGGATACGGGCTATCGGGCCGCCAATACAGGCAGTGGTAGCAAACACATGCCGGTTGCCCTCAAAATGCCGGCGCATCACTTCTTCTGTCAGCACGGGATACCATCGCTTGGACGCTGACTGGATCCGGCTGCGCCAGGCGTCCCGTAATGCCCTGCTGATTGCGACATACCCTTCGTAATCTTTGGCAACTATGACCAGATGCTCCATTCCTTCCAAATAAAACTCACAGCCAGGAACGGCATTGATCCCGTACTCCGCACCCGCTTTCATAAATGAGGGAATCCCAAGAAGGGTCCCGTGGTCTGTGAGGGCAATGCTTTTAACCCCCAGCTCTTTTGCCTTTGCGACAATCTCTTTTGGCGTTTGTGCCGAATCGTGTAAAGAATACATACTGTGTACATGTAAGATACCCATTTTTCTTCCTCCTTCTTAATGAAATTATTTCTTCAGAAATATGTACAAACAGGCAGGGAAAAACCGCAGGAAGCCCTGCGGTTGCATCTATCCATCGGGGAACACGTCATCATAATCCTGGATCTCCGGGTCTGGCATGTTCCCGTTCACGGTAATGTTCGTGCCTGTATTCGCAAGCGCATCCATCAGCGACGAATTTCCCTGCAGGTCAACGGTTGTCGCAACGGCTGCGTCCTGGAAACAGCCCCCGAACTCCTGGGGATTCCCGTCCACCCACAACACGCCGCTAATCTTCCCGCAGCCCCCAAAACAGGCTCCCGCATCCTGTACATGCTCCGGGATGACCGTCAACGTGGATAATGACAGCGCGCCGTTAAACGCCCCATTCATGTTCATGACGCTCGTGGGAATCTCAGGCATATCCTTCAAATTAATGCACCCTTCAAACATGCCGCTGATATCCGCCACGCCAGGCGGGAGCGTCACCGTCACGAGCTGCCTGCAATCCTTAAACGCGGAACCCGCCGCCAGCACAGACTCCGCGCCCGACAGGTCCGGAGCTGCCTGCAGCGAGGAGCATCCGGCAAACGCGGAAGTCAGGGTACGCACGGAGGCTGGAACAGCGGGCACGGAAACCAGGCTGCTGCAGTCCTCATAACAGCCGGACAGGTCAAGGAGCCCGTCACAGGCACTCCAATCCGGCGCCTCTTTTAATGCGGCGCAATCTGCGAATGTGCCTGACATGCTTGTCACGGACGCGGGAATGGGGGATACATAGGAGAGATTTTCCAAGCCGGCAAAGAAATAATCCAGGCTCGTCGGTCTTACCCCTTCGCCAAACGTCACATACCGGATCTCATTCGTAAGATCGGATTCCTGCCATGGAAAGCTCCCTTCATTAAACTGCAGCACTTCTCCCTCCCCTTCAAAACTCAGTTCCCCATTTGAGTATAGAACAGCGCTCACATCCCCGGCCGCTGGCGACCCGCAATCGAAAGCCTCAAATTTTTCCCGCCGGTTCTTTACCAGTACCGTACAGGACATTCCCTTATCTCCTTTTAGTGTAACAGTGATTTTTGTGCCTCGCCCATATGGTTTGAGTTTTTTGCCGGACAAATCAAACTCGTCTCCCGAAAGCCGGGTTTCCATGCCATTCTCATGTATGGCCGACACTTCAAAGTCACGTTTTTTCAATTCTTCATTTACTGCGTACTCCTTCCTGTTTGCCGCCTCAATCCCGACAACAGGGCTTTTCTCAGACAGCACGCCTATTACAAGCGGATATATGAACGATATCCCGATATACGCCGCCATGAGAACGGCTCCTGCAATGGCTGTCATATGGAAACATTTATTTTTCATAAATACAGCGGAGGCGGAAACCTCCGCATCCTCCTTCCTATTTTAAATCAGAGAATTTCTCCATAACCGTTTCTAACGCCAGTTTCAGATCATGGTAACAGAGCAGGCACTCAATCTTTTTGTCATAGACGAGGAATGCCATTGTCTCATCTTTCTCATTCCACTGGATTGCACTTCCCCGGTATCTGCCCCCTCTTTTTACAGGACGCTCGGCACGGAGCATGTTCCGGTCTGGACGGATCCGGATGCTTATGGCACCGGCCTGCACATGGATACTGCCATTTTCCTCTGTTCCTGCCATGTCAAGGGCAGACAGCACTTCCATCACATCAGCCGGCCTTTTCCCTTCCAGCTCCGTCTTGAGGGCATTTGCCTCCGCACAGACTCTCGCATACTCTGCATCCTTTTGGCTGCACAATGTCTGCCAACGTTTATCTGCACTATGAGCCTCCAGCTGGAGCCGTGCGCTCTCCTTACGCATAGTTTCCCTCAATTCCGTGATCACATGTTCCTGAGCGTCACGCTCCGACCTCAGTTCGGCAATCTGTTTCCTGAGCGCCCCTGCATCATCCCGGTTCTTTTCGCTCTCCAGGCTGTCAATGTAGCGTTTCCTGTCCTCAAGGCTGCGTTCCGCAGCCTCTGCCGTTTCTTCCCTGACAGATAACTGCATTTCCCGTGCCTGGTATTCCGCTTCCCTGATATCCCACTGTTCAGCTTTCCGCTGCAGCTCTTCTGCCTTAATGTCAATCCCAGCCTCTCTGGAATCAAGCACGGATTCCCTCTTATCCAGTGTCTCTTCGCGGTAATCCATCTGTTCCTTCCTTGCGCGGAACACCTTGTCCATATCCGCATACATGCTACGCATCTGTTTGACTACTTCAGCGGAATACGTCTGGCTCTCTGGCATTTGCATCTCCATTGCCGGTGTTTTCTGCCCTCCCGGCATCCCTGTTTCCAAGCCAGGATCCTGCCGCGCCCCCTCTGCTGCATATTCCGGCATCTGGGATTCCGGCAGGGATATTGATTCTGCCTGACATTCCGGGGATTGCTCTGGTTCAGGCGGGCACTCGGTTTCTGTCACAGGCAAGGTCCCTGCCGGCTCCTGTCCAAGGTTTCCCGGGGGTTCCGTGATTACCGCAGATTCCGGCTCTGTCGGTATCTTTGGCGGTTCATCCGGCAGTATTTCCGGATGTTCCTTTTTTACAGGCACATATCCATGTTTTCCAAGCGCCACTTTATTGTCCTTCAAAAACGCAAGGAACTGCCTGACAGACTGTTTCACTTCCCTGGCGGCAACTTCATCCGGTTTCCCTGCAAGCGGATGGGTATGCTTGAGCGTGATCTTTTCGTTGTAATAGCTGCAGCGGATGAACCGCCCTGTCTCCAGCTCCTTGCTGATCTCCCCGAGCTGCCTGTCATCACAGCCTGGATAGATCCTTGATGTCTCCATGCGGAACAGGTCTGCCCCGTCCATCAATGAAAAATCCACATGCATCCCCTCGAAATCAAAAAAGAAATCAAAATTCTTTTTCTCCTTCGGATATCCAAGCCCTTCCACTCCCGGCTCATCTTTCATGCTGCTGTATAGCTCCTGATAAACCTGTACCTTTGCTTCCTGTCTCATAAATAATAGGGCGAGTCCCCCACGTCCGCGGGAAACTCCGCCTCCTCCTTTCTATTTTCCTTACCTTCGTTTCCGATTACAATATGGAAGAAAAGAGAATAACAAAAAAAGAAACCGTTTCCGCGGCCTCTTTTTACAGGAATATTACAGGAATAGCAGGAGCTGCCCATCATCTTCAAAGGGGAATTCTGTTTCCGGGAAATCCGAAAGCATGATCACACTCTCCTCCTCCTCCACACGTTCATGGAAGAACCCAATCCTACGCAGGTCATGAAACAGGAGGTCGAACATTTCGTCAAAAATCTCCCTTTCCTCTCCTTGTGGGATCGCGCATATGGACTGGTCATCAAATTCAAACTCATAACAGTCTGCGTGTGCATACAGATAATCGCTTTTTTCCCCAAGCGTATCCTTCACATAGCAGGCAAATGCACGGGCAAACATTTCACAGGGGGATGCCCAGTATCCGTGCCCGTCTTTTGAAAAAAGCCTGTCAAAATGCTTGGAACCACGGAAGTAATCCGTAAGGTTGCCGTCTGCGTCCTTCCGCAGCCCATTGACCAGTTTTACAAAACTCTCAGGAAACGCGCCCTGGTCCGTCTGTTCACTGGCAAGCTTGTTCACCTGGCCTCCGAAGGTCTTTGCCAGCTTATCATCCAGCGCATGCGCCCATTCATGGGCAGTGCACCCTGCCCCGTTCATTTTAGTCAGGTTGATGACTTCCCGCAACGGCTCATAATGAGCACTCGCGGCGGAATGCCCGCGTGCCCCGAACGCAAGGGCAAGACTCCCTCCGAACGTCACATCGGAATCCATGATCCTGACCGCATATGCCATATCTTTCAGCGCGTCATAGCACATATCCATTGAAACACGGCGGTCAGCCTGGGAGCACCAGTTCCCGAACTCAACGCCTCGGAAACCGAACTCCTTCTGCCATTGTTTCGGCGTGATATGCCTGCCGCGGCGGTAATCCGTGCCTGTACGCTCGATATGGTCAAGCTGTGGCGGCATAAATTTCCGTTTTTTCTGTTTCTGCCCTATTTTCTTCCCTTCAGGGAAGTTCGCACGTTCCATCTTCCACGCAAGTGTGCCTTTCTGCCATTTCAAGGAACGCAGGTTCCCAATCCGTATGATATCGGACCAGTGGCCGATATCGTAATCGTCCTTGACAGACTCTTCTTCAAAACGGGCAACATCATCCCTCGTCCTGCATGCCATCACATGATCCCGGAGGTCACCAAGCTGGATGATGAACGTTTCTATGCTCTCAAGTTTTGTCTTGTGCTGGTAAAGGCGCGGTGCCGGGCTGGACATATTGCGGATGGTGCGCTGCCAGTAGGCTACGAACACGTCAGTACCGGACTTCACCTGCTCCTTTCCTGACGGCATCGGCCATACATACTGTTTGGTGACGTACATCGCCCTCTCAGCTTCATTCAAGCTTTCAAGATCTGAAACTCCAAGGCCTTCCCTCTTCCACATGTCTTTTCTTGCCCCGCCGATCTTTTCTCCAAAATCCTGAATCTTCATATCAGTTCCTCCTCTTAATGAAATTTTTACAATGACAATTTGGGAAAAGCACCGAAAAAAGGAAGGGCATCACGCCCTCCCTGATTCCCTGGTGGCAGCTCCGTCATCCAATAGGAGCTCCCACACGGGAGAATAATAGGAAAAATACTGCTTTCCGGTATCCCGATCAACAAAAACACCATCCTTGTATGGATCGCCGCATGGGGACACCCATTGCCCGCCTTCATAAGACATATGCGCTGCATCATAAGCGAACTGTATCAGTACCTGTTTTGTGGCAAACACATCCAACGCCTTGTCTATCCCTTCATCCAGCATGACCTGCACATACCGCTCTATATTACGGAGTTCCGCCGCATGGAGCGCAGCCTGAGCCTGCCTGTCTTCCTCCCTTGCATATGTAGCAGGCGTAACCATATCCCGGAACACCAGCATTGTGCCGTGGATGACCTCACATGCTAATGCTCCCAGCGTATTTATGTACCTGTCCTCCAGGTTCCGGAATTTAATCTTCCCCTTCCCGTCTTCGCTTATCCGGAATATAACATCAAATCCAAGCCCGCGCTTGTTGCGTTCAAAAAGCCGGCACCGTTCCATCCATTTTTCCTGCGAAAAATTATTCATTTCTTCTCCTCCTTTTATGAAAATCATTCGCTTGGAATATGGTGTAAAAAAGGGAAAAACTGTCACGCTGACAGTCTCTCCCCAGCCTGTCGGGCTTTGGCTGCGCGCCGCAGCACCGCAATCGCCTGATCGGTTTCCCTTTTCATTCCGTAACGCCTGTACGTCTCTGCCGCCTCTGCCGCCTTGCGTATGACCAGCCCGGCAAACTCCTGCTCCGACATAAAATCCTTCCATGACACACGGGTATTCTTCACTTTCAGATACCCGTGTGTCACATGTGGAGCATAGTGCTCATTCAACCCGAGCGGGCGTTTCATATCGCCATATGACACGCAGCATGCTGCCTCCCCGCTTGGCCGGAGCCCAATAGTACGCGCCTCCTGCGGAGTCAGGGAAAAGGACATGCGCTCTTTCTCGCTTGCAACAAACCAGTCCGGGCAGCCTTCGAGTTCCCATAAGTAATTTGCCGCCTCCTTTATATCCCAGCCAGCTGTCATCATGATCACGTCAAGGGCTTTAAAGGCACGGCAGCAGGAATTACAGTAAATATTATTCCATCCCTCCTTAAAATAAGCACTTGGGTTCGTGTCGTCATGCTCCGGGGAAGGGCAGCGCAGGAAATAATTCATGCCTTTCCTCTCCACAGGAATCCCCAACGCATCCACGACCGTTTTGATATCGGCCTCTTCTTTCAGCCGTTTCATTTGGCTTTCCATGGCAAAACCTCCTTTAATGATTGTCTTCTCAAAGACAATTTGGAAATTCTCCCCCAAAAAGAAACTGCACAATCACTCCTAACTGACAAAGCCCTGCAGGTTACGCCCGCCTCTTCTCAGCTTGGCAAGGGCTTTGTTTTCAATCTGCCGGATCCGCTCCCTGGTAACTCCCATATGTCTCCCAACTTCCTCAAGCGTTAACGGTCTCCTTCCATCAAACCCGAACCTCATATAGATTACCTCTCGTTCACGGGTACTCAGAACCCTGTCCACTTGCTCACGCACTGCCTGATAGCCATATTCCTGTTCTACCTGTTCAGCAAAACCAGAGTTTTTTTCATCAGCCAGGATATCTATAATCTCTTTGTCCTTGTCGTCATCCCCTTCGAGGAGCCGCCGGTTCAGGGAAGTGAGTTTCTGCATTTCCATTACGCACAGCACTGACTCCACACTCTCCATGCCCATGCCTAGCTCTTCTGCAATCTCTTTCTCTGTTGGCATTTTGTTATATTCATTCTTATATATTTTCTGAAACTCACAGACCTTCCAAACTTTATCTGCCATATGCACTGGCAAACGGATCATTTTCCCAGTATTGACCATGCTCCTGCCGATTGCCTGCCGGATCCAATGGCAGGCATAGGTAGAAAACTTGATCCCCCGCGACTCATCAAATTTTTCAACAGCCGTAATCAGCCCAATCACGCCCTCCTGTACAAGTTCTTCATCTTCGAGCCCCAGCCCCGAAAACCGTCTCGCAATATACCGGCACAGCCCGGTATTTCTCTCAACGATCAGATTCCGCACTTCCTGGGTGCGGTGCAATTTATAATATTCAAATACTGCCCGTTCTTCTTCGGCAGTCAGTTGTTTCTTTTTCAGCAATTCCAAGGCATCCATCATCAACCACCCGGGCGGCGGTTTCCGCCCTTAATCCTTTCGACATTTTTCTTTCCCTGTTTAATATGAAAAAAACGCCTTAAGGCGTTTTTTCCAAAGAAGAAACCCGGAACCCGGTTCCGGATACAGTCATGTCACACAACATTTCATTTTTCATTTCGCCATCAATCGAACTGATCCTGCGTATCGTCTCTTCCAGAGGCAGCCCCCGGCTCAGGATATCACGGATGCACTCCTCCTTCCCGGCTGAGACAAATATGATCCGCGCGCCATACTCCAGCCGCATGTTGACTGCACCGTTAATGTCCATGACAAGCAGCGGGATACGGCCCTCGCGGAAGACGCTTTCCACATCCTCCCGGCAGGTCCCGTACATTTCCCCCATGTAAGAGGATGTTTCCACAAAATCATTGCGCTTATAGTGGAACTGCTCCCAGCTTACGCAACGGTAGAATGCACGGGAGCCAGCATTCGTGGTGTACCCCATCACGCGCCTGTAACGTCCGGTCTCTTCCAGCGCCGTCGCAACACGGTTTTTCCCAGCCCCAGATGGCCCGACAAGGACAACCGGAGACATGGGATCCATCTCCGGCTCCGGTTTTTGGACCATATCCACCAAAGTAAGAAATTCCCGGTATGTGGTCGTGGAGATCACGCCCGACACACTGAGGTTCCATGGCTGGCGGAACAGGACGGGATATGTGACTTCTGCACTCCTGATGTGATCCGGGCAGTCATCCAGCAGCATATCTGCCTTCAGCATGTCCTTACGCGTTCCAATCAGAATATTTTCAGGGTTGATTTCAGGGAAATTCCGTATAATCGACGAAACGCGTTCCCCGGCACATTCTGCGGCTACGCTCGTCGCAATGAAGATTTCCGCACGCCTGCTCAATGCCTGGATAAATTCCCTGGCTTTAGGCAGCACCGGCATATCCCGTACAAACACTGGATCCCGGAAATATATGAGGCGTTCGTCCAAGCCGCACCCAAGTTCGCCCCATGCGGTAATATCTTCCTTTTTGTAAGCGTACTCCTTTTCACGGTTCAATTTCGTAACTGCATACCCATTGCAATCGAACAGCACATCGTCGCAGTCAACAACAACTTTAAATGTTTTCTTCATATCAAATCCTCCTTTAATGATTGTCTTTTCAAGGATAATTTGACGACATCAGAAATTTTTCTTACAAAAAAGGAGGGCTTAGAACTGCTGCGGCAATGGCTGACAAGCCTGTGCAGAGAGTATCGTTAAAAAAAAGGCTGGAGGCGTTCAAAGTGAAAGCAGCGGGAAAGGAGAAACAGGAGAACCATAAGGAAAAAGGGAAGGAGGCAACAATGTAGGTAAAAAAATTCATAGTTATTTTGTTGCAAAAGTGGCAATAAAACCATACAATATAAACAGGGAAGTATGTATGCTGTAAAATAAGCCATACTAGGAGGTGTTTCTTATGGCAACTTCAAGCATTACAAAGAATTTTGTTATATCAGGCCAGAAGCAGGTGGAGATGTTTGCTGATGCGATTGAAGCATCTGCTAATAACCCTACGCCTCCTGTCAATGTCAGCGCTACTTTTTTAACTGACCCGAAAGATATAGCGAAATTTATGGAGAAAAGGAAGAAAGCGAATGCAGGAAACAAGTAAATATACAGTTTTCAACATTCGTGAGTATTTGGGCAATGGAAGTCATGGACTCGGAGAGGACACGCTGCTTCAGGTTCTTTCCGAGTTTTCATGTAAGATAAACCCGGATGTTGAAAGATTCATAAAGAAACAGTCTGTAGAGTTTGCAAAAAAACAACAGTCGGTTACATATCTGGTATTTTCAACGGAAGATGCAGAGCTGGTTGGATATTTTGCACTCACAATCAAACCGATTACCATAAACGCAAAACCATTCAGTAATACCGTAAAAAGGAAACTGTCAAGAGTAAGCACATTGAATGAACAGGATCAGACTTATAATCTTGCGGCGTATCTGATCGCACAGCTTGGGAAAAATTATAATAATGACGCAAATGAACGCATTTCAGGTAAAGAATTGTTAGGGCTTGCAATACGGCAGATACAGCAGCTGCAGTATTTAGCGGGCGGCATGGTTATCTTTTTGGAGGCAGCGGATGAAGAAAGGCTTTTGTCTTTCTATCGTGAGAACGGTTTTCAGCAGTTCGATACAAGACTGACAGATTCCTCCAAAGGGGAGCCGCATGAGCTGATACAGTTATTAAAACTGTTGTAACGAAAAATTTTATAGTAAAAGTAACTTCAGGTGCATGGTAGAGAAAAAATCAATACCATGCACTTTTTTTGTTTTCGGGATACCGTCTTGTAAATATTCAGGGCGGTATTTTTGTGTGGAAAAAGGAAAGGAAAATCAAATATGGCAGACGCAAAAACAGAAAGTAAAGGAGATCACTGACAAGCTGGAGGAAGGGTTAAAAGAACTTTTTGAGAGCGGGAAGTACAAAAACTACCTCTCCACCATGTCTAAATTCCATAATTACAGTGTCAACAACACGCTCCTGATAGCCTTACAGCGCCCTGACGCCAGTCTGGTCGCAGGCTACCAGGCATGGCAGAAAAATTTCAACCGCCATGTAAACAAGGGGGAGAAGGGAATCCGTATCCTTGCCCCTGCCCCTTACAAGATCAAAGAGGAACGGGATAAGTTAGACCCTGTGACCGGGGAAATCATGCTTGACCAGGATGGGATGCCGCAGACGGAGGAAGTGGAGATTAAAATCCCCGTTTTCCGTGCGGTATCCGTCTTTGACGTCAGCCAGACATCAGGAGAGCCAATCCCGGACCGTAGAGACAAAAGAGCTTCTCTCCATGGTGGAGGGATATGAGGACTTTGTTAAAGCAGTTGCCCATGTTGCTCTGGTTCCAATCAGCTTTGAGGATATACCCGGAGATTCAAAAGATTTCTTCAGCCCAACAGAAAAACGGATTGCGGCGCAGGAGGGCATGGGCGAGAGCCAGACTTTAAAGACGATGGTGCATGAAACAGCCCACTCCATGCTGCATGATAAGGAAATCAATAAGGATATTCTTGCGCCCGCAAAGGACAGGAACACCAAAGAGGTGGAAGCCTTATACTCAGCATTCCAAAATGTTAATCATTTTAAAGAATGCTGAGAAATAAGGCACTTTACTACTAAAAGATGAGCATTATTCGTTAGCGCAATCCACAAATCCTTGCCATTTCATCTTCACTGCCCTCCCACATTGCCGCTTCATCAGGTATGGGTGTTGGAACAGATTCCATTGCTCCCCGAAGCTGTTCAACAGACTGCTTTGCATAGTAGTTTTTGGTTGTATCAGTCCTGGCATGTCCTAACACTGTAGAGACAAGTTCGATGGCGATCCCATCCTGGTAAAGATTTGTGGCCCTGGTCCGCCGGAACATGTGGCAATGGACTGAATCTGGAATGCTGATCCCTGCCTCGCTTACCAGGGCTGCATATTTTTTTATAATCCTCTGGACATTTCCAACGGACATCCTGTCTGCCACACCTTTTATCGTTGTGGAAAATAAGTAGGCTTCTTTAGAAGAATTGCTGTGATATACACGCATATACTCCTTAAGGTGTCCAGCCGCCTTAGCTGTCAATTGTATGGTTCTCTCTTTGTTGCCTTTGCCTGTTATGAAAATATTGGGATATTTTGATTCCATTGCAACATCACATAAGCGGATGTTGAGCAGCTCACTGACTCTTACAGCTGTATCGTAGAGGAGAATCAAAATAGCACGGTCCCGTACACCAAACTTCGTATCCGGCGGTGCGGACAGTATTGCGGCAAGTGCATCCTCGGACAGAACAGGCTTTTCCTTTTTTATGGTTTTGCAGGGTGATATCTGGCTGACTGCCAGAGCAACCGACTGGATGGATATGTCCATATCCGAGGCATAGTTCAGATAGGCGCGGATAGCCGCGACTCTTACATTTACAGTTGATGGCTGGCTGCCATTTGCAA
>OFGR01000643.1_pt1 | contig 33851 bp, 31 predicted proteins | sample 1521811 | NCBI WGS metagenome assembly OFGR01 (sample SAMEA3504098, study PRJEB24116) | mouse gut metagenome | biome: mouse gut; feature: mouse-associated habitat; material: faeces | place: Denmark | collected 2011
CCTCCTTGATAAAATCCTGTTCCCTGCCGCTCATGTGAGCCAAGCAAAGCAATATCCTCTCTCTCATTCGTTATTTTATGTTTAGATGTTATCTTTAACAACCCGGCATGGATTGCCATATGCAACTACATTGTCCGGAATATTTTTTACAACAACGGAGCCAGCTCCAATCATGCAGTTTTTCCCGATTTTTACTCCTTGTTTGATGCAAGCTCCTACGCCGATCCAACTACATTCACCCACCTCGACATTGCCGCTTAATGTTGCACCGGGAGCGATATGAACATAATCACCTATCCGGCATTCATGGTCAACCGAAGCTTTTGTGTTGATAATGCAGTGTTTCCCTATACGCACATCCGAGTTGATGATTGCCGCGGGCATTACAACCGAGCCGGCATCGATAGTCGCAGAATCTGAGATTATGGCTTTTGGATGTATGGCCTTTGCATACTGAACATCATATTTTTTAGCTATGATTTTTCGCACGCGACATGCTCCGATGCTTATAATCATTGGCCCTTCGATTGTGGTATCGGTCGGTTTCAATACTGGTTTACCATGAAGAACGGAGCTTTGTGGACTGTCATCGTAGAGACAACCTACTTCATCGCCCTGCTCGGAGATAATATCCATTATAACCTTTGCATGTCCGCTTGCACCGAATAAATTAATTGTTGCCATTGAATGGTTCCATTGTTGCAGCAGTCGCTGAATTAATATCTTCGCGACCAAGCACTTTTTTGATTGTTGTAAGGATGACTTTGCAATCTGTCAGAAATGAAATATGGTCGACATACCACACATCCAGTTCAAATTTCTTTGTCCATGATATGGCGTTGCGTCCATGACACTGGGCCCATCCTGTGATTCCGGGGCGTACCTCATGTCGACGAGCCTGTTCTGTGGAATACAGTGGTAAATACTGTACAAGTAATGGCCTTGGTCCTATAAGTGACATGTCACCTTTGAATACATTCCAAAGTTGGGGCAATTCGTCAATGGATGTAGAGCGAACGAAGCGGCCTACCTTTGTCAGACGTTGTGCATCAGGAAGCAGGTGCCCCTCGGCATCACGTTCGTCAGTCATTGTCTTAAACTTGATAACCTTAAATATCTTGCCATCTTTGCCGGGGCGTTCCTGAAAGAAAAAAGCTCCGGCACCCTTGTTAGCAAAGTGCAGCCATACGGTGACGGCAGCAAGTGGAACGGATAGCACAATCAAAGCACAGCCCGAGGCAGTGATATCTATTGCCCGCTTGAAGAAACAACTATATAAATTCATGAAGTTTATTGGTATATCAGTATTTTTTGCAGAAGTAGTGAATGATGGCTGACAGTTCTTCAACAGTCATAGGGGTGTAGGTCAGTGAGCCCGCATGGATGCGGACATGACAATGGAGGCATCAGTATTCAGATGCTATGCTGGCGTATGATTAATCTACTTTATTTAGATAGCGCTCGGTCTGATTATCCCAATGGGAGTACATTATCTCCAGCTCCTCAATGGTATAGCCGAGAGCCTGTGCCACATCCTCGATTTTTGCATCGGGGTGCGACTCTTTGTATCTGATGGCGCGCATCAGTGGGCGTGGTATCACCAACCGGTAGGGTGCTTCTTGCGGATCCGGGAGTTTATCGGTATTGAATGAAGCTACCTCTCCCGTTTCATCAAGATGCTCTTTCTCAAAATTCTTCAGGACAAGAAGCTGCGATACTCCCGACGGATTGCCGAAATCCATGTCGTAGTCTATTTCCCACTGTGCATCCAGTATGGAGCGTTTCGCAAACCAGAAGTTCATGAATGTGCATGGAGCAATGACTTCCGGCTCGCGTCCGGAATTGATGGTATCCTCCGGTTGCTTTAGGAATCGGGTTACTTTACGCGCTTTGTCAAGACTGTGATAGAAGCGTACTATAGTGTCGCCTATGATGGCCAATGCCGGTATTGTCGGCGCCGGAATTCCGAGTATACCGGTCTGTTCGCCCTTCAGCTCCGACGCACGGTGGATGGTGTAGCCGCAATGCCCGAGTTTGGACGGATTGGTCACCACATCGTCACGCTTAAGTGCAAGCGCTTTGTCAAGTATCGCGCGGTACTTCTCCTCATGCTTTGCCGACAGGGCTATTCCGGTAGCCGATATGCTCATACGCCATATCACTGACATCCAGAACAGATAGGGCACCGCAGGCGGATATTGTTTCTTCCCGGCGAGAATCTCCGAGTACCACGATTCGATAGTGGAAAACCGTTTTTCACAAGCCTTGCAGAAATAGTGGTCAAACGTAAGCGGGTTGTGCTTCTGGTCGGCCTGTTCAAGCTCCTCGTTGCGTAGCGGTCGGTTGATAAGTTCCTCGCGGGCATCTTCCAGAACATCGCGTCCTATATATGTGTAATGGCCCCCTTCGGAAAGAGTGAACCGCTCTACCACGGCACGTTCGCGTCCTTTCTGCCCGTCGTATGAAAAGAGCCGTTCAATGATGCAGTTCGGTACCATGTGCGACCCTGTTTCATCGGCTTTCGCTTTTCGGCAGAGCATGCACCGGCATTCAGGTGAGCGTGTGTTCTTTTGGTTCTGGTGAATGCGTTCCTCCTCGATTTCTTCTTCGCCGGCACTTACCGCCTTTGCAAAATCGAGTATTTTTGTATGCAGGCGTAGAAATGATTCCTTTACCGGACGCTTTTCCTCTTCCGAAAATGGAGTACGTTCGCAGAAATTATCAAAAGCCTCTCTCCACTCCTGCATGTGGAAGAACAGTGTGGCCATATCCCCCTTGCGGATATGGTTGTCGGCTATGAGGTTGAGTCCGTCGAATAGCAGTTTGAACTTGTCAGGAGTGTCATATATGCCGCCGGTCAGGCGCTTCTCCTCATCGAAGTACTCTTGAAAAGCCTTGTTGATAGCCTCTTCATTGTCAAGCGGGAGAAGAATCTTGATTCTCTCCATGAGCCGGTATACTTCATCGAATTCCTGTGGGTGAGCCATCTCCTTACGTTTATTAGCTGTTCAGATAATTCACAAATATAATATAATCCGGCGGAAAAGTCAGCTATCGGGGCAGAATCTCCCGGTAAAAATCCTTAAGGCAGCGGCGCACGAAGCTCTGCTCGAAGCGCGATGCTATGAGCGGTCGCGCCTCGGCGGCCATCTGCCGGGTCAGCTCCTTATTCTCAACAATTGACGTCATGGCCCGGTAGAGAGCCTCAGTATCACGCGGCGGAATGATGATGCCGTTTCTGCCGTCGGTTATTATTTCGCGTGAGCCGTTTATGTCGGTAACGATTGATGGCAATCCCATAGCTCCGGCTTCGATTACTACGTTGGGAAATCCTTCGCGATAGCTCGGAAACGCGAGGCAGTCCGAAGCTGCCAGCCAGGGTCTGACGTCGCTCTGCCGCCCGACAGCTTCTATGGCCGGATTTTGCTCTATTTCATTTAACGTATCTTGGTCAAGCGGGTCAAGTTCCGGTTCCTGACTGCCGATAAGAAGCAGCCGTGTAGACGGGTGCTTGCGGTTGAGACGGGCAAAGGCCTCGGTCAGTTCGCGTATCCCTTTGTCGCCAACCAATCGGCCGATGAAAATAAAAGTGAAGCAGTCAGGCCGTTTATACAGTTGGGCTTCCTTTTGCACGTCATTATCCAATGGGTTAAACCGCGTAAGGTCGATTCCCCGCACATTGCCGTAGCCGAGCACCTTCAGAGGCTTGCTGGTTATGCGGTAGGCAGTGAGGTCCGATTTGACCCCCTCGCCTTCAGGAATGATATGCGTGGCGCAGGCACATGTCAGGCGGTCAGTGAATATCAGTATCCTTTGCTTCAGTCCGGTAGCTGTCGGGAACACGAGCCCGGTGAACGTGTGGACGCGTACCGGCACGCGGCACACCCATGCCGCCATCATGCTGAGCAGTCCCGCTTTGGGAGTCATGGAGTGGACCATCGTGGGGCGCTCGCGGCGGAACACGCGGATAAGCCCCCACAGACTTTTGAGGTCGCGCAGCGGGGAGATATGCCTCTCCATTGCTACGGCATGCGTCATCACCCCTTCGCCATGTGCTATTTCTTCCAATTCCTCGCCGGGCGAACTTACCGCCACAACGTCGTATCCCTCCTCCTGACGGAGTTCTTTTAGCAGGCCGGAGCAAAACGCAGTCAGTGACCCCGGTATCGTGGTCACCCTCACAATCTTAATCCCCATCGAAAAAATTCAGACTATTGATTTGTACATATCAAGATATCCTTGCGCCATCGCAGATATATCAAACTGATTGGCTCGTTCGCGACAACGGCGGGCCGTCTCAGCGTATAGTTCAGGCGATGTCTCAAGGTGTAATATTTCGTTGGCAAGCGCTTCGCTGTCAGAATGAGGAAACAGCACTCCGGCTCCGTCAACAACCTCGCGAAGTCCATCGACGTCCGATGATAAAAAGGGGTGTCCTACGCTCATTCCTTCGACCGAAGAAAGAGAAAGCCCTTCGAAATGTGATGACATCACGACATAGTCAGATGCGTGCAGCAGTTGAGGAACATCGGAGCGCAGCCCAAGAAAATGAACCCGCTTGGCAACTCCTGACTTTACTGACAAAGCTTCACACTCCGGCCGGCGTACACCATCGCCAACAAGAAATAGATGGAAATGCCGGGGCAGATTCCTAAGAGCGCGGATAATGGTGTCCTGATCCTTTTCCCATCGGAATCCGGCCACCATAATAATTTTACGACTGCCCGGGGCTATCGATTCAAGCTCCGAAGAAGCCTCGGCGGAGGCGTATTTATGCACATCAACACCATTGTTGATAGTGAGAATATCCGCTTTTGACCGCCCGATATAATTGCGCAGATTATCCTCAGCTTTTTGTGATATACACACTACTTTACGGTAACGGTTGTACATCCAGCGGTCAACCAAAGCATACCACCTCCACCGCCTTCGGCGGTTGGAGGTGGTATGCTCTGTAGTACACAGTACTACAGAGCATAACACCTTGCCTATAGCGGCAAATAATTGAGGTGCAGTATTGTGAGTGTGGACTATATCATACTGTTTGAGGTATGGCAATAGTTTGAACAGTCTTTTCGGTGAATAAACAGAGCCACCGATTCCGAGGTCAAATACTTTGATTCCGGCAGCTTCAGCATCGCGGCGAAATTGAGTGTCTATCCCGTCAAATAGAAGCAGGTCCACTTCATGACCCCCATCCTTAAGACGAGGAAGTAAATCAACCATCAGCTTCTCCGCTCCACCGGTACGAAGCGAAGTGATAACATGCAATATCCTCATAACTTTCGTTTATCGTTGATATTCATCAGTAATCCAATTGGAGACAGCCACCACCATCTTAATTTAATCCGTGCTTTTTTATTTGGAGAGGAGCAGAACCAGAATCTCCAGAAGTTAATCGCAGCTTTCAGTTTATGAATAAAAGGGATTTCCATATCAGATAACTCTGAATAGCAAATTGTTGACGCTACAGGACTTTTTGCTCGGACTCGAACAATTGAAGCGGAAAGTCCATCTGGAAGGTATTCTATTAATTTTATTGTTTTTGGGAAATACCTCAATTGATATCCATTTGCGCCAATACGGTTCCATACTAATGCTTCAGGACAAAAGCGTTCATCGTCAATTTCTGGGAAGGGAAATTTTCTTAATAAATCTGTCTTGAATACCTCGGCTAAATCTCCTTTTATACCATGCTTAATTCTGATATCAATAGGAGTGGCATCAACTGATTTATATGAGAATTCTGATAATTTATGTCCGTCAAACGTTTCGTCACAACCAGCAATTCCAATAAAATTCTCGTTGTCTAATATTTTAGCCCCCTCTGTTATTATGAATTCAATAGCATCAGATGTAATGGCATCGTCACTATCAACAATATAGAACAGGTCGCCTTGTGCTACATTTGTTGCGGCATTGATAGCCGTATGCTTTCCTCTGTTCTGTTGCTGTAGGAACCTTATATTTATAATGTTTTCAGAAATGAATTGGCTAACAACATGTTTGATATTATCAGTAGATCCATCGTCAATAATAAGCCATTCAAATTGTCGATTTGTCTGACTTTTTAGACTCTCATAAAGGCGTGTGATGCAATGAGCCCGATTATAAACCGGGGTAAAAACAGTTACAAGCATTTAGGCTTTTATTTTTTTAAGAGGTGTATGAGGAAGAATGGGGAAGTCTATTCAGTCAAAGATGAGATTAATTCTTTGATATCAGGATTTTGCGAACGTTCCGAAATGAGAATACCTTTCGGAGAAACAACAATGATTAGATTTTCAATACCATTGCAGATGATTGGAATATCTGATTCATTGATGACAGTACTATTGTGACAATTATTGTGGATAACTTTTCCTGAAGTATTGTCAAACTGAATCATATTTGAGAGAGAGTCCCATGTTCCTAAATCTTGCCATATCCCCGAATACTGGATAACTCCAATGGATTCTGCTGATTCCAGAACTTCGTAATCAAAACTAATCTTTGGGAATTTGGAATAAAGTGCTTTTGCTTCTTCAAAACTATTGAATTTACAGTATTGAGATGCGATATTAAACAGATAACCCAATTTGAATCCGAAGACACCACCGTTCCACATTGCGTTTTCTTTCATCATATTCTCTGCGTCATTTTTTGTCGGTTTCTCTACAAAACTTTTTACGAGATTAATATTCTGGGGTGTTGGAATGATATAGCCAAATTTAGAAGATGGCTCAGTTGGTGTAATACCCATAAGTACAATATCAACAGAGTCTGATTCTACGTAGTGGATAATTTCTTTAATTGCCTCGAAATAAGAATTCTCTACATATGAATCACAAGGAATAACGATGATGGGTTCATCATCGGTGATATCTTTCGCCTTTTTTAGAAATATTGAAGCTAACGCTATTGCAGGAAATGTATCGCGTCTCTCAGGCTCACATACTATATTAATCCCTTCTCCAAGCTGTTCTCGAATGATATCGTACTGACTGGAAGAAGTGGAGAAGGTGATTTCAGCATTTAGTCCGACCTCCTTTATCTGACGGACAATTCGCTGTATCATTGATTCTCTAGTCCCATTAGGAGATGGAAGCAATTTTAGGAATTGCTTTGAATTTATGTCATCAGACAAAGGCCACAGTCTTTTGCCAGATCCGCCTGATAAGATTATAATTTGCATGGTACGTGGACTAAATTTGACGTTACTAACGTATATACATTATATAGGTGAAAGCATAATAAATAACTAATACAGATGCTAACGTGTCGCATTTTGATCTGAAAATATCCATTCGGAATATTGGATAGGCGATAAGTATTGGAATCATCCACCATGAAACCTGAGCTAATCGGTTGGAGTAATTGGCTCGAATTGCAAGAACCCATACTGCATTAGCATAACAATAAGTACATAAAATAAAATTATAGAATATATCAGTTTTGCCTAATGATTCCAGTTTGGTTAGACAATTTATTCCCCAAATAATTGGGACAACAGAAAATAGGACAAAATCCCATCTAAAACCAGTCCTTGAGAAAGATTCGGCATTATTTGATAAACTACCAGTCAGATAACCGCCACCATCAGATGCAACAAAATCAAATGTTGCAAAGTATTCTTGGAATACTCGTCCCAAAACAAATGATAATAACAGGCAAATTAGCCATATGTAAAAAGCTTTCTTAGGGTTATGGTATAATAATGAGGCTATCATCCCACCGATAGCAATCATGGTAGACCCATGGATGCACCAAGCAAGTATTATACATAATATAGAAATGAGATATTTTTTGTTGTAGATGGCTAATAAGGACCATATTAACATTGAAAATCCCCACCCGTTTCGAATTCCATTAGTCGCAAATGAATACCATCCAAAGCTACATGCGAAGAATAAAATGAATAGGAAAGCTCCATATGGTTTGGATAGACATTTTGATAAAAAATATACTGGTAGACAATAAAAAGCCGCACTAACTAAAAAAAATAAATCAGGTCCAAGTCCAAAAGAGTGCCAATAATAATATAAGTATCCAAAAAATTTACTTTTAGCATACCACACACTTTGTGGAGTTAATGCGTATCTAAAGTAAATGCCGTATGCTGCAGAATCTCCAAATTTTGGAGAAATCCAATCACGGATTCCTATTATTAGGATAAGAAAAATGATTAGAATTAGTCCGGGTATATTTGACGTATCAAATGGAACATTATTCCCTTTATACTTAAAAAAAATGATTGTTACCAGTATTAGAAGCGTATTATATAATACTGCATATTGGATATCGGGACTTAACATGAGCTGATGCCTGTAATCTTCATTATGTTGGATATGTAATAATTCCAGGTAAAGAAGTTTTCAACTCTTGTACGGGCTAATTTGCTTTGATCTTCAATGAGATTTCTATTGTAATATAATCTCGTTATTAGAGTTGTTAATTCTTGTTCATTATTAATCAACCATCCACCGTTGTTATGCTCTATTGCAGATGGGATTCCACCAAAATGTGTACCTATAGTTGGAGTACCGCATGCTTGACTTTCTAGGAACACTAATCCGAACCCTTCAATATTTGATGAGTTTTCATCAGCACGAGTACATAATGCAAAGAGATCAGCACTACTATATAGTTTTGGTAATTCTTTATCATCAACAAAGCCTAAAAACTTCACTTGATCTTTTATTGGTGACTCGGATACCATTTTTTTTAAGATACTTTCATCAGGCCCTTTCCCAGCAATTTCCCATTGAATATTCTTACGTATGTCAGGGGGTAATTTAATGATTGCGTTTAGAATGGTATCAAGTCCTTTCCATAGGTGTATTCGTGTGATTGTTATTATATTTAGACAATTAGTGGACCTTTTATAACCAGTTGGTATAAATAACTTATGATCAACCGCAAGTGGTAAACAATATACATTTGCTTTAGGTGCTAGTTGTTTGGAAATTGATGATGTGAATTCACTATTTGCTATTACACCCGTTGCTTTTGTTAGAATTAATTTGGCGATAATTGGGATCCAGATTTTTTTTCTGAACCATGTATTATCTGGGCGTATTTCTGCGGCATGGGTTAATATGAATATATTCTTTATTCCGGCAAGTTCTGCTACAAATCCCTCAGGCCACCATAATCCACAAATTACTATTGTTTGATCCTTATTATCAAGTGATGATAGGTATTTATAACTCTCAAATAGGCGTCCTTTATAAGAAGGATTTACCTCAATGATTCTAACTCGGTCATTAACCGGTTTCCTATACATTACTTTTTTAGTAAGTACAATTATTTCATAGTCTTTATGAGTATTCAAAGCCAAATGTAAGGCAATGTTTTCGGTTAGACGTGCTATTCCGCCAGTATTAGGCGGAAAGTCATATGAAAAAACAATTATTCTTTTCATCTAAACCTTTTTATTCTTTGTATGATTGATGATATTAAATCTATATTTATTATCGACAGTAATAGAATTATTCTATCAGCTAATGGAATCCCGATATTACTTTTGAAAAAAGCTTGACATCTTTTCAGTCTGATTTCTTCAATGATATTTATATTTGGACAGCCAAGTTTAATGCTTTGAACTAATTCTCTAAGTGCGAATATTCTAACATCATTTTCAGCAAAAGATATTATACCGTTTTTTTTTGCTAAAGATAGGGTTAGTGATGTAGCTTTATTCCGCTTTATTAGATCTTTTTCTAATAATTTATTTGTAACAGAGCTATCGCGTTGAATATAGTTCAAAATAGGTGCAGATACTTTTGCTGCTCGGGTTATATTAGATAGGATATTAACGACAGCATATGTATCTTCGCCATAAGTTATATCACGTGGAATCTTGTTAAATATGCTATTAACAAGATGGCGTTTTATAAGTCTTCCGGTATAGTAAAAATCATTATATCTGAATGCGTATTTTAATGCTTCTTGCGAGTTATGGGTGTTATAATATGGAAATTCTCGTAAAAACTTTTTGCCGTTTGGATATACTATGTTAAAGTCGCCAGCAATAAAATCCGCATCTTCTTTAATTGCTTTATCATAAAGAATGGCAAAAGTATCCTCTGTTACTTGATCATCCCCATCAAGAAAGAATATATAATCAGCAGAGGCTACTTTCAGTCCATTTTCACGCGCTGACGTGACTCCTTCATTCTCTTGAGAAATAACTTTAATTCGATTGTCTTTAGCTGATAGTGAATTAATTATTTCTAATGTATTATCCGTAGAACCATCATTAACAACAATTATTTCAATATCATCAAATGTTTGTGCAAGACAAGAATTTATGGTATCATAGATATAATTCTCAACATTATATGCTGGTATTATAACTGAAATCTTATATATGTGATTTTTCCCCATGTATATTTGAAATTAAAAAGGCTAATGATAAATCTTTGAAATTTTTAATTTCAGAGTTGACTAAATTCCAATCTATTTGATGTGGTATGAAGTTTATATCTACCCCATCTGTCATTCTTCCATTAATACAAAAACGGTCAAGAAGAGATATAATCCGGGTATTACCTCTATGCGGATTTCCAAGAGTAATGAATTCCTTATTAAATAGGACTGAAAAAACGGTACCGTGGAACGAGTCGGTGATTACAAACTTGGCCTCATAAATGGCCTTTAACCAATGTTCAATAGATTGGTAATTACCACATTCACGTATGCCAATAAATTCAACTTCAGCTCCAATTCTATGAGCATAGCTATTAATAAACTTATGTTTTATCTTGTTTTGGTCCAATATATAACATACAATTTTATTTTTATAGTTACGCTGTATCTCTTTTCGGGAAAAAAGATTAATGTAATCATGTTGTGATAAAAGCATTGTAGGATCTATTACATGGGTGGCTTCTACATCTAAATGCTTTTTACATAGAGTAATACCGCTTTTTTCTCGTACAGATATAGCATTAAATCGTTTTGCTGAGTTCTTGATTAGAGCAGTCTTTTCTGGAGAATATTCCCAGATATCTGTTCCAAATGATGCTGAATAAGAGATTTTAATTTGTGAATCAGATGCAAAATTCAAATAAAAATTCAATATATTAGGAGAGTATAATGGGCGCCATACTTGATCAGAACCTACAATAAAACCATCGAAGTCTTTGATCACATCACTATTATTGGATAGAGGTTCGTATAGATTAATTTTGTTTATATATTCAGTTATAAATCTATCTTGCTCAGGACAAGTTCTAAAAATGAATTCGTCGTCTTTTATCGGATTAATAAAATGAAAATTATGACCTAAAGATTTTAAGATGCATCTCTTTGTAAAACTTGCAATAAAATGCAGTTTGGATAAACTAAGCTTTCTGTGTGCAAAGTTTAGCGTAACAGGTGTTACTCCTAGCCTTTTCAGCGTTTTTTGTAAAGCGTAATTTTGCAATATACCCCCGTAATTATTTATAAGAGGCTGGGTTAAAATTCCAAACTTCATCTTAGTATCTTATGTTTTATGCGTGCTAACTTTATATATAAGGACTCGCTTATAGGTCTTTTGGTGAAATAATTTAGAGTTTTGAGTATGCTTTTGCCCTCATTGTATTTTTTGAAGAAAGAGGCTTTATTTTCCGAAGGGTTTGCGGATGTAGTTAGTGCGGGATTGTATTTGGCTATTTCTTCGAGTTTATATTCTGAATTGTCGGTTGTAATTAAAGCCGTGGCCTCAGTCCCTTTAGAAGTACGGGCTATTACTATGGTTGTTCCGTAATTGTTGTCAATCTCGGGCGCGAGTTGTGTTATGCCCCAGAAATCGCCAAGCGTAATGTCGGCATGACTGCCGTCAGGATATTTGAACGGGCACCTAAAGCATACTTCACGTAGAGTGAGGTCGGAAAGGAATGCACGCATATACAGATTATCGTCGTGCCGCTGGGTGAATAGCTTGCCCTCGGAGAAGCAAATGGTAAAACTGTAGTCTTTCCAGCCGGTGCGTTTGTCGCGGAAGTTGATTGACTGGATATCTGAGCGCGAGCGGTGGTGCTTGGTGCATATTTCGTCAAGATAACGCTGCCAATATTTTGGTTCAGGTGCTCCGTGACAGATAACTTCTACTAAGAGCAGGTTCGGGTTGTCGCCGGCCCGTTTACGCATTGCAGCTACTTGGCAGGGTGTGCCGCTGAACAGCACTTTGTGGCCATTGTCTAAATCGCGGCATGCATCCGTAATGGATGTCCCGATATGGCTGTAAACATATTTGCTGCCCCGTATACGCCACAATTCATCCTCGTTGTCAATGCGCAGATGTACTACCTTCCATTCAAGGTTGAATCCCACCCCATAGACTATACCACCCGCCCGAAGTATTTGGGACGCAAGTATTGAGAATACGCCTCCGGCCGAACTCTCTTTACGGATCTCTGCATCAGGATTATGTGCTGCAAATATTTTCATCGTAACGCTATGCCTAATTTGTTAAGTGGTCCAGAAATCTGTGATTTTTCATATTTGTTCATACTGAAATACCAGAATGCCGGGAGATATATGCATAGGTAAAGTAGAATTCCAATCCCGAGCTGCAGCCATGATGATATGTGGATATATGACTGTGCTATAATGCCGCCAAATGTTATGAGTGCAGGGGCTACTGACATACGGATTATCTGACCCCAAAATGCGCCTATGGCTATGTGCTGCGAAGTTTTGTAGTAAATGTTCATCACTACCCATTGTCCGAGGAATAAGGCTCCGGTCACAGCCCAGGCACACCCCATGACACCATACTTTGGTGAAAGGAGCATCTGGGCGGCTAAGCTTATAACGGCAATTGCAAGGTAGGAGAGTGAACGGAATCTCTGCTGACCGCGTGCAAGAAGAATCGTAATGCCGACATTCTGGATCAAAGGGCAGAGAAGCACGGCAAAGAACATAGCAGTGATATAGTAGGATTCTATGTAGTTATCCCCGGCCCAGAGCAAGATGAAGGATTTGCCGAATATTATGAATCCGGATAGGATGAGTGCCATTACACAGAACTGCAGACGGCCGGTGCGTATGAACAGATCTGATATTTCTTTATCATTCTCTTTTTTAGTAGCCATTACTGTTATTCGAGGCAGAAGCACTGTGGTTATGGATGTGGACATGGTCATGTACATGTTCATCAATGTGATGGCTACTGAAAAAATGGCAACGGCCACAGTCCCTGATATTGCTCCTAATACAAATTGTCCGGTGCCCCAATAGATGCGGTCGACTATGGCTCCGAGAAAATTCCACCAGCTGAATGCCATTATTTCCTTAAACAGGACCATGTTATAGCGCCGGAACCATATTTTGATATGTAATCTATAGCGGCAGTATATGAAATTGGCAACCAGTGTTCCAATGCTGAAAATGGTTTGTACGATGACTAATGCGATGGCTTTGTACCCAAGTGCGAGTACTGCTATAAGAACACCGGTTGATAGTAATATGCGCGCGATACTGAGTATACGCTGAAAAACAAATTTTTCATACGCTGATATTATTGATCCAAAAACACTGAATGGAAATGTTATGGCTAAATTGGCAACCATCAATGCCATCATAATACGCGCCTGCGACAACTCTTCAGGAGTCATGGTGCGGTCAAACATCCGGTCAACGTTGAAATATAGGAGAAGCCCGGCAATAGTCACAATGATGCCTATTATCGCATATCCGCTGACAAACATTCCATAAAGTTCCCATTCATCTTTTTTTGTGCCGGTAGCCCTTATTTTAGCGGTGTATCTTACTATTGCGGATCCGAATCCAAAGTCAAGTAGTGTCAGATATGCAATTACTGATGCTACGAGTGAGTATAGCCCGTATTCATTCTGCCCCAGACATCTAAGCATGTAGGGCGTGTAGAGAAGGCCTGTTAAAGTGTTGAGTCCTATTATTACATAATTAAGGACTGCTCCTGCTTTAACTTGATTCATTTATGAAAACAATAAGATTTGACTTTATAGCGATGTGTCATAAGACAACAACAGATAAAGTCTATTGTGTGATGGAATGTTTTTTCTCCTTTCAGGATGTACCGGGGGGAGGTTAGAGGAGCTGGATGTAGGAGGGGGTGATTTCGATGGCGGCGGTAAGGAAGCCGGGGAGCTGGATTAGGAGGCGCTTGGCGTGGGAGCCGCGGAGGTAGAGGAGGTGGCCGCTGTAGCCGTCAAGGGGGCCGCCGATGATGCGGATCTGGCGGCCGTACATGTCGGGGGTTATCTCGTCGGGGCGGTAGTAGCGTACTTCAGTGGTGGCGCTGCGGATGGCATGGATGAAGAGGGCCATGTCGGATGCGCGCACTGTTATGGGGGTGGCTTTCCGGCCTCGTGCATATCGGTATTGGAGGGTGGGAATGTGGTGGAGGGCTTCGTCAAGGAGCTGCCGGGTGCTGCGTACAAACAGGAGGTCGGGGACTATTGCGCGCTGGCGGCGCTGCGGGCCGCGGGGCGTGTTGCGTACGGTCCATTTCAGGGGTGTGAACACTTGAAAGCCTTCTGTTTCAAGCTGCTCCCATCCCATCTGCCGGGCATTAGGACGCCGGAAGTCGCGCAGAGCGTACCATTGCGGCTGTTCCGCCTCTGGTATGAGAAGCTTTTCAGCGGGCTCCATTGTTGGTAGTGATGGTGGTGGGGGGATATTTCTTTGACTCCTGCATGTGGGTGTACTTACCTGAGAAACATGCAGTTACGCGCGATATGTCTGTGAGTGGCACCTTTGGGAAGGGCCTGTGTGTTGCGTAGTTCAAAGATGGAGTCTGAATGATGTTTTGTTTTTGTCTGTGATCCCCTTTAGACTCCGTGTCTGGTTGATATCGGAGGCAAAGATACGTATTTATTGTGAATTACACAAAAAGTTTTCGGTAGTTGATTGAAATTGATTTTAATTCCGGATGTGGATTTTGATATTGGGATGGAATGGGTTTACTTTGCATCGGATGGTCGGCTTGATGATGCCTGTTTTTTAGAACCAGGGGGCGACTCTCCGTGTTTGAATATTGTAATTTTTGTGTTTTATCTTTTATGGATAGTTTGATTGTCGGCATATTGTTGCCGTTTTTTGGTACGGCGCTCGGTTCGGCGTGTGTGTTCATGATGCGCCGTGGCATGGCTCCGCAGGTGCAGAAGGGGCTTACCGGTTTTGCTGCCGGGGTGATGGTTGCCGCTTCGGTGTGGTCGCTGCTGATTCCTTCGATGGAGATGACGGGCAAGGAGGGCCTGGCGAGCATGATTCCTGCTCTGGTGGGGTTTATGGTAGGCATCCTGTTTCTGCTTTTTCTTGACGAGGTGGTGCCTCATCAGCATATTGAGAGCAGTCAGAGCGAGGGGCCGCGCTCGCATATGTCGCGTACGTCAAAACTGGTGTTTGCTGTCACGCTGCATAATATACCTGAGGGAATGGCTATCGGTGTGGCTCTTGCGGCGGCGCTTGAGCATAATTCGTATATGCCGATGACGGCTGCGCTGGCTCTGTCGGTAGGTATCGCGATCCAGAATTTTCCTGAGGGGGCTATCGTGTCGATGCCGCTTCACAGTGCGGGCAACTCCCGTGTGCGGTCGTTTGTGATAGGTACTCTCAGCGGTATCGTTGAGCCGATAGCGGCGGTTGTTACCATTCTGCTTGCTTCGATGGTGGTTCCGGTGCTGCCTTATCTGCTGGCGTTTGCGGCGGGGGCCATGATGTATGTGGTGGTTGAGGAGCTGATACCTGAGACTCAGCATGGGCGCCACTCCAACGTAGGCACTATCGGCTTTTCGGTAGGGTTTCTTCTGATGATGGCGCTTGACGTGCTGTTGGGTTAGGCGGTATGGCGCTTATTTCAGTATGGCGGAAGCAGATGATGCTTCGCTGCTGAGCTCGTTGTTATGTTCAAGTTTTTTCCCATAGCCGAATGTGTAAGTCGCGGTGATGGTTATCTGCCTGTGTGCTCCGGGGGTGTAGATGTTGCGTGACATATCGTATGACCGGGAGTGGAGCGATTCGTGCGTTGAGCGCCAGTTGCTTCTGAGGAAGTTGGATGCCGATATATTGACATTCCATCCGCAGGCACCCCATCCGGCACGTATCTGGTACTGGCAGGCCGATCTGGTCTCGATCCCGCTGTTCTCGGCCGGGTAATGGCTCGGAGTCATATACCACCCCATTGCGTAGAACCGACCGAAATAATAGGTCAGTTGGGCGGTGCATGTCAGCTCGTTGCGTGTCATGGCGAATGCTCCGGTGGTTTCCCTTAGCCAGAGCTGAGGATTAGCCCGCGTCACCAGCTTCCCTCCAAACAGTCGGGAGGTGGCGTTGAGGCCTATCATGGTATTTTGATAATTGCCATTGTTGGTGTAATAGCGAAGCATTGTGCCGTCGGGGCCGTCGGGGGAATATTCCGATACTCTGCGGTGTGATATGCGATAGTGGAAGGCGGTGAGAGTCAGTTGCCATTTGTTGGAAGGAAGCCACATGCTTTGCAGGGCTATTTCATGGGTGGGCGAGTTGCGGAGTGCTGGGTTGCCGGTATAGGATAGCAGTTCGTCCTGACGAAGACGCACGGGGCTTGTGGCTGATGCCTCGGGAAATGATTCGTAGTATCCGTAGGATGCAAGGAGCTGGGTGTTTGCGGAAGGGGAGTAGGTGAGCTCGGCATCTATTTTCGGGTAGGATGATTGCCGCCGGTAGTCGCTGATGGTGTTCGTCTGCCAGGTCCAGGCTGCATTGAGATGCGCGCCCCAGTTGTCGGATTCAAAATCGTAGGTGGCTCCGCCCATATAGCCGTCTATTCGGTATGTCTGACGTGAATCAGAATCGCCTGAGTAATCTATCCGGTTGTCCCGCCACATCCCAACGCCATAGAGGGTGAGTGAATGGCTGTCGCTTATCTGCCAGTTGAGATTCGGGTTCAGCGTGGCGAAAAATGATTTTTCACGGGCATTATTGGCCGTTGAGAATCCGTTGCTGCCTATATATCTGCTATCTACGCCGTTCCTGCCATATTTGGCTTGTGCGCCTATATTGAGCGACATATTATCGGGCAGATAAAACAGATACTGCCCGCGGTATCTGAGAGTAGTATTGTCAGTCTGGTTGTAAGCTCTGGCGGTAGAGGCGCCGTTTATGTCGCCTTGATAATTAACCGTGTTGGTTGTTTCACATTCCGGTGTTGCAGATAGGTTGAGGCCTATTCGGTTGTTGATCTGCATCTTTCCGGAGCTGTATATTGCCCTTAGTGATAGGTCGGTTGTTCTGTTGTCAGTATTGGCCGCCGATTGGCTGATGGAGCGGGTGATATCTGCCGGACCATTGCCGTAGAGGTCGGTGAAACGCATCGCTTCAGTGGATTCATTGCCGGCATGCCTGACAATGTCGTATTTTTCTCCGGCATAGATGTCGAAATTCATCGCCTTGTATTTCATCTTGGAGTAAAGGGCTGCTGTAGTGGCCGTGACGCCTAAGCTCTGGGCTGCATCAATCTTGGTGTAACCACCCCAGAGGTAATGCTGCATAATGAAGTTGACCACATGTCTTTTCCCGATGAATCGAGGGTCAGACGGGGAGTCGTAGTACTCGACCCTCTTGACCTCACGCGGATCAAGCCCGGTCAAGTCCTCGGATGATGCCTCTACACAATCAATGAATACGGTTAACGGCTGGCCGGCAGCTGTCTTTAAGGAACCGTTGACCGGATTGACCGACAGCTGCGAAATGTTCATCATGCCGAGCAGCGATATGGCATCGCCTGCTAATCTTTTTTGTGCCGGACCGGGAATATATGTCGTCACTTTGGCTGATGTGTGTTGCATGTCAGCTTCAACCACTACTTCATCAAGCTCCCGTGCCCCTACGGAGTCGGTGGGCGGGACGTTATTCTGAGCCGAGATGTGCAAGGCTACGAGTATCGGTAGCAGGGCAGTTGCGGAGCGTTTCATGTTCGTTGGGCTTTTATGTCTGGGGCAAAAATAGGTCAAATCAGAGCCGGCAAGCCTTACCGTAGCCTCATTTAGTCTTTGTTAGTCTTAGCCGGCTATGCTGCCTACAATAAATTTTCATACATTTGTGTATGAAAAAATTCAGAGCCATAACCATAATATGCCTGAGCATCATAGCAATACTTGTGGTGGGCAATGTCTGGTGTATGTATGGATTGTACAATACATATAAGGCGAAGTATCTTGAGACGGTAGACAATTGCGTGCGCCAGGCATATATCCTTTCGTGGATTGAAGTGCTCCACCAGCGGTATGATGCGAATAATGGCAAGCTTACGGTTTCGTTTACTATCGTGGGCGACTCTACCGATACGGAGTGGTTTGATTATCCGCAGCTTGACAGGCAGCTTGTCGAGGAGCTGGCATCATCCTTTTATGCTGAGAGCGTTTATGGCTCCGGACTCATGGACGCTAACATCGGCGGCCTTGACTCAATATTTCATCGTCAGCTTAATTTCGCCGGACTACGCCCGGAAGTGGCATATATTCTCCCTGCCGACAGCACATCGTCAGGAGGTGGCAGTGGCTTGTGGAAACAGCCGTTCTATATCGATAAGTATAAGCACCATCTTTATGACGTGTACATTTCATCGTTGGGCAACGAGATACTTCGGCAGATGGCCGGAATAATTGCCACATCGGTTGCTATCCTTCTGGTCATGTCGTTTCTTATATGGTATCTGTTTCATTGGGTGAGCCGGCTGCGTTCAATAGAGCAGATGAAAGATGACTTCACCCACAATATGACGCATGAGCTTAAGACTCCTGTGGCTGTAGCATATTCGGCCGCCGATTCGATGCTCCGGTATTATGACCAAAGCGATGAAGAGCGAAACAAGAAGTTCCTGGGCATTATATTACAGCGGCTGAGCTTCCTGAGCGGGATGATAGAGAATATACTTTCAATGAGCATGGCGCGGTTCAAAACGTTGGAACTGCATAAAGAAAATGTCCGTGTGTATCCACTCTTGAATGACATCGCCGGCATGATTGAATTGAAAGCTGACAAGCCGGTTACTACAGTTATTGACATGCATGATGATATCAGTGTCTTTACCGACCCGCTTCATTTTGGTAATCTGATATCCAATATTATGGACAATGCTGTGAAATATTCGGGGTCGGAAGTAGAGATACGTATTTCCGGCGACGATGAAAAGATAGTCATTACGGACAATGGCATCGGTATTTCCAAGGAAAATATTCCACATATTTTTGATAAGTTCTACCGTGTGACGAATGGCGACACGTATGAAGTGGGCGGCTACGGACTCGGCCTGTTCTATGTAAAGCAGATTGGTGATCTTATGGGGTGGCGGATCTCAGTTGACAGCTCATTAGGAAAAGGTACCTCCTTCACAATAAATTTTAAGGAAGATGAGAAAGAATAAGGTATTGCTCGTTGAGGACGATTCGACTCTGTCATTCATCATTGAGGACGCACTGGTTAGGGAGGGTTTCGATGTGATAACGGCATCGGATGGTGAGGACGGGCTGAGAAAGTTTGGCACTGATGGCCCTGATATTGTGGTGGCCGATGTCATGATGCCTAAATTGGATGGATTCAGCATGGTGAAGCTGATTCGAGCCCAGTCACCGGCAGTGCCGGTGCTCTTCCTTACAGCCCGCACATCGATTGATGATCTGCTTCACGGCTTTGAACTGGGTGCAAACGATTACATCCGGAAACCATTTCAGATAGCGGAACTGCTGGTGCGTATCAAGGCGTTGTTGCGCCGCAATGCCACCTTGAAGGAGCAGCGTATCCTGACGGTTGGCGACTGCATGCTTGACCTCGCGTCTCAAAAACTCAGAGTCGGCGATGCGCAATATGGATTGTCGCATATCGAGGCGTTGATTCTTGACGAACTGTTCAATCACACCAATGAAGTGGTTGAAGCCCGGGCTCTGATGTTCAGGATATGGCAGAATGATGATTACAACAATCTAAACCGTATCCACGGATTTATCTACAAGCTCAGGAAGTACCTTACGTCATCCCGAAACATTGACATCCTTAACGTCCGCGGCATCGGCTACAAGCTCTCCGTGAAAGCCTGACACAAACACTTCTGAAATATTCTTTACCTATGAAGAATGAAAAGCTCACCGCCGATTAGCCCGGCGGGGGGATGCCGCAATTTGCTAATCACATCCTATGCTCGTATAGTTGTGGCTCTACATCATGCGAATTATAGGAGCACTCGTGTAAAAAGAATAAGCAGAAGGCTATCAGAATAAGGATGAAAATGCCTTTTAATAACCATTCCAAAGCTGCCTTGGCTCTTTTAACAATAGACTTCCTGTTATCTTGAATAAGCGCAATTATTCCAACAACTAAGCAACCTGCTAAATACAAAAAGAAGCCTCCGACAAATATGTATTCAAAAATATTGCTATATTCAGTTATAAAATCTCCAGCACTGTTTGTCGCATTTTTAATCCATGTCAAAGACCAAATCCATTTCAAAATTAAAACTATACCTGCAACTAAACAAAAAAACAAGGTAGCTGCAAAAGCGCATCCTAACGCGACACCATTGACATCCGCAATCTTTTCCCAAATATTCAGGAGCTTTTCTTTCATCAGTCCCAGTCGTTAAGATTATCAGCAAAGGTAACTATATCTTCATTGGTGTTGATCTGGTAATCGTAATCCACCCATATATTGTGTGCGGAGCCGCCCTCGTAAGTGACTGAGTTGTTGATTTCGTTCATTTTTAATTGTATCCAACCAACGGGTAAATATTCTTATTCGATGCTGTTGAAGCGGGATTGGAGGGCTGAGAGGCGGTCAATGAGAGTTTCGAAGGGTAGTTTGTCGCCATAGATCATTGTTGACATCATGGTCCCATAGTCAGAACGCATTTTGTCAAGAATTTCACCAGTGGGGCAGAATGAAATGGTGGCCGGGCGGTTGAGGTCGTAATTGACTCCGCTAACGTGGTAGAAGCGACGGCGGTGTTCGATAATTTCATGATAAAGCGGCATATCTTCAAGTGCCAGTGATGCGAATGGGGTGTCCATAAGTCGCTCCAAGTCGTAGAGGTGTCGGCTCATGCGTTCGGAACGAGGGGCGCGTCGTTGATATTCTTCGTTGAGCAGGAATGCTTTTTCGAGGAATGTGCGGGTTGGAGTTATTGTTGGAATATCGGCAACTGTTTCATCATCAACTTCCGGAAACGCTTCACCAACGAGCGATGATATGCGTTTCATTTCAAATGGTTCTTTCATAGAGAGACAACTGATTTCAACCTTTAAAACTGGACGTACGTAGGTGTCGGAGGTGACACTGACAGGGTAATATACCTCTATTATCACCGGATCGCTGTCATGGTCAATCGAAGAGCCGTCTTTCTTCGTTGTAATTGGCGCGACATTGCATTTGTCAAGTCCCGATTCTTTGAGTTTCGCTTTCAACTCATTGGCAAAATCGCCGAGAATGTAATCACGATTAGCAATGCGTAGATTCTTCACCTGATTATTGGTCTCCGCTTTGGCGCAATCTTTGCCAAGTTCATTGAGGTAGAAATCGCGGTAAAGAGCGATGTCGATGTCCTCCGAAAAGCGGTCAATCAAGTTCCACCCCCTTGCTAAGACTTGTTCCTCCTTTGAAAAACATATATTTTGCCGGTGAAAGAGAGAACAACACTTTGAGAATGGCTGTTACCCACCAGTCTTTTTCTACAGCACCAACCGTAATGTTCTTTCCCTTTGCTATAAAATATGTTGAGTCCTGCTTGTCTCTGTCGGACAAATCAATCCATCTGCTCATGCTGCCTAATTCTTTCTTTAGTTTGTGTAATAAGGGTTCTAATCCATGACGGTGCAAGTTTCACATCGGTTTGCCACGTATTATCTTCAGGATGTTCTTTCAAAACGCCATAGAGATTGTCAAGAGTTTCATCATCCACATCATCCTTGCCTATAGACTTTAATGCAAGAACGAGGATAGGCATGATTTCTCCCTTGTAGGCAAATGTCTTGGGAACGCTGTGCTTAAGAGTCAATGTCCTATTGCCTATTTTTAATTTTCGAGGAGTGCCGGAAGTGAGATACACCGCATTCATCGGTATCTGTGTAGAAAATCCCAAGTAATTCTCGGCAGTTGGCCCACTTGGCAATATTCTGGCGGCATCCCTCTGCGCGATTGTCTTGGCAATCTCATACATAGTTGGCATTACAAGTCCGAATCTTGTTGGCCGTGGTTTCACATATATGCCGAAAGAAACTCTGATAAGTTTCCCCTCTTTCTCCAATTCAGCAAGAACATTAGCGGCATACCGCGTACTTATTGGCAAAAAACTATCTGGCAAGAAGATTGTACCCTTCCTGCTTCTGTTTATCTTGTCAATTATGGTTTGCTTTTGCTTCATTTGATAAATAAGAGAGGAAAATAAATCGTTTATTTTCCTTTTTGGACACCGCAATATTACTACTTTATTTCCGAATTTACAAATAATTACAGCGCGATCATTATAAATCTACATCTTGAATTAATCGCCGATGTGGCTATTTGGTTTGCTTATGGCTTATATAAGCCTGGATAAACCTATTTTATGATGTAAATATAACGTAACTTCGGGAAGCTGCCAATATTTAGTGTTGGAAACTACGATAATTGTGGTTGTATGAGGTGGCTTGAACTATGATAAACCGGCATTATGTTTGCAAGAGTTCTGCGCCTGATAATGGGAAAATTTCAGATTCTACTAAACGACGACAGGCAGTAAATGAATCAAATACAGGTTAAAAGGAAAGAGTCCGGTGTAATACCGAACTCTTTCTATATCTGGTTAGTGTTTAACCCGTCCAACTTTTGGGGGCACTTCAAATCACATACATTCTATAGACTCAGTTGAGGGGTATGAGATTCAGGATTGTGCCGTTGGTATTTGATTCTTGTAATTCTGTCAGATTGCCGCTGAAGTCGATTCTAACAATAACATTCGCACCGTCTCTCTTTCGGATACATTTGTAGAGGGCAAAATCTTCATCGGTCTCTATAATGGAACTTATGATATAATTTTCAAACCCGTTAACATATATCTCGACAGTTTGATATGTATTCATATCGATTCTATAGAATTTTCGGGGATAGTCATTAAAGCCTTGAATAAGATACCAGGAATTATTATGAATTTTAAAGCATTCGACATTATTTGTAGATGCCATATATGCCAGCGTGTTAAATGCAATATTATTATTGGCGGTCATCACCGGGGAAGTGCCAAATTCAGTGCCATTGAGTTCGTATGCTTCTCTGTTTGTGAAAAACACTACGACAGTCTTTCGCAATGGGTTATTGATAGCATTCGTGCCATATCCTCTTTCGCGATCAACTTTCCCTATCGGCATAAACGATAACTCATTACCGTCCGGGAGCAATCCTACAATCGCATTGAAGTCGAAATAGGGTAATTTCGAATTAAGGAAATAGGTCTTGTCGTCATAGACAAAAGGATGTTCCAGAAATTCCGGTAAGCTTTGTATTTCGCCGGTTGAGATGACGATAACCTCTGATTTGTATCCGTCAAGATAATTTAAAAGGAAATCATCGGAAATGAAGCTTAACTTACCAGACGTGCTGCAGGCTATCGTTTGGATGGTCATATCCGAGATGTTTACCTTAGCAATCAGATTGTCATCGCAATGGGCATAGACATTCCCTTTCGAATCAACAGCGGCGCCATCAGAATTCAATCCCCACCCCGGGAGTTCAAGCGGGAGCATATATACTTTACCCGTATTTTGGTTGACAATGAACTGGCGGAAAAGATTCCCATAAAGATGCGCTTCTGCTTCCGTCTTACCGGAACCCTTTCCTATCGCATCGCAGCAATCCTCCCAATTAGGATGGACAAAAAGAAGGGAGCCTACATTTTCAATGCTGTAGATCTCTATTTTGTGTTTTTTGCCATCTGCTCCGTATATACAAAATGGCTCCATCTCACCATTGGGATATACTACATAATAACCGTCACCCTCAAATCCTCGCGATTGAACCAATCCGGAGACATAGCAAATAGATTTTGCACCTTGGATGTTGGTGCGGCTGAAGGTTTTCTCAACTTTATCCGTCGCTTGTTCCGGAGTGTCTTCGCTGCTACATGAACTTATGCATGCCACCAACAGCAATAGTGCCATCTGTTTAAGAATTCTATACATGATATTTGTTTGTTGATTGGAATATTATACTCTTTAACTTGTTAAGCTACACATATTTTAGGTGTAACTTATTGTTTGCGAAAGTACAAAAAAATGCGGCTTGTGTCTAAAAAAATCGGATGTGTTTTGATTTCTATTGAAAGATTTTTAGGCGCAGTGACGGACTCTAATCGTTCTAATCTCCTTAAACGACGAAAGTCAAGCTTAGAGCTTGACTTTCTTTCGTTTTGGCGGAGAGGACGAGATTCGAACTCGTGGTAGGATTGCTCCTACGTCAGTTTAGCAAACTGGTGGTTTCAGCCACTCACCCACCTCTCCGTGGTTATGTAAAGCCTTTTGGGCTTATGCGGTGCAAATGTAGTGAGTTTTTTTGGATGGTGCAAATGTTTTGCCGATTTTTTATGCTTTGGCTATGTTTTTTGTTGTGTCACGATCGGAAAGGAGCCATGTGCCTTTCTTCCACAGCCATTCAAGCGGGCCTTGGCGATGGGTGCGGAGCCATGCGCGGCTATAAGCAAGCTGTAGTATGAAAATACCTATGGCTATGGCAGTTGAGCCGGCGGCTCCCACGGAGTCCCAAAGGTTAAGTCCCCAGTGATAGTAGATGAACACACCTATTATTGACTGACCTATATAGTTGGTAAGGCTCATCTTGCCGTAGGGTATTATGAAGCGCTGGGCTGCGTAGCCATGGGACGATTTGCTGTACCAGAGCAGGGTGAATCCGGCTACGAGCGCGGTCATGAATGCGAAGTTAAACAGCATTGGGATGGCTATGCAGTAGTAGGAGAGTATGGTGATATTCTCTATGTGGGGCGGCACGAATGTCTTGAGGCAGTAAAGCGGTATGGCGGCTATCACGGTGGCTGTAAGTGCGCGGAGCCAGAAGCGGCGGCTGCGGGGAGAGTCAACAAAGAGTTCGAGGCGTCCGGCGAGCATGCCGAGCAGGAATAGTGCCGGTGTCTGGAACAGACGGCCTGCCTCTACCTGCCAGAAGTTGCTGTAGAGTTGCCCGTTCCATATATTGTTGGCCAGTGTCTCCCATATATTTCCGGTGCGGCCTACCTGTTCGGCCGATGCGGCATACTGTATGAAGAGCGAGTTGTTGTCAATATACTCCGGATTGAATATGGCGTAGACTATCTTACCCCAGCAGTAGGGCTGCAGCATCAGTATCGCGGCCACGATGGCAACAGTGCGGTTGCTCCATCCGGATGCGGGTATCAGTATCAGGCCGCATACGGCGTAGAGCAGCAGTATGTCGCCGTTGTAGAATAGCGCATGAAGCTGGGAGAATCCCAGCAGAAGCAGCATCCGCCATGCGAAGCGCATGCGGAAGTCGTATCCCCGCCGGCGTGCATTGCTCATCTGTATATAGAAGCTGAATCCAAACAGCAGCGAGAAGGTGGCGTATGCCTTTCCGGCAAATATGAAGTATATTGAGTCGGTGAGCCAGCGGCCGAGGGATGTGAGCCATGCAGGTTCGGAGAGCTGGGCGGTGAAAATATTGTAGTGCTCAAGATTGTGGAGCAGGACAATGGCCAGCAGTGCGAATCCACGTAGCGCATCCACTACTTCGAGGCGTCCTTCATTTCGGAGTGTCGGGGCAATATTCATGGTAGTTTTCAGGGTGAAATTATTTTGCAAAGGTATAAAAAAAAACATAATTATCCAAATTTTGCGATTGAAACAGATTGGCTAATTGCGAATTTTGCAGTAAATTTGCGGTAATATGAAAGATGATAAGAAGGCTAAGTCCGTGAAAAAACAGAAGCCGGAGGGCGAAGGAAAGCTCAATGGTCTGCGCTCACGGAGAATACGTATAATGATTGCTGCCGTGGTAGTGGCGGCGCTTTTTGCGGTGGTTATCATGGTGACTGCGGTGCGTTACCGTGGTCAGGACCGATGGGTTACTATTCCGGCCAACAGCTCTTCGGAGGCTGTGAGAGATTCGCTTGTGTCGGCACTCGGCCTTACGGACGGAAATGTAGTCTACGACCTCTGGCGCATGCTCGGAGGGGGTACGAGCCGTGCTGCCGGAGCCTATCAGGTGCGTAAGGGGCAGATGTCGCTGCTCACGGCCTGGCGTCTGAGCCGCGGCACGCAGACTCCGGTGTCGGTGTCATGGTCGGGAGTGCGCACCATGGATGACCTGGCCAAGCGCCTGTCGCGTAAATTTGACTTCACTGCCGAGGATTTTCTTGCTGCCTGCGATTCGATTCTTCCATCCGAAGGGTTCAGGAAAGAGGAATTTCCTGCGGCGTTTATGCCTGATAAGTACGAATTCTACCGTACGGCTTCGGCATCCACAGTGGTGCGCCGCATGCTTGAGTACCGCAATAAGTTCTGGACTGAGAAGCGCACTGCCAAGGCCCGTGAGCTTGGGCTGACTCCGGTAGAGGCGGCTACATTGGCATCGATTGTCGAGGAGGAGACGGCAAAGACGGATGAAATGCCGGTAGTGGCCCGTCTGTATCTCAACCGTCTGGGTAAGGATATGCCGCTTCAGGCTGACCCGACGGTGAAATTTGCCGTAGGCGATGTCACGCTCCGTCGGATAACAGGCAAGCACCTGAAGGTGCAGTCGCCATACAATACATATATCCACCGCGGTCTGCCCCCGGGACCTATCCGTCTGGCATCGCGCAAGGTAATCGAGAAGGTGCTTGAGGCGCCGGAGCATGAATTTCTGTACATGTGTGCCCGTGAGGATTTCTCAGGCTATCATAACTTTGCCGAGAAATATTCCGACCATCAGGCCAATGCCGCGCGCTATCAGGCAGAGCTTGATAAGCGTGGAATACACTGAGCGGACAATCCCTGAATATACATACACTATGAACAATGACAGCCTCGTGCTTGCACGAATTTACTCTTCCGATTGGGAGGCACATCTTGCCCAGGGTGTGCTTGAGGAGCATGGGATCCCGTCAGTGCTTGATAATGAAATTATGAATACCACGCTCCCATTTGGGTTCAACTCCATAAGGCTCATGGTGTTCAGCCGCGACCGTGAGGCGGCTGAGGAGGTCCTTGGCCGGATGGGCGACTAATCCAACGGACTTTCCGTAGCATTTTCGAGCGCCTTGCTGTCGGCCTGAGCCTGTGATGGCGTTTCAGAGTCATCATCGGCACGCTTTATTATATATCTGTTGTAGTAAGCCAGCAGAAGCGTGGTGAGTGGCAGGGCTATTATCAGTCCTATCAGTCCGAGCAGGGTGCCCCATATCGATAGCGAGAGAAGTATCAGCGCGGGATTAAGCCCCATGGCTTTGCCCATGATTTTCGGGGTCAGGAAGAAGTCCTGTATCATTTGCACTATGGCATAGACAGCGATGCTTTCCCAGAATATGGTCCAGAAGTCGCCGCCACCTCCGGCTGCATAGACGAGGCAGAGCAGGGTAGTGGGGATGATGGATATCAGCTGCAGATAAGGCACCATGTTGAGCAGTCCGATGAACATGCCGAGCACTACAGCCATCGGGAGCCCTATGATGAGGAAGCCGATGCTGAACAGTATGCCAACGATGAAAGCCACCAGAGCCTGACCGCGGAAGTAGTGGTTCATGCTCCGCTTGATATCATTGCCTATCGACGATACGGTGCGGCGGTATTTCGGCGGAACCATGTGGTGGAACAGATTGGACAGGCGGTCATAGTCAAGCATTATGAACACAACATACAGCACCACTATGAACCAGCTGAATATACCTATTATCACTGATATGCTGCCGGTTATGACACTCCATGTGGTGGTGAGGGCGTTTTCTATTATTGAGCCCCACTCCTGTCTGGTCAGCATATCGGATATCTGATTGAAGTCAACGGTGCGGCGCAGATAGTCGTGGATTTCTCCCGGCAGAAATCGTATCTGACTCTGTGTTACGGCATAACGCCGCATTATGGCTGCCATCTGATGCATTTCGTCCATTATCATCGGCACAAGGAAGTAGCCAAGTACGCCGAGGAAGAACAGAGCCTCGAAGAGTGTGACAAAAATAGCCACCGCGCGGCCACGCAGGTGGAGCAGACGGCGGTTGTACTGGACAAACGGTTCGAACATGTAAGCTATCAGGCATGCTACGAAGAAGGGGAGCAGCACATTCTTGAGCAGGTCAATAAGCCAGAGTATGCCAAATATGATAAGCGCGCCGATTACCATGCGTACCACACGGTCAAACGTATAGGGGTTATGTGAGGGCATCTATTCTATTAAAAACATTGTGTTGTGTGGCACGAAATTACAAAATATTCACGAAGAGTTGACGAAATTGTGTAATTTTGTAGGCAAAACCAATCATTTATCCAATTATGACACAAAAAGTGCAACAATTTCTTAACGATAAATTCTGGGCACGATGGACGGCGCTTATTCTTGTGGCGTCAATGATGTTCTTCGGCTACATGTTTGTCGATGTTATGTCACCTCTCCAGTCGCTTATCGAAACCCAGCGCGGGTGGTCGCCTGACGCGTTTGGCTATTATGCCGGTGCCGAGTACATTCTGAATGTGTTCGGATTCCTGATTGTGGCAGGTATTATTCTTGACAAGATGGGAGTGCGTTTCACCGGTACTCTTTCAGCTTCGGTAATGGTGGTAGGCGCATGTGTTAAGCTGTATGCGGTGTCCGATGCCTTCCAGGGCACAGGGCTCGAACAGTGGCTCGATTCATGGTGGACAGCCATGCCGGGGAGTGCCAAGCTTGCTGCTTTCGGCTTCATGATATTTGGATGCGGCTGTGAAATGGCCGGTATCACTGTGTCAAAGACGCTTGCCAAATGGTTTGAAGGCAAGGAGATGGCACTTGCCATGGGCCTTGAGATGGCTATTGCCCGTCTGGGTGTGTTCGCCATTTTCTCATTGTCGCCCCGTCTGGCCGACGCCATGGGTGGAGAGCCCACCGTGGTTACTCCGGTGGCATTCTGCACCGTGCTTCTTCTGATAGGTCTGATATGCTATATAGTGTTCACCTTCATGGATTCGAAGCTTGACAAAGAGCTTGGCGCTGCCAATAAGAAAGAGGATTCATCTGAGGAGGAGTTCAAACTGTCCGATGTAGGCTTCATTCTGTCAAGCAAGCTGTTCTGGATCATAGCTCTGCTCTGTGTGCTTTACTACTCGGCTATCTTCCCGTTCCAGCGCTATGCTGCCAATATGCTTCAGTGCAACCTGCAGATTTCAGCCACTCAGGCTGCCGACATTTTCCGTTGGTTCCCCATGGGTGCCGTGATTCTTACCCCGCTGCTGGGAGCGTTTCTTGACTATAAGGGGAAGGGTGCCACGATGCTTATTGTCGGTGCGATACTGATGATAGCGTGCCACCTGACCTTCGCACTGCTTCTGCCCAAATATCCGAGTGCCGGACTGGCTTTCACTGCCATCGTTATCCTCGGCATATCATTCTCGCTTGTGCCTGCCGCACTCTGGCCCTCTGTGCCCAAGATTATGGACGCTCGTTTCCTTGGCAGTGCATACTCGCTGATTTTCTGGGTGCAGAACATTGGACTGGCATTGTTCCCCATCCTTATCGGTGTGGTACTTACGGCGTCAAACCCCGGTATCACCGATCCGATGAAGTACAACTATACAGCCCCGATGCTCCTGTTTGCATCGCTCGGCGTGTTTGCCCTGATTTTCGGCATCTGGCTTAAGATTCTTGATGGCAAGAAGCATTACGGACTTGAGGAGCCCAATATCAAGTCGGATGAAGATAAGACCGAACTTGACGGTAGCTTCTGATGTTTTCTGTATAAAAACTTGACATGTCAACAACATCCCGATATAATGGCCTCAGTGAATCTGAGGCCATTTTTAGCCGTCAGCAGCACGGCGTGAACGTATTGACCCCCGCCGCCAGACAATCTCTTTGGCGGCGTTTTCTTGATAAGTTCCGTGACCCGCTTATCGTGATCCTGCTTATTGCGGGGGTGCTGTCAATAGGTATTTCCATCTACGAGTACTATGTGCTTGACCAGGATGCCGGAGTATTCTTTGAGCCGGTAGGTATATTCATAGCCATTCTGCTCGCTACCGGACTTGCTTTTCTGTTTGAACTCAAAGCCGACAAGGAGTTTGAGCTTCTGAATCAGGTGAACGATGATGAGCCTGTGACGGTGATACGCCGTGAGGGGGTACGCCAGATCCCTCGCCGTGACGTTGTGGTAGGTGATATCGTGCTGCTGAACACAGGTGAGGAGATTCCGGCCGATGGAGAGCTGCTTGAGGCTGTGACGCTGAGTGTGGATGAATCTACGCTCACCGGCGAGCCTATGTGCCATAAGACTACTGACCCTGCTCTGTTTGACGCCGACGCCACCTTCCCCTCGGACCATGTGATGCGTGGAACCAAGGTAATGGAGGGGCATGGCGTGATGCGCGTCACAGCTGTTGGCGATGCCACGGAGAACGGACGGGTGTTCGAGGCCGCGCAGATTGACAATAGCGTCAAGACTCCGCTCAATGAGCAGCTTGACGGACTCGGAAAGCTTATAGCGCGTATATCCTATCTTGTGGCTGCAGTCATCGTGGCTGGCCGGCTGCTGATGTATTTCATGAACGTGTCGTTTGACTGGGTAGGATTCATTGCCTATCTGCTCCAGACGTTCATGATAGCTGTCACGCTGGTGGTGGTGGCTGTACCCGAGGGGCTTCCGATGGCTGTCACGCTGTCGTTGGCCTACTCCATGCGCCGCATGCTTCGCACCAACAATCTGGTGCGTAAGATGCATGCTTGTGAGACGATGGGTGCGGCTACGGTGATATGCACCGACAAGACCGGCACCCTGACTCAGAACAAAATGCAGGTGTATCGCATGGATTTCTTTGTGCCTGAGCAGATGCTTCCGCTGGTGTATGAAGATATGGCGGTCAACTCCACAGCCCGTCTTGGAGAGGCTGCTGAGGTGATTGGCAATCCCACCGAGGGGGCGCTGCTGCTGTGGCTTCGTGAGAAAGGGATGGACTATGACGCGCTGCGTGGCGCAGTGAAGGTGCTGGAGGAGATTCCGTTCAATACCGAGTGGAAATATATGGCATCTGTCGTGCGCCGGGGCAATGGTCAGCGGGTGCTTTATGTCAAAGGCGCTCCGGAGATTGTGCTCGGATTCTGTGACTGCGATGACAGGTTGCGGTCCGAAGTCAGGGATTTGCTGGCCGGATATCAGAATCAGGCCATGCGCACACTTGGTTTTGCCTATCGCATACTTACAGATGGTGAGAATCCTTTTGCCGACGGACGTCTTGTGGCTTCGGGCCTGACTTTTGCCGGTATCGCGGCTATCTCTGATCCTGTGAGGGCCGATGTGCCCGCCGCTGTGGCCGAGGTTCTGCAGGCCGGACTTAAGGTGAAGATTGTGACCGGCGACACTCCGGCCACGGCTACTGAGATAGGGCGTCAGATAGGGCTGTGGCATGATGGAGTGGACACTCCCGGACGCAATATTGTCAGTGGTACGGATATCGCGGCCATGACCGATGAAGAGCTTCGCCACAATGTGGAGGACTACAAGATCATAGCCCGTGCTCGGCCTATGGATAAGAAGCGGCTTGTGGAAGCCCTGCAGGCCAACAACGAGGTGGTGGCTGTGACGGGCGATGGTACTAATGACGCGCCGGCGCTGAAAGCGGCTCAGGTAGGCCTGTCGATGGGCGATGGCACCTCCGTGGCCAAGGAGGCGAGCGATATCACTATTATTGACAATTCATTTGCATCCATTGGACGTGCCGTGATGTGGGGGCGCTCGCTGTATGCCAATATACAGCGCTTTATACTGTTTCAGATGACGGTCAATGTCGTGGCATGCCTTATCGTCATGATCGGGTCATTCATGGGTATGCAGTCGCCGCTTACCGTGACGCAGATGCTGTGGGTCAACCTGATTATGGACACCTTCGCCGCCATGGCTCTTGCATCACTGCCTCCCAGCGCTTCGGTCATGAAGGACAAGCCACGTTCGCGTACCGCGTTCATAATAAGCCGCTCCATGTGGCGCTTCATTATAGGAGTAGGCGTCCTGATGACATTGCTTCTTCTGTGGCTTCTGTACTATCTGGAGCATACCCCGGTAAGCTCTGTGGCGCAGATATTCACGCAGCCTATGGGCGGATCCAACAAAGGACTCAGCCCATATGAGCTTTCGGTATTCTTTACCGTATTTGTGCTTCTTCAGTTCTGGAACATGTTTAATGCCCGGGCATTTGCCACCGGACGCTCGGCATTTCACTTCAAGGGATGCTCGGGATTTCTGTTCATAGCCGTTGTGATATTTGTGGGTCAGATAGCCATTGTCAGTCTTGGTGGCCGCTTCTTCAATGTTGTTCCGCTGTCACTGAATGATTGGTGCATCATAGTCGGGTGCACGTCAGCAGTGCTCTGGATTGGCGAACTTCTCAGACTAATGTTCAGCCGCCGCAAATCATAGATGTTTCCCACGTTACCGTGTTACCGCCTCCCGGAAACGGGAAACATGGGAAACATCGGTAACACGGGTAACATCTGGTAACGTGGTAACACGTCATGTACGATAAAAAGGTTCAGTCTGGGGTAGGCCCATACCGTATCTTTGCAGTGTACTACGCACTTTTCTGACACTCCTTGTTCATCCGCTCTCTTTTTAATAGAGAGAGAATGAGGAGAGGGGGAGCGTATATATAGTGCCTGCTACGCAGTCATATATATCTGACAGGGATAGAGGCGCATTCATAAAAATATGAATGCAGAGAGGCATAAATGATTATTGGATCATATCAGATAGAGTGAGGGATACCTGAAGGTATCCATGGCCCTGCAAGATTGTTTGTATTCAGCCATAATAAAATCTGTGTGGGCCATACACAACCTTGTAGGGATATCGATCGGTGATGTATCGACCACACACAACCTGACATGATCACATGCTCATGTGTCAGACGCATACGGATAGCGAACCTGAAAGGTTCATTCATGTCGTAGCCGTGGGCCGAGCCTGTCAGGGCGAGTCCCACAGTATCGGATGCCACGCACAGAATTATCTGAAAGATAACTTTCAATCTTATTTCGGGAAATATGGCTCATCGGGTGACACACCCGCTTCTATCAGAAGCGCCCGATATTCATCACGGAAAGAAACTGCTTTGTGATGTTCTTTCTGATTGACAATATAATGACGTATCATTGATAAATCCTTAAACGAATAGGAGAAACACCCATATCCATTCTGCCATCCATCCCATCCTGAGATTAACCCTGCCTGACGTATCGCCAACGATGCTTGCCGTTTCAAATTTTTCACGTATGTGGCTACAGCGATATCTGCCGGAATTGAAACAAGCATATGCACATGATCAGGCATGCCTCCGATCCTGAAAACCCCAACCCCGTCCTTACGTGAGATATGATATATCAGTGAATATACATCACGTTCTATTCCCGGCCTGATAAGTTGGCGCCGGTTCTTGGTGGAAAATATTATATGATAGAATAATTGTGTGAAACTCATGTGGCAAATATAATGGATAATTGTCATCCAACAGAGGGGATGGAAAGTTTTCTTTCAGAAAATATCATGCAAATCCCTATCCGTGGGTCTCGCTGTCGCTCGGCCCACGGCTATATCACAAACCGCACCTTTGCAGGTGCGACACATAAAATGCGATAAATCATGAACCGCACAGAAGTATCTATTATAGCCCTTCAGGGCGACTTTTATGTAACCCGGTACAGAGCGTCAGCGGCGTGCC